>OIER01000924.1_pt1 | contig 17284 bp, 14 predicted proteins | sample 1581801 | NCBI WGS metagenome assembly OIER01 (sample SAMN03281006, study PRJEB24777) | human gut metagenome | isolation source: fecal sample PR165 from 1 month old male Malay infant, vaginally delivered... | reverse complement strand
TAGACCGGGGTGCGTGCGAGAAGTTCAACGGTTTATTCTCTTTGGTCGTTTTTTTTCTGAATAAAAAAGATTACGTCTGTATATGGAGTATTTATTTCCGAAATGTGGAGGAAGTGTGGAGACAATAACCTAAGGGGGTTCGGTTGTGGCAGAAATGTTTATAAAAAGTCGTCGCCCAACGGCACTTTTTTGTCGTGCGTGGGTCTTAGACTTTTATAAAATGACGTATAGCGTATTTTCTCAACATAATAGAGACGCTTTCAGTTCCTGTGGAGATAAAATGTACAAAAATAATTTAATCCTTGTCGCCGAAGATGAAGATGAAATCGCCGATATACTGATGAGCTACCTGCAGCGGGCTGGGATGAAAACGTTAAGGGCAACTGACGGTGAGCAGGCGATAAACCTGACGCGTCTGCATAAACCGGATCTCATTTTGCTGGATATCCAGTTGCCGGTATTTGATGGCTGGAGCGTTCTTACCACGCTGCGCCGGGAGAGTACGGTGCCTGTTATTATGGTCACCGCCCTCGATCAGGATGTTGATAAACTGATGGGATTGCGCCTGGGCGCTGACGACTACGTGATCAAGCCTTTCAATCCCTCTGAAGTTGTCGCGCGAGTCGAAGCCGTACTGCGCAGGACGAAGGCTCACGTTCAACAGGTGGCTGCAATGCCGCTCAGGACGCCCTTCATCACGGTCTACCCGGATGATTTCTATATAGAAGTTACGGTGGGGGAAGAGGTGGTTTGCCCGGTATTGACCTCCACAGAATTTAAATTGCTGACTTACCTGGTCAGGAACCCAAGAAAGGTCTGCTCTCGTGAGGAATTACTTAACGCCTGCCTGCCGGAAGGCGATACCTTAGACAGAACGGTCGACAGCCACATGAGCAAGCTGCGTAAAAAACTGGAGCTTGCAGGTCTTCATGGTGTGCCAGAAAGCATTAGAGGAATGGGCTACCGGCTGGGAGAAAAGAAATGAGCAGAGAATCTGTTCTGAGCCGCCAGATTCTGACCTACATGTTAACGCTGGCGTTGATGATTATCGCCATCGCTATCCTGGGGTCCTGGCTGTTTTACAGCTTCGTACTCGATTACCTTCCGGGCGGCGTAGCGGCCGGTAACGATGAAAATATGACGATGTGGGACTGGGTGTGGATCGTGACGGTCTCTGCAATCAGTGTGATGATTTCCCTCTTTTTAACCGTAAAGCTGTCATCGCGCATCCTCACGCCATTAAACGCGGTAGCCACAAGCCTGAAACGCATCTCGCAGGGCGAGCTGGATGCCCGGGCCTGGTGCGCCAGTTCCCGGCTTGGCGAGATAAATCATCTCGTCAACGACTTCAACGAAATGGCTGAAAAATTACAGACGCTGGACAGTCAACGTAAATCCTGGAATGCGGCGATTGCGCATGAGTTGAGAACGCCCGTCACGATTTTACGCGGGCGGCTTCAGGGGCTCGTCGACGGTGTTTTTACGCCGGAACCTGTTCTGTTTAATAACCTGCTTAAACAAACCGAAGGGTTGGCGCGGCTGATAGAAGATCTCAGGGTTGTCAGCTCAGACGGCGGTGCCGGTTATACGTTATGTAAGAGTGAAATCGACCTGAAGGAAACCCTCGAAACGGCGCTGGAAACCTTCAGACCCGAGTTTGAGCGTAAGCAATTTACTCTTCGTACCGAACTTAAAGCCCAGCGGTGTCTCTGCGATCCGCTACGTATTAATCAGTGCTTAACCGTGCTGTTCGACAATGCGCTGCATTATTCGACATCACGTAAACTCATCGTAAAAAATGGCGTGTTTGGCAGAGAAAATTACATCCTGATTCAGGACGAAGGGCCGGGCATTCCCCGCGAATTTCATGATTTTCTCTTCCAGCCCTTTCAGCGGGATAAAGGGGCCAGACAATTGAATCCTGAAGGGTGTGGTTTAGGGCTGTCGGTGGTCAAAGCCATCATGTCTGCGCACGGTGGCGATGTCACCTATGTGTTGACGAAGCAAAACCACTCCCTCTTCAAATTAACCTGGCCGAACGCGTCGTAACTGCGTACAGGCTCAAATGAGCCTGTTTGCGACGGGCGTCATTTGCCACATTTCACCTAACCTGGCATCCCATTCCGGCGGCGTGATAGCCAGTTTGCCCCGTTTCGGGCTTAACGTTATCTCACTGAAGTAGATCTCGTCCCGGGTGAGCATGAGATCGACACGGCAATAGTCAATACCCAGGGCCAGCTCTTGCGCCGCCAGCAGCGCTTCCTGATAAGAGGCAGGCTTGGGTATGTCCTGCGGAGTGTTGGGATATTCCATCTGGAAAGGCTGCAACTGCCAGTGGCGATCGTAAACGTTGATAAAACCATTGCCGCTTTCATCGGTGAAATCAGCTTCCACAAACTGCGCGACACCGTGGAAACAATGAATCCTCAACATCTCGGGTGTTGTGTTTTTGTCCATGTCATTAAAGAGATCGATATACTTCTCGCACAGAATAACAGGAGGGATGTTTTTATATTGCCATTCCCGTGTGGTGTAATATAAATTTCTCTTTAATGCCAGTCGGAGTTTGTTTTGCGATTTTTTAAGGTCAAATTCAGCTTTGTTTGTGCATATGATCGCGCTTCCACTGTCATGGTTGCACTTTAAGACAAATTTATGCGGCAGTTTCGTCATGTCGATGTGCTCAACGCGACGGTATACGCCAATCAATGGAACGATTTTTAGACGTTGCGTTCTCGACAGGACATATTCCCGCACAGCCAGTTTATCCGCCAGCATCGTATAGTGCGCATTATGGTCATAGACCAGACGATGACAAATTTTTTCGTTCAGGGTGGCAGGTGATTTTATATCAAATGTGTCGCCGTGGGTTGCTTTGAGACGGGACAGATGAAAGTTAATGTCTGATATTAAATAAGACCGACACTTCCTAAGCAGATACTCAAGGTGTTTTAAATAATATGTGGTTTTGTTCATTCTTTCCTCCGGAATATCTGCATATTCTGAAGGAGAAGGATTGATTCTTATTGCCTGGAGTATGGAGGAAAAATGGAGAGCCGCTTATAAAGCGGATGGCGATGTGCAACGCAAAATAAAAGGATTAAACGTCCTGTTTAATCCTTTGAAGTTCTGAGTCGAAATATTCGCTGTCGCGGGAGACGCCTGACGGGCGGTTACCGATCCTTTCTCCATGCATCAGCAGTTAGCGCTTCACCAAAATGTCCGGCAATCAGGCGTTTTGTTAAATCGTGGAGTGGGGAAGCCAGCACATCCGCCGTGCTGCCGCGCTCGACAACTTCACCCTGATGCATGACCATCACCTGGTCGCTGATGTGTTTCATCATGCCAAGATGTTGGGTGACGTAGATATAAGAGATCCCCTGTTTTTCCTGCAATTCCAGCATCAGGTTAATTAACTGCGAACGCATCGACATATCCAGTGAGGCGAGGGCTTCGTCAGCAATAATCACCTTCGGGCGCAAAATCAGGGCGCGCGCCAGCCCCAGACGCTGCTTCTGTCCCGGAGCCAGCATATGCGGATAGTAACTTTCATGATCGGGCAGCAGTCCGACCATACGCAGGGTTTCAAAGATACGTTTACGGCGAGCGTCAGGCTCCAGATCGGTATTCAGCCGCAGCGGGAAATCCAGGATCTGCGAAATACGCTGGCGCGGATTGAGCGAGGTGGAGGGATCCTGGAAGATCATGCGGATGCGCTGGCTGCGGAAAGAGTAATCGCCGAATGCCAGCGGATGATCGTCAATCAGCACTTCACCGCCGCTTGGCTCAACCATGCCCGCCAGCATCTTAGCCAGCGTGGATTTGCCGGAACCATTCTCGCCAATAATCGCCAGCGTCTGCTTTTCGCGCAGCGTAAAGCTCAGCGGTTTCACCGCTTCCACGGTCTGGCGATGGAACAGCCCGGTGCGGTAGCGAAAGGTCTTACTCAGGTTGCGTACTTCCAGTAAGGTTTCGACCATTTCACTCTCTCTCCATGTTCAGCGGGAAATGACAGGCGTAAAGATGGTTTTTCGCCCCCGTCAGACGCGGCGTTTCAATACACTTACGCTGAGCATACGGGCAACGTGGCCCAAGACGACAGCCTATCGGCAATGATTCCAGAAGCGGGATCGCACCCGGCAGCGTGTTCAGACGGCTCTTGTGCGGCATGGCGCTGCCAAAATCCGGGATCGCACGAATCAGCGCCTGGGTGTAGGGGTGGTGCGGCGTGGTGATCAGATCTTCACTGGGGGCGGTTTCCACCGTTTGCCCACAGTACATCACATCAATTTTATCCGCCCATTTGCTGAGCATTTGCAGGTCGTGACTGATCAGCAAAATGGTGGTGTTGTTATTCTGATTCAGCCGCGTCAGCAGACGGAATATCTGCGCCTGCGTGGTCGGCTCCATGGCGTTTGTTGGTTCATCCGCAATCAACAGGCGCGGCTGATTGGCCAGCGCGATGGCGATCATCACTTTCTGGCATTCACCGTCGGTGAGTTCGTAGGGGAAACTGCGCATTGCGTCTTTATGATCTTTGATCCCGACGCGGTGCAGCAGCTCAATGGCGCGGCGTTTTCGCCAGCCGAAACGCTGCCACCAGCGGCCTTTATAGGTCCAGCCGGGGATATTTTGCATCAGCTGCTTACCTACGCGCTCGGACGGGTCAAGGCAGGATTGTGGCTCCTGGAAAATCATCGAGACGTTATGGCCCACCAGCTTGCGACGCTCGCGCGGAGAGAGGCGCAGCAGGTCGATATCATCAAAACGCATGCGGTCGGCGGTGACGCGCCAGTTGTCCTTCGCTACACCACAAATGGCTTTGGCGATGAGGCTTTTCCCGGAGCCGGATTCGCCCACCAGCCCGCGAATTTCACCTTCAGCAAGGGTAATGCTGATTCGATCGACGGCCTTAACCCAGCCTTCCCCGGTTTTAAACTCGATGGTGAGGTTGCGAATATCAAGAAGCGGCATTATTGCACCCCCGCATTAATTGCGCGGCGAATACCGTCGCCCAGCAGGTTAATCAGCAACACGCTGACCATAATGGCCGCACCCGGTAACATAACTGTCCACGGGGCGACGTAGATAAGCTCCAGCGCATCGCCCAGCATCGCACCCCATTCCGGTGACGGCAGTTGGGCACCCAAATCGAGGAAACCCAGCGCAGCGATATCCAGTATCGCCATCGACAGGGCGCGGGTGATCTCGGTGACCAGCCCGGCTGCGATATTCGGCAGGACGGCAAACCAGAGAATATTCAGCGTGGTGGCACCGTCCAGACGGGCAGCAACAACATACTCTTTCTCCAGTTCGTCATGCACCATGCTGTACACAGAGCGAACGATACGGGGCAGGATAGCCAGCCACACGGCAAACATGGCATGCATCAGGTGCGGCCCGGCAAAGGCCACCACAATGATCGCCAGCAGCAGCGACGGGATAGAGAGCAGGGTGTCCAGAATATGGTTCAGCACCGCCGAGCGCAGACCGTGGGTGGAGCCAGCAAAAATGCCCAGCGCCAGACCGCAAACTGTGGCGGCAAGCGTCACCACAAACGCGCCACCCACCGTTGGGGCGGCACCGCTCAGCAGGCGGCTCAGCACATCACGGCCCAGATCGTCGGTGCCCAGGAAGAAGGAAACCTCCCCATAGCGTGACCACGATGGGGGCAACAGTTGATAGCCGAGGAACTGCTGGTCGATACCGTATGGCGCAAACCACGATCCAAATACGCACAGCAAGACCAGACCGGCACAGCCGTACAGGCCGATCATTGCCGTGGTATCACCATAGAATTTACGCCACACGGTACGTAGCGCACCGGGCGTGCGCTTTTCACTGTATACGCTATCGTAAGGCATACCATTCCTTATGCTTCAACGGGTTGGCCATTGCGCCCAAAATATCGGAAATCACATTAACAATAATCACCAGCGAACCGATCACCATGACGCCTGCTGAAATGGCGGCGTAATCCTGCTGACGAATGGCGTTAATGAGCCACCGGCCCAGACCTGGCCAGCTAAAGACCATCTCGGTGATCATCGCCAGGGTCAGCATGGTCGAAAACTGCAGCCCAAGGCGCGGAATAACCGGCGGGAGCGCGTTATGCAGTACGTGACGACGCAAGATAGTCAGGCGTGAGAGCCCGCGCGTGGCCGCAGCTTTAACGTAGTTCTGATCAAACACTTCCATGGTGCTCAGGCGCATCAGGCGGATCACTTCGGTGGTGGGTGCCACCGCAAGCGTTAGCACCGGCAACACCATATGACGCAGGGCGCTGACGATCATTTCGTGACGCCAGACGGAGTCAGAGAGCCATGCATCAATTATGGCGAAACCGGTCACCGATTTAACCGTGTAGAGGAGGTCAAAGCGGCCTGAAACCGGCAGCCAGCCCATTGTCAGAGAGAAGAACAGCGTCAGCAACAGCGCCAGCCAGAAGACCGGGATAGAAAAGCCGAGCAGGGCGAGGGCGCTGATAAATTTATCCTGCCATTTATTGCGATAAATCCCCGCCAGCATGCCCACCGGAATGCCCACCATCAGGGCAAAGCCGAAGGCCAGAATACAGAGCTCCATCGTGGCCGGGAACACGTCTTTCAACTGCTCAGAGATAAGCTGTCCGTTGATACTGGAGACGCCAAAATCCCAGTGCAGCAGGCCGTTGAACCAGAACAACCAGGCATCCCACAGCGACGATCCCTGAAGCGGGGCGTGCGGCGTAAAGTAGCTCAGGCTGAATCCCACGAAGGTCAGTAAAAAGAGCGTCACCAGCAGTAACAGGAGTCGACGCAAGGTAAAAATGATCATGGTTTTTCACCTCTTGTTCTTTTTCACGGTCGACCCCGGCGAAGGAGGCGTTGCCAAACGGGCTCAATACCAGGCCTTTAATATCATAACGATAGGCCTGCAGACGCAGGGAAGAGGCCAGCGGCAGCACGGGCAGTTCCTTAGCGAGAATCTTTTGCGCTTCATCATAGGCATCAATGCGTGATGAGAGCTGTTGTGACGCCAGCGCTTTTTGCAGAACGGCGTCAAACTCGCGGTTGCACCAGTGAGCGTAGTTGGTCTGTGAGTTTATTGCCGCGCAGCTTAACAACGGACGGAAGAAACTGTCCGGGTCGTTACTGTCAGTCGCCCAGCCCGTCAGCGTGAGGTCATGGTTCATATCCATCAGGCGCGCTTCCTGGAAACGCCCTTCAACCGGAACGATGATCACTTTTACACCCACCTGCGCCATATCAGCCTGCAGCAGCTCGGCGGTTTTCAGCGGGCTAGGGTTCCATGCCTGAGAGCTGGTCGGTACCCAGAGCTGCAGCGTCAGGTTTTCAGCGCCCAACGCTTTAAGCTGTTCGCGTGCTTTTGCCGGATTGTATTCCGTGATTTTGGCTTCACCGTCATACGCCCACGAGGCGCGCGGTAAAATAGAGGCGGCGGTTTCCGCGGTGCCGTAATAAATGGACTGCATCAAACGCTGGTTGTTAATGGCCAGCGCCAGTGCATGACGCACAGCCGGGTTATTCAGCGGCGGCTTATCGGTGTTAAAAGCGAGATAGGCAATGTTCATACCCGGGCGAAGCGTCAGGCGCAGGCGCGGATCGTCGCGTAAAATAGTGAGCTGGCTGGCGGCAGGCCAGGCCAGCACGTCACATTCGCCGGTCAGCAGCTTTGAGAGCCGCCCCGTACCGCCAGACCCGAGATCGACCACAACCTGCGGCATCAGCGGCGTGCCGCGCCAGAAATGTTCGTGGCGCTGCAGACGAATATATTGCCCGGCGCGGTATTCGGCCAGCTGGAACGGACCGGTGCCGACCGGCTGGCGGTCAAGCAGCTCCTGACGATCCTGCTTGTTCAGCTTTGCCGCGTACTCAGCGGACATGACGGACGCATAGTGGGTCGCCAGATGCCAGAGGAAGGAGGCATCCGGGCGCGTCAGGGAAAATTCAACCGTCCGGTTATCCAGTTTGCGCACGCTTTTAACGGTGTCGGCAAACTGCAGGCTGTCGAAATAGGGGAAGTTCCCCCCGTTGACGTTATGCCAGGGGTGATGGCGGTTGAAGATACGCTGGAACGTAAAGACCACATCGTCTGCATTCAGCTTGCGCGTGGGGGTAAACCACGGCGTATGCTGAAACGCAACGTCATCACGCAGACGGAAACGGTAAGTTGCGCCGTTGTCCAGCACCTCCCAGCTTTCCGCCAGCTCCGGCACCAGACGGTAGGTGTACGGATCAACATCAAGCAGACGGTCGTAAAGCTGAGCGGCGAGAGTATCCACAATCAGGCCGCTACCCGCTTTTTGTGGGTTGAAGGTATCAACCTGTCCGCTGACGCAGTAGACGAAGCCACTATCACGAATATCAGGCTGCTCAGTTGGCTCGGGGGCAGCAAAGGCCTGGCTACTGAACAGACTGAGTGCAAAAAAGGACGATAAAACCAGACGCATAATTTTTAAGGTATGATATGTTAAGTGGCTATCTTACTAATATTAAACGAAATTATCCAGTGTCGTTTATCCCTGAGGGCATCCTGGGGGCAGTAGCGTTTGCAGTCGCTCATTCAGCATACCAACCTGATCGGCATTCATACCGACTCTCCACTTTGAATATACCTCATAAACCATCTTAGCATTTTCATGCCCTGTCTGACTCGCTATAAACGAAGGATTCGCCCCGACAGACCGTATGCGGTTAGCAACTGCGTGCGTGATTGGCTGATGGAACTCACGACTGACATCTTCCCGTTACCTCGCGATGCGATATTGGGTGGGCAATAAATCCCCTATAATAAAGTGCGCGCTGTTTATCCTGTGCAAGCATGATGCGATGGCGTGAATTATTATTGAGTCGATGTATTGCAATAAGAAATATTCACTAAACGTATACTTGCTTAATTAATGGTTGCGTTACGAGTAATGTTGATTTATATACTGACCCTCTGATCCTGCAATTTGGCAGGGCGAAAGAAAAAAAGAATAAAATGAATCGTCATAACATCTAAGAAAATTACAGTTTTCTGTTGGGGCATACCGAACGGCACTGCGTCTGATTGTCTGCTTTTTTATATTTAATGTTAAATCTTTTTCATCATGGACGTCTCGCGTCTTTCTCATGGCATGAGAAGTGACCAAAACATCAGAGAGTTAGGGAATGATTGAACCTTTGGGGCTAATTAAGAATTTTGCACGCGTTCGCACGCGCATATTCGTGACGATTGCGTTTTTCTCATCGGTCATAAATATACTGATGCTGGCACCATCTATTTATATGTTGCAGGTTTACGATCGCGCGCTGTCATCCGGGAATACCACAACGCTTTTTATGTTGACGCTGCTGGTGTTATTTATGTTTGCCGTCATGGCACTCCTTGATTACGCGCGTGGCATCGTCATCATCCGATTGGGTAATCAGTTTGATAATGCGCTTTCGCCTGCAATCTATACCGCTGCATGTGAAAGTAATCTCGTTAAGCACAGCCCGAATGCCGGGCAGGCTATCAGCGACCTCACCGTTATACGCCAGTTTGTTACCGGCCCGGCGTTATTTGCGGTTTTTGATTCCATTTGGTTTCCCGTTTACCTCGGCGTTATTTTTCTTTTTAACACCTGGCTCGGGGTGTTCTCGCTTTCAGGCGCATGTCTGCTGCTGGCCCTGGCGCTTATTAACGAAAAAACGACGCGTCAGCTTTTGAATGAAGCGGGGGGGTATGCCTTGATCTCAAATCACCAGGCTAACAGCTCCTTACAATCCGCTGAGACGCTGCATGCCCTGGGGATGACTGATAACGTTAAGGCGCGCTGGTGGCGCGGACATCAACAGTTCGTTTATTGCCAGAGTGCGGCCAGTGAACGCGCTGTATTGATGTCTGCCGTCACCAAAACCGTACGCATGGCGCTTCAGTCCCTGATGTTGGGGCTGGGCTGCTGGCTGGCGATTCTGGGAGACATCTCGCCGGGTATGATGATCGCGGGCTCAATTTTGCTCGGAAGAGTGCTGTCACCGGTGGAACAACTCATCAGCATGGCGAAAGGCTACCGGTCAGCTCGTCTGGCATGGGAACGCGTGGTTCGTCTGACGGGAGACTTTCCCCCGGCGCAGGAGAGCATACGCCTGCCGGCTGCGCAGGGAGTGCTCACGGTGGAGAATGTCACCGTTTTCCCTCCGGGAACCCCCCGGCAACCCATACTGCAAAACATCACTCTGCGGGTAAACCCGGGTGAGGTGCTGGGAATTGTAGGAGCCAGTGCATCGGGGAAATCCTGTCTCGCCAGAGTGTTGTGCGGTGTCTGGCCTGCCGGAGAGGGGGATGTCAGGCTGGATGGGGCAGATATTTACCAGTGGCAGAAGCAGACGCCGGGTCCCGGAATCGGCTACTTGCCGCAGGACGTTACGCTTTTCACGGGAACCCTCGCTGAGAATATTGCCCAGTTTGGGGAGATTGATCCAACGCAACTGATCGCCACGGCAAAGATGGCCGGGATCCACGACATGATTTTGCGTATGCCTGACGGGTATAACACCCTGACTGGCGAGCAGGGTATGGCCCTGTCGGGTGGGCAAAAACAGCGTATTGGCCTGGCCCGGGCGCTGTACGGCAATCCGGCACTGGTGATCCTTGATGAGCCCAACGCTCACCTCGATGAATCGGGTGAGCAGGCTTTGCAGCAGGTTATCCGGCAGCTCCGGCAGCAGAAAAAAAGCGTCGTCATCATTTCTCATCGTCCGGGAATATTGCCGCTGACCAGCCATCTGCTCGTCCTCGAAGGCGGAAAAACCAAGCTTTATGGCCCAACGGCACAACTCTTACAGCAGTCAGCTCGCCCGGTAAATAAGACACACAGCGTCCCTGCTGAACAAGGAAAAGCCCATGCATAATAGCGATGCGCAGAAGACGCCCCTTGTTGACGTCGTTCCGTTTGTCCGCCTTGGCTGGGTAGTGTTGCTGGCAGGTCTGGGATCTTTCTTGCTCTGGGCGGCACTGGCACCGCTGGATAAAGGTGTTGTTTCCACCGGAACCGTGGTGGTGGACGGCTACCGTAAGGCCGTACAGGCACCCACAGGCGGTGTGGTGACAAGCATCGCCGTCAAAGAGGGGCAGACGGTACATAAAGGCGACCTGCTGGTGCTTCTCAGCCAGCAATCGACGCTCGCCCAACTCTCCGCTGCGCGCCAGCATTATCTGACGTCGCTCATTGCTGAAAGCCGCCTGCAGTCTGAGCTGGCGGGCATGCAAACGCTGACCTTACCCCCTGAGACAGAAGACGAAGCCCTGCGGGATGCGATCAAGCCCATTGTGGCTCAGCAACGCCAGCTTATGCATGCCCGGCAGGAGGCGCTGAAAAATGCCCAGGAAAACGACGCTCAGGCCATTGCAGGGCTGGCTCGCCAGCGCGATTCGCTTGCCAGAACCTGCGAGACGAAAGCGCAAGGGCTCGCACTGTTAAATCGTCAACTCAAAGACCTGAAACCACTAATGGAAGAGGGCTATTTCCCCCGTAACCGCTATCTCGATATCCAGGTGCAATCGGCGTCTCTGGCGGGCGAGGTGGGTGAAACCCGCAGCAAAATCGTAGAGTTAGGGAATCAGATCGCCCAGCTCAAACGCGGCATGCGGCAGCGGTTGATTGACAACCGGAAAGATATTGAAACGCAAATTGACCAGCTTCGCCTGCAGGTCAGCGAGAGCAAAAAACAGCTGACGCTCTCCGGTGTCGATCTCTCCCTGACCCGCGTTGTCGCACCGCAGGATGGTGTGGTAATGAACCTCGCGCTTGCCAGCGACAGCGCGGTGGTGAGTGCGGGCGAGCAGCTACTGGAAATTGTCCCGCAGGCCTCCCCCCTGATTATCGACTCACAAATTGACGTCGCCTTGATCGATAAAGTCCATAAGGGCATGCCCGTTACCCTGATGTTTACCGCCTTCAACCAGCAAAGCACGCCGAAAATCCCGGCCCGGGTATCGCTGGTGTCAGCGGATCGCCAGACCGATCCCACCACCCAGCAGCCGTACTACAAGATTCAGATCGCCGTTACGCCGGAGGGGATGAAAAAGCTGAAGAGCGAGGAGGTTAAACCGGGTATGCCAGTAGAGGTCTTTATTAAAGCCGGAGAGCGCTCGCTGTTGAGCTATCTGCTGAAACCCATTGTGGATCGTGCATCGCGGTCGTTCATCGAGGAGTAAAGATGCTTACCGCAAAGTTCATACCTGTTGTGTATCTGCTCGCGCTGATGACGTCCTTTTCAGCAGGTGCGCTGACACTGACCCAGGGCTGGTTCATGGCGCTGGACAACGATCCGCAGTACCGCGCTGCTGTGAAGGATCAGCTTGCCGGAGAAGAGTACATCCCCATCGGTCGCGCCGGGTTACTGCCAAAAGTCAGCGTTAGCTATCAACGCGCACCGCGTAACTGGCAGCGACAGCAGTACCAGCAGACAAATTTGTTGGGGGAGCGTTCTGAGGTGGTGCAACATCAACAATATGACAGTTATTCGGGATCGGTTACCGTTGTTCAGCCGCTGTTTGATTACGATGCCTATGCGGGGTATCGCATCGGCATTATCAAAAAAATGCAGTCTGATGAACGCTACCGAAGCAGTCTGATTGATCTGCAAAACCGTTTCATTACCGCCTGGCTGGATCTTACCGAGGCGCATCAACGGCTTCAGCTTGCGGCTCTGCATCGTCAGGGGCTGGAAGAGCAGAAAAAGCAGGCTCAGCGACAGTTTGAGGCCGGTGAGGGAGCAGTAACGGATGTCACCGAGACCGCCTCTGCGCTCAGCCTGGCGATTGCGGATGAGGTGGAGGCGCGCGATACGCTGGATACGGCTAACGTTGCGTTATCAGCGATCGTGGGCATGGATCTCTCGCAGACGGCAGCGCTGCCGATACTCGGTGAAAAGCCGCTTAGGCTGCCGCTGGCATCAGGAGACTATCGATACTGGGAACAAAAGGCGGCCGCGCATAATCCCGATATCCTTTCTGCCGGACATAGCGTGGAAGAAAAACGCTATGAAATTGAACGCAGCCGCGCTGGCGCGCTTCCCCGGGTACAGCTTTACGCGATGCATTCGGAGAACGATTCAAGCAACGACAATACCATTCATCAGAAATATCGTACCGACAGCATAGGCCTGCGCGTCAGCATGGATCTCTTTTCCGGGGGCGGCGTTTCAGCGTCCCTGCGTCAGGCAGCGGCCCGCTATGAGCAGGCAAAATATCTTCACGATGCACAGCGGCTGGCGACCTACAGCGAAATTAAAAAATCCTTAAATAAATGCCTCCATGCGTCAGAGCGCCTTGCTGCCTATGCTTCCGCGGTGGACGCCGCCAGGCGTCAGATTGAAGCGACGAAAAAAAGCATTCAGGCTGGTCAGCGCATGAATATCGATTTATTAAATGCAGAACAATCTTTCTATAAAACCAAAGTTGAGCTTACTGCAGAAAAACATGCTGTCATTAAGGCATGGGTCAGTTTGCTCGCGCAGACGGGCGAAATAAACAATGATAACGTTATGTTACTTGATTCGTATTTTGCTCAATGATTGTTGATAATAAACAGAGGGACGACTATGCCTGTATTCGATTATCAGGGCGAGAAAAACACGCAGCTTATTAAGGATGCACTGACCATTGAAAGTATCAATTTTGGTGCAGCCACGTATGCTGATTATACCTATACAGAAGAAAATGGCTGGAAAGTATTAGACGGGACCACGCTTAACTACAGCGGCTGTACTAATCCCTATGGTGCTTTTTATGGCGAAAGTCTTCTTGAAACCAGCGCCGAATGCAATGTTATGGGAAAATATGACGCCAATGGCAAGCTGGTCAATATAGGCATTAGCTTCTGGGGGACGGGCACTTACGCCAGCGCGCCTTCACTTCAGCATACCATCAATACCGCGATGGATACCGTCAGCGACGTATTATCTGCACTGGTCGACGGCTATGCGGATAACTATGTTCTCAACGCGTATAAAAACCTCATGAGTTCGGTGGCCGCGTTTGCCACGGCAAATGGCCTGACCGGTAATGACATCATCATTACCGGACATAGTCTTGGCGGACTGGCTGTTAACAGCATGGCAACCCTGTCCGCACAGGGCCAGTGGGGTGGTTTCTTTGAGGACGCAAGCTACGTCGCATTCGCCTCTCCGACTCAAAACCTGGCCGATGACAAAGTGCTTAATATTGGTTATGAGAACGATCCGGTATTTCGTGTGTTAACGGGTCACAGCTTGACGCTGGACAGTTTATTTAACCACGACACGCCGCTTGAAACCTGCACCAATAACATCGTCTCCTTTAATGATTACTATGCCGGCCTGACCAACGATTGTAAGATCTTTTCGATCGCGAATATGGCGTCCTGGGCCGGGCACTCCGGTCAGGGCTATACGGACGGTGCATTACGAATTATGGATTCTGAAATCTATGATTTCACCCATCAAAATTCCAATATCATTGTTTCTAATCTTTCTGAAGCATACCGTTCCACGACCTGGGTTTCGGATCTCAATAAATCCGTAACGCATGTGGGATCAACATTTATTATTGGTACCGAAACAAATGATTTATTACAAGGAGGGAAGGGTAACGATTATCTCTGCGGTGGTGGGGGAGATGACAGTTTTAAAGATCACAGCGGCTACAACGTTATTTATGGCGGCGCAGGGACTAACACCTACGTAACGGAATGTCATATTGCCGATTTTACGTTTAGCCACGATGCAGAAGGGACGCTGTACTTTAAATATTCCACCGGCGATATTACACGGGCGGAAGATATCCATTACGTTAACGCAGACCACACCTTGTTCAGCCTGTTTGGTATTAACATCAACCAGAACGCGACATGGCAGGTCACGGATTATGGCTTAGAAGGTGACAGTGGCTCAATCGCGTATGCGAAAAGCTATTATGCCGATACAGAGAACAGCTTCACTATCTCGACCGCCAGTAATGACAGCTGGTTCTATTCAGGAGCCAATGACAGTGAGATCAGCGTAAACGGGAACAATAACAATGTGGTTTCCGGGTATGCCGACGACGCCATCCACCTTAACGGCAGCGAAAACACGCTTCTCTTCTACGGTGATTTTGGTCATGACACGGTCTATAACCTCTCCGCCAGCGACAGCCTGATCTTTATGGCTAACCAGAACATTGCCGATAATGACAGCTATCTCAACCACCTGTCGTTTGAAGGTGATAATGCCTTACTCACCTACGGCGACAGCAGCGTCACGCTGGTCGGTGTGAATACCGATATGCTTTCGCAGATGCATATTGCGGTAGCATGACTCTTATCCCCGCGGGATCCTCGCGGGGATAAATCCCGTCAGAATGGCTCTGCCCGTCAGCGCATCTGGTGCTTTTTGAGCAATGCTCTTAACTGGTGGTAGGTCAGCCCCAACAGTTCAGCTGCCCCTTTCTGGTTATATTTCGCCATCCTCAGGCTCTGCTCCAGTAGCTGTTGTTCCTGCTTATGCTGAAACTGGCGCAGATCGAGCGGGAGTGAGGGCCCATCGTTCGAACGCGCCGGCGCGGTAACAGATGGCGCGTTACGCTGAAAAGGATCGAGAATAATGTTGTCCAGTTCCGTTTCGCTGCTGCCGTGACGGTAGACAGAGCGTTCGACGACGTTCTTCAGCTCGCGAATATTCCCCGGCCAGGGGTAGTTAAGCAGCGTCTCCCGGGCATTATCGCTAAAGCCCGGAAAGAGCGGCAGACCCAGCTCACGGCACATCTGAATGGCAAACTGTTCCGCCAGCAGCATAATATCGCTGCGCCGTTCACGCAGCGGCGGAAGCTGGACGACGTCAAAAGCCAGGCGGTCGAGCAGGTCGGCGCGAAATTTATCCTCAGCCACCATTTCCGGCAGGTTGGCATTTGTCGCACAGACCAGACGCACGTTAACCTGTAGCGGCTGGCTGCCGCCGACGCGTTCCAGCTCGCCATATTCAATAACGCGCAACAATTTTTCCTGTACCAGCATTGGCGCGGTGGCCAGTTCGTCGAGGAACAGGGTGCCGCCGTCGGCACGCTCGAAACGGCCAGGATGGCGCTTTTGCGCCCCGGTAAAGGCTCCCGCTTCATGGCCGAACAGCTCGGTATCCAGCAGGTTCTCATTCAGCGCGGCGCAGTTAAGCGAAATAAAAGGACCATCCCAGCGCCCGGACAGATAGTGGAGTCGGTTGGCGATCAGCTCCTTGCCCGTGCCGCGCTCACCGATAATCAGCACCGGTTTGTTGAGAGGGGCGAGGCGTGAAACCTGCTCCAGCACTTCGAGAAAGCTGTTAGCCTCACCGAGTAAATTATCTTTATATTCAGCCATGATGAAATTAACCACTCCTTAGCGAGATTCACCAGGTGAGCTTAGTTCCATAGTGAGCGAAAATCAATCACATTCAGTGAAATCAATAAGATAAAAAGTTGGCACGGGAATTGTATTATCTGTACAGCAGGGCATCGCCCGATAACAGAAATGTGAGGATTGAATTATGGGTATTTTTTCTCGTTTTGCCGACATCGTGAACGCCAACATCAACTCGCTGCTTGAGAAAGCGGAAGATCCGCAAAAGCTGGTGCGTCTGATGATTCAGGAAATGGAAGATACACTGGTTGAAGTGCGTTCTACCTCCGCCCGTGCGCTGGCTGAGAAAAAGCAGTTAACCCGCCGTATTGAGCAGGCTACCGCCCAGCTTAATGAATGGCAGGAAAAAGCCGAACTGGCGCTGCGTAAAGATAAAGAAGATCTGGCCCGTGCCGCATTGATTGAAAAACAGAAACTGGCGGATATGGTTACCGCGCTTGAACATGAAGTTACGCTGGTGGACGACACGCTCACCCGTATGAAGAAAGAGATTGGCGAGCTTGAGAACTCTTCCCGCGATGTACGCCGTCAGCTGGACAGCGGTAAGCTTGATGAAGCAATGGCGCGTTTTGAGTCCTTCGAACGTCGTATCGATCAGATGGAAGCGGAAGCGGAAAGCCACAGCATCGGTAAGCAAAAATCGCTCGATCAGCAGTTCGCCGATCTGAAAGCCGACGATGAAATCAGCGAGCAGCTGGCGGCACTGAAAGCCAAAATGAAGCAAGACAATCAATAATAATTCATGCGGCACCTGAGCGTGCCGCCACGCATCGTACGACAAGGAGTACACATGAGCGCGCTTTTTCTGGCTATTCCCCTGACGATTTTCGTGCTGTTCGTGCTGCCGATTTGGTTATGGCTGCACTACAGCAACCGTTCTTCACGGGACGCCCTTTCCCAGAG
>OIER01000923.1_pt1 | contig 17287 bp, 20 predicted proteins | sample 1581801 | NCBI WGS metagenome assembly OIER01 (sample SAMN03281006, study PRJEB24777) | human gut metagenome | isolation source: fecal sample PR165 from 1 month old male Malay infant, vaginally delivered... | reverse complement strand
CCTGTGCTGCACCGCTAAAGCTGCCGTTACGCGCGACAGCATCGACCACTTCAAGAGAATAATCTGACCACATTTTCTGCCTGCAAAAAATTTGAATGCACCCGCCAAATATTAGCGTTTCACAAGCGGCTTTGCACTACATACACTCAGCGCCAACGTACACCTGCCTCCTTCAGGAGAAGAAAATAATGCAACCCAGGAAAGGTTTTTTAGTCTGGCTTGGCGGCTTAAGCGTGCTGGGCTTTTTGGCCACCGATATGTACCTGCCGGCTTTTGCCGCGATGCAGGAAGATTTGCAAACCCCTGCCGCGGCCATCAGCGCCAGCCTGAGTTTGTTCCTCGCCGGTTTTGCTTTCGCACAGCTGCTCTGGGGACCGCTCTCGGATCGCTTTGGTCGTAAACCGGTATTACTGCTGGGCCTGGCGATTTTTGCCGTGGGCTGTCTGGGGATGCTCTGGGTCCGCGATGCCACCTGGCTGCTGGTGCTGCGCTTTATTCAGGCTGTGGGGGTCTGTGCCGCGGCCGTGACCTGGCAGGCGCTGGTCACCGACTACTATCCGGCTAACCGCACAAACCGTATTTTCGCCACCATTATGCCGCTGGTGGGGCTCTCACCTGCCCTCGCGCCGCTGCTGGGCAGCTGGATCCTTGCGCACTTTGACTGGCAGGCCATTTTTGCCACGCTGTTTGCCATCACGCTGGTGCTGATGTTGCCGGCGTTCGCCCTCAAGCCTGCGCACAAAAAAGACGTACATGTTGACGCAAAGCCGATCACCTTCACCACCCTGCTGAGCGCCAAAGCGTATCGCGGTAATGTCCTGATCTATGCCGCCTGCTCGGCCAGCTTCTTCGCATGGCTCACCGGGTCGCCGTTTATTCTGCATGATATGGGCTACAGCCCGGCGGCTATCGGGCTGAGCTATGTTCCGCAAACCATCGCGTTCCTGGTGGGCGGGTACGGCTGCCGCGCGGCGCTGCAAAAATGGGAAGGTCAGCAGATGCTGCCATGGCTGCTGGTGCTGTATGCGTTGAGCGTCATTGGCACCTGGGCCGTTGGGTTTATTCCGGGTGCGGGCCTGGCAGAAATTTTGATGCCTTTCTGTGTCATGGCCATCGCGAACGGGGCGATCTACCCGATTGTTGTGGCGCAGGCGCTCCGTCCCTTCCCACAGGCGACCGGTCGCGCCGCCGCGCTGCAGAACACCCTGCAACTGGGGCTGTGCTTCCTGGCAAGCCTGGTCGTCTCTGCGCTGATTGCCACGCCGCTGCTGACGACCACCAGCGTGATGCTGGTAACCGTTGCGCTGGCAGTGATGGGCTATCGTATGCAGGCCTCCGCCCAGCGTGAGCAGGATAACGGCGCTGGAGTGGAAACCTCACATGCCTGATTGCGCCGGATATCATGTTAATTTTCAGTAATTAGGTTGCTAACAATTTTCTGTTGAATCACCAAATTTTGAGGCCTATACTAAATTTGGTTCGATAAATACGATAATTATTATGCGTTAACGGGAGCCGGAGTGCTCCCGTTTTACCATGGAAGGCATTTCGGCAAGGGTTATCTCCCTTCCTCTGTTCTACGTCGGATACTAGCCTCGCGGTATTTACCGTGAGATTTCTCACAAACCAAAAAAAGCGTCTACGCTGTTTGAAGGTTCTGATCACATCAGGGTGATGGAGAAGCTATGAGTTCATCGTGTATAGAAGAAGTCAGCGTTCCGGACGACAACTGGTCCCGGATCGTCAGTGAACTGTTGGGTCGTGCAGGCATCACTATTAACGGATCTTCGCCATCCGATCCCCAGGTCAAACATCCCGACTTTTTTAAACGCGTATTGCGCGAGGGATCGTTAGGGCTGGGAGAAAGTTATATGGACGGCTGGTGGGAGTGTGAACGGCTGGATATCTTTTTCGCCAGCGTGTTGCGCGCTGGTCTGGAAAATCAACTTCCCCGCAATCTCAAAGACACCCTGCGTGTTGCCTCTGCCCGACTGTTTAATCTGCAAAGTAAAAAACGCGCATGGATCGTCGGCAAAGAGCATTACGATCTGGGCAACGACCTGTTCAGCCGTATGCTGGACCCTTTCATGCAATACTCCTGCGCCTACTGGAAAGAGGCAACGACGCTTGAAGAGGCTCAGCAGGCCAAGCTGCGTCTGATCAGCGAGAAGCTTCAGTTACAGCCCGGTATGCGCGTATTGGATATCGGCTGCGGCTGGGGTGGGCTGGCCTGGTTTATGGCGAAACACTATGGCGTCAGCGTGGTGGGCGTGACGATTTCGGCCGAGCAGCAAAAAATGGCCCGGGAACGCTGCCAGGGGCTCGATGTGGATATCCGCCTGCAGGATTACCGTGACCTGAACGAACAATTTGACCGGATCGTCTCCGTGGGCATGTTCGAGCACGTAGGACCGAAAAACTACGACACCTATTTTGAGGTGGTGGACCGTAATTTACGACCGGACGGACTCTTCCTGCTGCATACCATCGGCTCTAAGCGGACCGACAATAACGTTGACCCGTGGATCAACAAGTACATCTTTCCGAATGGCTGTTTACCCTCCGTTCGCCAGATTGCCAACGCCAGTGAATCCCATTTCGTGATGGAAGACTGGCACAACTTTGGCGCGGATTACGACACCACGTTGATGGCGTGGCATGAACGTTTCCAGCAAGCGTGGCCGGAGATTGCGGACAACTATTCTGAACGATTCAAACGGATGTTTAGCTATTATCTGAATGCCTGCGCGGGCGCGTTTCGCGCACGGGATATTCAGCTCTGGCAGGTTGTCTTCAGCCGTGGCATTGAACACGGATTACGTGTCGCACGCTAAAAAATAACCCCGGACAGCCGGGGTTATTTTTTATTCTTCTTCCGCCGCCTTTATTATTGCGGCTTCTTTTGCCGCCAGTACACGCTCAACCGTATCGACCACCGCCTGGGTTTGCGGATCGATTTCAATATTCACGCGCTGTCCCAGCTTTTTCGCCCCAAGCGTGGTGCGCTGCAGCGTTTCAGGAATTAAATGCACACAAAAACGCGTTGGCGTCACTTCACCCACCGTCAGACTAATCCCATCAATGCCAATAAATCCTTTATAGAGTATGTATTTCATTAATGACGGATCCTGCATTTTAAACCAGATTTGACGGTTATTTTCCGAGGTTACGATTTTCGCCACTTCAGCGGTGGTCATGATATGTCCCGACATCAGATGGCCGCCAATCTCATCGCTGAACTTCGCCGCCCGCTCAACGTTGACGGTATCTCCCACCACCAGCTCGCCCAGGTTGGTGATGCGCAGCGTCTCTTTCATTAAATCAAAGCTAATCTGGTTGCCGTTAATTTCGGTAACGGTCAGACAACAGCCGTTATGGGCAATCGAGGCGCCGGTTTCGATGCCCTCAAGCATATATTCCGGCAGCTCAACAACATGAGTACGGAAATTCGGTTTTTCATCAATGGACACCACTTTGGCGATGCCCTGCACAATACCAGTAAACATGCTTACAACTCCTGTTTTTTCCGGACGGTGGTGACACCGTTTTAATCCCACCACAATAACAGTTGGAAAAACAGGTTGCCAGCGGAGCGCATTTTCTGGCGATTTTTTCACTAGATAAATAGCTAAAGCCCGCTACAATAGCTGGCACCCCCCTGCATTTTCTTCTTGCTGCCCGTTTCGGCGGCTTTTTTAGTCTCTCAAATAACTACAAAATAAAGGTGTTCACGTGCAGAAGTACATGAATGAAGCGCGCCAGTTATTGGCACTGGCTATACCAGTGATCATCGCGCAAGTGGCCCAGACCGCAATGGGATTTGTGGATACGGTAATGGCAGGTGGCTACAGCGCCACCGACATGGCGGCCGTTGCCATCGGCACGTCAATCTGGCTCCCGGCCATCCTGTTCGGCCACGGTCTGCTGCTCGCGCTCACGCCGGTTATCGCTCAGCTCAATGGCTCGGGCCGTCGCGAACGCATTGCCCATCAGGTCCGCCAGGGCTTCTGGCTGGCAGGGTTTGTCTCGGTGCTGATTATGGTCGTGCTCTGGAACGCGGGCCATATCATCCGCGCGATGCATAACATTGACCCGGCACTGGCTGATAAAGCCGTAGGCTATCTGCGCGCCCTGCTCTGGGGCACGCCAGGCTACCTCTTTTTCCAGGTAGCGCGTAACCAGTGTGAAGGTCTGGCGAAAACCAAACCCGGCATGGTGATGGGCTTTATTGGGTTGCTGGTCAATATTCCGGTTAACTATGTCTTTATTTATGGTCATTTCGGGATGCCGGAGTTGGGCGGCGTTGGCTGCGGCGTGGCAACAGCTGCCGTTTACTGGGTGATGTTCTTGTCGATGCTCACCTTTGTAAAACGCGCCCGCTCAATGCGCGATATTCGTAACGAGAACCGGTTTAGCACCCCGGACTGGGGCATCATGACGCGTCTGGTGCAATTAGGGTTACCGATTGCCCTGGCACTGTTCTTTGAGGTTACCCTGTTTGCCGTGGTCGCCCTGCTGGTCTCCCCGCTGGGCATTGTGAACGTGGCCGGGCACCAGATTGCGCTGAACTTCAGTTCCCTGATGTTCGTTCTGCCGATGTCGCTGGCGGCAGCTGTGACGATCCGCGTGGGCTTCCGCCTGGGTCAGGGCTCGACGCTGGATGCGCAAACGGCCGCGCGCACCGGGCTTGGCGTCGGTGTCTGCATGGCGATCTGTACGGCGCTCTTCACCGTTGCACTGCGGGAGCAGATTGCCCTGCTCTATAACGACAATCCGGAAGTGGTCGCTCTGGCATCACACCTGATGCTGCTGGCGGCGATATACCAGATCTCTGACTCCATCCAGGTGATTGGCAGCGGCGTGCTGCGTGGGTATAAAGACACGCGTTCGATCTTTTTTATCACCTTCATCGCCTACTGGGTGTTAGGTCTGCCATGTGGTTATATCCTGGCCCTGACCGATCTGGTTGTGGAACGTATGGGGCCTGCAGGGTTCTGGATGGGCTTTATCATCGGCCTGACGTCGGCGGCTGTCATGATGATGATGCGGATGCGCTTCCTGCAGCGCCAGCCATCCACCATCATTTTGCAACGCGCTGCACGTTAAATACGCAGTAGCCGCCTGCTGGCGGCTACTTTCTCTTCACTTTGCGCGGTAATGAAGCAATCGCGTGAAATCAGAGAGAAAAATGCATTTTCCCTCTTGCCTCATTGGTGCTGTGCCGCTAATATTCGTCCCCGTTGTCACCGACAACACGTTGCGTTCATAGCTCAGTTGGTTAGAGCACCACCTTGACATGGTGGGGGTCGTTGGTTCGAGTCCAATTGAACGCACCATTCTGCGTCCGTAGCTCAGTTGGTTAGAGCACCACCTTGACATGGTGGGGGTCGGTGGTTCGAGTCCACTCGGACGCACCATTTCAGTCCTGAAATGGTGCAAATCTTCTTCTGATAACCTGAATTTTCCTAATCCCTTATTTTCATCACTGTTCTCCTGCTACGCTTTTCTCATGGAAAAAATGAGGAAAACCGTCGATGAAAAAAATCGCCATTATCGGTTCCGGCCCTACAGGGATTTATACCTTTTACGCGCTGCTTAAAAACCCGCAGCCGCTTTCGGTCTCGGTCTTTGAACAGGCTGATGAAGCGGGCGTAGGGATGCCCTATAACGACGACGATAACTCGCGTCTGATGCTGGCAAACATCGCGAGTATTGAGATCCCCCCTCTGTTTATGACCTACCTGGACTGGCTTAAGGAGCAGAGCGACGACCATCTGGCGCGCTTTAAGGTGGATAAAGCCCGGTTGCATGACCGGCAGTTTCTGCCGCGGATCCTGCTGGGGGAATATTTTCGCGACAGCTTTCGAACAATCGTTAATGAGGCAAAAAAACTGGGGTTCCAGGTGGACATCCATGAATCTTCCCGGGTGACCGACGTTATTCCCTCGACGACTGGCGTTACGCTTTGCGTCAACGATAAGGCGTTTCCCGAACGCTTCGATCTCGCGGTGATCGCCACCGGTCACGTCTGGCCGGACGAGGACGAGGCCACGCGCGCATTCTTCCCAAGTCCGTGGTCCGGTCTGATGGACGCCAGCATTCCACCGTGCCGCGTCGGCATTATGGGAACATCGTTAAGCGGCCTTGACGCGGCCATGGCGGTGGTGATGCAGCATGGCGCGTTTCGCGACGATAAATTCGTGCTGGATCAAGGCAGTGAAGCATTAAACATCGTCCTGATGTCCCGGACGGGCATTCTGCCGGAAGCCGATTTTTACTGCCCTATTCCTTACGAGCCGCTGTCAGTATTGACCGAATTCAGGGTTGAAACCGAGATCGGCAAAGGGCCAGATGGCCTGCTTGACCGCATCTTTGCGCTGATGGTCAACGAGCTGGAGCTCGCCGATCCGGCGTGGTGCGAGAAAATGTCGTTGCATAAGCTAGATGCGGACAGCATTCGTGATGCCTGGTTTGAGGATCGAAAACGGCACGACCCCTTTACCTGGGCGGAAGAGAATCTCAACGAGGTTGAGCGCAACAAACGTGAACGGCGCACCGTGGCCTGGCGCTATACCGTGCTTCGGCTGCATGAGGTGGTTCAGGAGATTGTCCCCCACCTTAATGAGCAGGACAGCCAGCGCTTCAAAACAGGGCTGGCCCGGGTGTTTATCGACAACTATGCCGCCATCCCTCCGCAGTCTATTCGCCGGCTGCTTGCGCTGCGCGAGGCCGGCATCATTAGCGTGGCAGCGCTCGGCGACGATTACACCCTTGACGCAGGCAGCGACCAGACGGTGATCACCACACAAGAGCGCGTGTATCGTTTCGACGTGTTTATTGACGCACGCGGACAAAAGCCGCTCAAAACGAAAGATCTGCCCTTCCCGACGCTGCGCAAACAGCTGCAGGCAACGGGCGATGAGATACCCGATATTGGCGAAGATTACACCCTGAAAGCGCCTGACACGGTGCGCGGGAAAATCGCTTTCGGCGCGATACCGTGGCTAATGCACGATCATCCCTTCGTTCAGGGACTGGCAGAGTGTGCAGAGGTTGCGGAGGCGATGGCGAAAGCGGCAGAGAAGCCCGCGTCGGGATTGCGGCGGAGATTACCGTACAGTGAGAGCTGACAGGGCATCCTTGCCCTGCTGTCGATGATTACTCGAAGAAGACTTCCGGGTTTTCAGACAGCGAAACGAAGGTTTTCGTCCCTTTATCCAGGGCAAGAATTTCGCCGCTTTCAATGTCGTACACCCAGCCGTGCAGGCGGATGGAGTTATTGCGCAGGCCCACCGCAACGGACGGATGGGTCTTAATGTTGCTCAGCTGCGCAAACACGTTCTCCTGCACCATCGCGTTAACTTTATCGATCGGCTTATCCCAGGTTTTCTTCTCAACCACCGCTTTTGCCGCGTCGGAATAGCGCAGCCAGTGTGACACCGCTGGCATCGGCTCCAGGTTGGCGTTATCGGCGATCGCCTTCATCGCGCCACAGTTTGAGTGACCACAAATGACGATATCCGTGACGCCCAACGCCACAACCGCGTATTCGATGGTTGCAGACACACCGCCAGGCTCGGGGCCAAACGGTGGCACAATGTTGCCAGCATTACGAATGACAAAGAGTTGTCCCGGCTCTTGCTGGGTGACCAGTTCTGGGACCAGACGGCTGTCGGAGCATGAGATGAACAGCGCTTTGGGATTCTGGCTGGACGCTAAACTGCGGAAGAGTTCTTTACGTTGCGGGAAAATCTCTTTTTGAAAGCTGAGAAAACCTTCAATGATATGTTGCATAGCAATGTCTCTTTTATCTGTTTTAGTTTAGGTATGATCGCGATCACACTCGTAAAGTGTACCCATCGTGGTTTACTTCAGACAAGCAATATATTTCTGGCCCGACCGCTGCACAATGGCGTCCGCGAAGGCCTGGATGTTCTGCCCCTCGAAGGCGCCATACAGGCGTGCAAATTTTTTGCCTTCGAGATGATTCAGAACTGACTCTACGGTACGGGCCGGTAGCGGGAGATAGTTAGGATAGCTCCACATAAACGAGACGGCGTCTTTACCCGGCGTGACCTGCAGGATGTCCCCCACCAGCAATGCGCCATCGCCCTCCTGCCAGTGCAGCACCGTTCCACCCGCAAAATGCCCGCCCAGACGCAGCAGGGTGACAGACGGGAAAATCTCCAGCGCATCCCCCTGCCAGAATTGAATGACCGGGCTGCCACGCATGACCCACTCTCTGTCGCTGGCGTGCAGATATAACGGCGCATCAAACGCCGCAGCCCACTCCTGCATGGTGGTGTAATAGTGCGGATGTGAAATCGCCATCGCGCTGATGCCGCCAAGCGCGGTGATGAGCGTTTGGGTTGCGGAGTCGAGGTTGGCAATGCAGTCCCAGAGGATATTACCGTGAGGCGTTCGCAGGAGCAGGGCTCGCTGGTTGATAGCAAAGGCGGGGACCGTTTTGATGCCGAACAACCGCGGCTCCAGCTGCTGCCATTTGTTGGTATGCGTGGCGGTTACGGTGTCGAAATCGATCCATGCCTGGCCCGAAGCAGGCACGTACTGGCGTTCATCCTCGCAAATAGGGCATCTTTCCGGCTGTGCATCATAGGCGGTTCCGCAGGTTTTACAGAGTGTAATCATGTGCGCTCCTCAGCGATAAAGCACTGAGTATGGCAGGGATTATCGTTATGTGCTGCGAGGTACATTGCTGGCGTTTTTTGCCCTATACTCTGCCAGTATCAAAAACTGAACATAGCAGGTGCCACATGGAAATTGATCTCGATAACTTAGTTTTTAACGGTCTGGATGAAGCTGAAGAGCGTAATGCGGAACGTCTGGACGACGCAGATAAAAAAGCGCAGGCGATTGTCGCCGACGACGACTGCGGCGACGCCTGCAAGATCTAAGTAAAAAGCACCGGCAAGCCGGTGCTTTTTTTATGACTTTTTCAGCCCGTCAATGGCTGCCTGCGCGCAGGCTTCATCAAGATGACCGCCCGGCGCACCGCCGATACCAATCGCCCCGATCACCTCATCGCCCTCTTTCACCGGCAGGCCACCCGCCAGCAGCAGGAAACCCGGAATATCACGCATGTTTTGCGCACCAGCGTTGCTCTGCGCCGCTTCCATCACCTTGCCGGACGCATTCTTTGCGCTGAGCGCCGTCCAGGCTTTCATTTCGCTGGCTTTAACCGTATGTGGACCGGCATTGTCCGTGCGCTGTACCGCTTTCACGACGCCCGCGCGGTCAACCACGGTAACGGTCACCTGGTAATTTTTTGCCGTACAGGCCTGAATGGCGGACGTTGCCAGCGCATTAGCCTGCGCCAGTGAGAGATTCTTCTGGTTTAACGTTTCGGCCTGCGCCGCCAGACTTACGCTACCAGCCACCAGTGCCGCAGCCATCATCATTTTTTTCATCGCACTTCCTCGCGTGTTAAGAGACACCCAAAGGTTACCCAGCCGCACGATGAAACGGTATTCGGTTGATTACGCACTCATCCTGGTAGTTATACGGATTGCAATTTATCGTATTCGCGTATTGCCTGAACCAGACTGCTGACGCCAAGCTTGGTAAACGCCGCCGCGCGGTGCGCTTCTACCGTACGCGGTGAGAGATTCAGCCGGGCGGCCACCTCTTTGTTGCTGAGCCCTTTCATCAACTCCCCCAGCACTTCATGTTCCCGCGCGGTCAGCTGCGCGAAACGCGTCGCGATCCGGGTGGTTTCCTGCCAGTCGGCAAAGCGACGGTGACTCTCCTCAAAGGCCAGGCCCACGGTTTCGATAAGCTTGTCGGCATCCAGCGGCTTGGTGAAAAACTCAAACACGCCGTTACGGAATGCCCGACGGCAGGCGTCAACGGTACCATGGCCGGTCATGATAATCACCGGCAGCAGGCTCCAGGGCCATGTGCCCTCCTCAAGCCAGGTGAGACCGCCTTTACCGGGCATCCGCATATCCAGCAGCATACAGCCCACCAGCGCTTTCTCCCGTGCATGGGCAGCGGTAAACGCATCGACGCTTTCATATGCCCTGACCGGCCAGCCCATGCCTGAAAGTAAAAACGTCATCGACTCCCTGATGGATTCATCGTCATCAATCAGCCAGATTGTATTATCCATCCATAGCCTCCTTTCCGTGCGCCAGTTGTAGTCGGATCTGCGCCCCGCCCTGCGGCGCATTACCCAGCGTAATCGATCCATTCATACGCGTCATCAATGATTCCGTCAGGGTCATCCCCAGCCCCATGCCCGCTTCTCTGCCGCTGTAAAACGGCATGAAGGCATGTTGTAACGCCTCCGGGCTAAAGCCCGGGCCGCCGTCAGTCACGGTAATCACAACGCCATGCTCGTTTTTCTGACTTTCAATCTTTACCCAGCCGGCTACCGATGCCTGCTGGGCCTGAATCGCATTGCTGAGCAAATTATGCAGGACCTGCTCAAGCCAGAGACGGTCTGCCAGCACCGTCGTGGCCCCGGGGGCAAACGCATGCGTGACCATGATATGTTCGGCCCTGCGCTCATGCTCAAGCAAATTCACCACCTGCTGCCAGCACTGCGCCAGGTCGGTTTCCCGCAGGGTGACTTTCTCCTGCACCACGTGCTCGCGAAAACGCGTCAGCAAGGCGCTAATACGCTGCATTTGCGTCAGCGCCGCCGCCAGCGCCTGCGACACCGCTGGCCCGTTTTCCTGCTGCAGCTGACGCTGCGCTCCCTGGATCCATGTCTGCGCAGCGGTTAACGGCTGGTTAATCTCATGCACAATACCGGCGGTGATCTCACCCAGGGTATTGAGCCTGGCGTGCTGGTAGTAGAGCGCCCTTTGCTCGGCCTCTTTGCGCGCTTTACGCTGCCAGAGCACCACGCTCGCCAGCGCAATCACTATCCCCCACCCGATAAACAGGATGGGGTACAGCACCCCATTGACGCCGAGCCAGTCCGGGCGGGAATCGGCCTCCAGCGTAAAAGGTTGAGTATGCTGCGGGAAGGTGCGCTGCCAGTGCCAGAAGGCGTCAGACGTCGGTTCGTCGCCGTTTGGCATAAAACGGATCCCGAGATGCGTAAAGGGATGATGGGCATTCAGAATCGGCCCGAGATCCACCCGCACGCGGATCTGACGCCAGGGATTGTAAAGCCAGTACTGCATCTCGTGGGCAGGTTCAACCCGTGGCGCATCAAGGGCGCGTCCGGAGGTCTTTTCCAGGGCAAGCAGTTGGGGGAATTTTTTGCGCAGGGCGGCAATATCTTCATCGCCGTTCAGTAACGGCAATACGGATTCATTTTGCGTCAGTACCGCGCTTAATTCCGCGAAGAGAGCCGCGAACTCGCGATCGCGCTCCCAGAACTGGCGGCGGATCTGTTCGGCATAGAGCAGGATGCCGCTGATGAGGCAGACTATCGTCCAGACAATAATACCGCGCTTGAAAAAGGGGTTCTTCATTCCGTTAACTGAGCAGACTTAACCATCTGTCAACATTAACAGTTATCCGTTATCAGAACAAAATCAGGCACAGCTCATTCCAGTACATTTCGCGCGTGCGGCGCAGTTCAGCGTGACGTTTTATCATGGAACCACTCCGGATCAATGTTAGCGACGTCCACGCCATACAGGCTCGCGACAGGCAGTATCGACTCAAGAACACGTTGCGCGCTGTTCTCCGCATTCACTGGTCGGGTCGCAAAAAACCGCCGTAACGTGCTTATCCATTTTTTCATCGTCAATCCCCTCTCGCTTAACCTGTCCTCAGTTAAAACCCAAACTGCGTGCAGGGGAAATACCAAAATCCACTGTCGATGTGCAGGATCTGCAAATAGCGCCCCGTCCTTTTCACCCTTCATTAACACACTGTTCACTAATGCTTTTTTGCTAAAAGCAAAGAACGATTTCTTATTTGGCGATAGCTTTCGCTTATGGGAGCGTAGCGAGGGAAAACAAAAACAACGGGATGACGTATGACTATGGCAGCAAACATGAAAGGGTTTACAAAACGGACACTGGTTCTGGGATTGCTGGCGGCCGGGAGCTTGCTTTCAATGCAAGCGCAGGCCGATCAGCTGGCGGATATAAAGGCCGCAGGCGTGGTAAAAGTGGCCACGTTTGACGCCAACCCGCCGTTTGGCTCGATTGATGCCAAAACGCACGAGATCGTGGGTTACGACGTGGACTTCGCCAGAGCGCTGGCAAAATCACTCGGCGTGAAGCTGGAACTGGTAGCCACCAACCCGGCAAACCGCATTCCCCTGCTTCAGTCCGGTAAAGCCGATTTAATTGTCGCGGATATCACCATCACCCCGGAACGTGCGCAGGTGATCGATTTCTCAACACCCTATTTTGTCACCGGGCAACAGTTCCTGGTCCCGGCCAAATCCGCCGATAAGCTGGATGCGTATAGCCATGCACGCATTGGTGCGGTAAAAGGCACCACCGGCGAGCAGGCGCTGCACCAGCGTTTCCCGCAGTCCCGCGTGCTCTCCTATGACGATATTCCGCTGGCGTTGACGGCACTGCGCAACGGCAACGTACAGGCGATTACCCAGGACAGCACCATTCTGGCCGGCCTGCTGGCGCAGGCGCCGGACAAAGCGAACTTCAAAATTCTGCCTGACCTGCTCAGCAAAGAAGAGATTGGCGTTGGGGTGAAAAAAGGTGAAACGGCGCTGCTGAAAGCGGTTAACGATGAGCTGGTCAATCTTGAAAAGAACGGCCAGGCGGCAAAAATCTATGATGTCTGGTTTGGTCCCGGCACTCCAGCTCCACAGCCTCGCGCCTTTAAAATAGAAGCTAAGTAATATGCTCTCAGGTTTATTTTCACACTCCGCGGCCGGTGCCGCGGATTTTTCACATCTGGAACAGGCCAGCGTCGAGTTTCGCCACGTGGATAAACGCTACGGTGACCATCAGGTTCTGAACGACATTAATCTCACCATCACGCCCGGTGAAGTGGTCGCCATCCTCGGTCCTTCGGGCTCCGGTAAATCCACCCTGATTCGGCTTATCAATCAGCTTGAAACCCTGAGCGGCGGGGAGATTCTGGTCGACAACAAACCGACCGGTGCGCTTTCCGGTACCGGGCTGCGTCAGCTACGAAGCCGCGTGGGGTTTGTGTTCCAGCAGTTCAATCTTTATGCCCACCTCACCGCCAGCCAGAACATCACGCTCGCGCTGGAGCACGTCCACGGCTGGAAGCCGCAACCGGCCCAGGAGCGCGCGCTGGCTCTGCTGGAGAAGGTCGGGATGCTGGAAAAAGCCCACCATTTCCCGGCCGAGCTTTCCGGTGGACAGCAGCAGCGCGTGGCGATTGCCCGCGCTCTGGCCTCATCGCCGCAAATCATTCTGTTCGACGAGCCCACGTCTGCGCTCGATCCGGAAATGATTGGCGAAGTGCTGTTTGTGATGAAAGCGCTGGCCCACAGCGGGATCACGATGATTGTGGTGACCCACGAGATGCAGTTTGCCCGGGAAATTGCTGACCGGGTTGTCTTTATCGACGGGGGGCAAATTCTGGAAATCGCGCCACCGGCACAATTTTTCAGTCAACCGTCGCATCCCCGTGCACAGCGATTCCTGCAAAAAGTGCTCAACCCGCTGCATCAGGAGCACCTGTAATGCCCGCGCTCGACTGGCAGGGGGTACTGACCGGACAGCCTCTGCAGTGGATCCTCTCCGGGTTTCTCACCACGCTCTGGGTAACGCTTGCGGGCATCCTGCTGGCCAGCCTGCTCGCGGTGCTGTTTATGCTGCTGCGCCTTTCCGGCGGACGCATCGGGAAGGCGATTGTCAGTAGCTGGGTCTCGCTGTTTCGCAATACACCGCTGCTGGTGCAACTGCTGTTCTGGTATTTTGCTGCCTGGAACGGGTTACCGCAGCTCTTCAGGGATGCGGTTAATGCGGATCACCGCTGGTCAATGCTGCCCGGCGACGTCTGGTGGTTTACGCCCGAGTTTCTCTGTTCGGCCTGGGGATTGGGGGTATTTACCTCGGCGTTTTTAATCGAAGAAGTGGAATCGGGGCTGCGCTCTGTTCCGGCCGGACAGCGGGAGGCGGCCCTCGCCCAGGGGTTCTCCACGTGGCGCTTGTTTCGCTACATCCTGCTGCCGCAGGGGCTGGCCAACGCCTGGCAGCCCGTGGTGGGGCAGTATCTGAATCTGATGAAGCTCTCCTCGCTCGCCAGTGGAATCGGCTTTGCTGAACTGACCTATCAGGTCAGGCAGATTGAAAGCTATAACGCGCACGCGCTTGAGGCATTTACCTTCGGCACCGCGCTCTACCTCCTGACCGGCCTGGTGATGGGGATGGTGCTGGTTCGCATTGGACCTCACGCGAAGCGTAAACGCCCGTTTGTCGTCACCACAGGGAGTGAAAAACATGATTGCCGGACTTAATGTCATCACCGATAACCTCGATTATCTGCTGTGGGGACGCGCGGCAACCGGTGAACCGGGTGGCGTATTGCTCTCGGTAATGATGGCGGTGGGGGCAGCGATCATCGCCCTGCCCGGCGGGGTGGCACTCGCGTGTCTGGCCTGGCGCTTTACCGGGCTTGTGCGAAAAGCCCTCTTCTTGTGGGCAGAGCTGATTCGCGGGATCCCGCTCATCTTCGTGATTTTCTGGATGTGGTATTTGCTGCCGCTCATCACCGGAGGCGATCTGCCGGGCGCGCTGACCGTCACGCTGGCACTGGCCTGGTTTACCGCGGCAACCGTGATGCACTCGGTGCTGGCCGGGCTGAACGCCTTACCGTCCGGGCAGTACGAGGCCGCACTCGCTCAGGGGTTTAGCACCCGGCAAATCCTGTGGCGCGTGCTGCTGCCCCAGGCGCTGAGGAACATTCTGCCGTCGCTGGTGGGGATTTTTATCAGCCTGCTGAAGGATACGTCGCTGGCGTTTATCGTGAACGTACCGGAACTGACCACGGTGGCGGGACAGGTCAACAACCGGGTGCAGATTTACCCGGCGGCCATTTTTATCTTTACGGGCGTGGTCTATTACCTGCTCTGCTGCTCGCTCGAGCAACTTGCGAAGCGCTGGCGCATTACCCGGCCAGCGCTTTAACCACTGTTTCCATCGCTTTGGTTGTCAATTCACTGCGTTTCACGCGCTGGTTCGCCAGCGCGGTACGCAGTACCCCGGCAATGACTATATGCTTTGGCTCCTGCCCTAAATCACGCATCTCAAGCACCACCTTGCCGACCACCCGGCACATCTCCTGGTACAGCGCTTCATCTTTGGTCACGTTACCCATCGTCATCACTCCATTGCCTGTTAAACGTTGAGCTTAAATGATTCTCCTGCCGGATACAAAAAAGAAGCCCGGCGAGAGACTCGCCGGGCTTCATCTGTAAAATCAGTCAATTAGTTATTAACAGGAATAACCGCGCCTTTGTATTTAGTGCGGATCCAGTCCTGAATCTCTTTCGAGTGCAGCACGTTCACCAGCGCGACGATATCTTTCTTCTTCTCGTCACCGCGATGAACAGTGATGATGTTGGCGTACGGGTTGTTTTCACCGCTCTCTACCGCAATCGGGTCGTGGACCGGATCCAGACCGGCGTCGATCGCGTAGTTGGCGTTAATCACCACCGCATCGCCTTCGTTGTTGTTGTACATCTGCGGCAGCAGAGAGGCTTCAACGTTAGGCGTGAACTGCAGCTTTTTCGGGTTCTCCACGATGTCGCTGATACGCGCGGTCACTTTGTCGATGCCCGGCTTCAGCTTGATCACGCCCTCTTTCTCGAAGATGGAAAGAATGCGTCCCTCTTCAGAAACCGCGTCACGCATGATGATCTTGCCCCCTTCCGGCAGGTCTTTCAGCGACTTGTATTTTTTGGAGTAGATGCCGATAGGTTCGATGTGGATCGCCCCCGCACTGACAAAATCATAATCCTTATCGCCCGCATGATCTTTCAGCACGCTGTTCAGGTAAGGGATGTGCTGGAAATAGTTGGCGTCGATGTCATGACCGGCCAGCGCGGTATTCGGCAGAATGTAGTCCTGGAACGGTTTGATCTCCAGGTCGATGCCCTGTTTCGCCAGAATCGGCTTTGCCTGCTCCAGAATTTCGGCGTGCGGCGTGTTGGATGCGCCCACGGTCAGGGTGTCGGCCCAGGAGGCAAAGCTCAGGGCACTCAGGGTTGCAGCGGCGATCAGTGTCAGTGTCAGTGTCTTTTTCATGATGTGGTTCCTGTGTGTATTTATTAGCGTTTATCTAACAGAGAAGTAATGGCGTCGCCGCAGAACTGGATAATGAAAACGATGATCAGAATGGTCACCGTTGCCACCAGCGTGACGTCACCATGGTTGCGCTGGAATCCTTCCAGATAAGCCAGATTTCCCAACCCGCCGGCGCCAATCACCCCCGCCATGGCGCTGTAACTCACCAGCGCAATGAGCGTTACCGTAATACCCGATACCAGTGCAGGTGATGATTCCGGCAGTAAAACCCGAAACACTAACGTGCTCAGTCGAGCGCCCATCGAGCGTGTGGCTTCGATGACGCCTTTATCCACCTCACGCAGGGCGATCTCCACCAGGCGTGCGTAGAAGGGTGCCGCGCCCACAATCAGCGCCGGCAGCGCCGCGTTGGCGCCAAGAATGGTGCCCACAACGGTCTTGGTGAACGGGATCAGCAGGACAATCAGAATGATGAACGGAATCGAGCGGAACACGTTCACCACAATGGAAATGACGCTGTAGACCGTGCGGTTGTGGAACAGCCCGCCGCGCGCGGTTAAAAACAGCGCCAGACCGAGGACGATGCCCAGAACGAAGGTCGCCACGCCGGAAAGCGCCGTCATGTACAGCGTCTCCAGCGTCGCCGCCCAAAGCTGATCCCATTTAAGATGCGGAAAGAGATTCTCAGCCATGTTTAATTACCTCACCCTCAATATCGCTGTGCTGCAGATCGGCGAGGATATTGTTCAGTTGTTCATCGGATGCCACCACGTGCACCCAGAGCTGGCCAAACACGCCGTGGGCGGTTTGCGTCATTTTGCCGTGCAGGATATTAAACGGCAGGCCGTAGCGCAGGGTCAGTTCACCGACGATCGGTTTATGCGTGCTGTGCCCGGTAAAGGTCAGCCTGATCACCGTCCCTTCCAAATCGTTTGCCAGTTCGGTATTGAAGGTTTCTTCCTCAGCGTACTGGCTCACCTGGCGGACAAACTGCTGCGTAATCGGCTGCTGCGGATGGGTAAAGACGCTCAGCACGTCTCCCTCTTCCACCACTTTACCGTTCTCCATCACCGCCACGCGGTCGCAGATTTTGCGCACCACGTGCATCT
>OIER01000890.1_pt1 | contig 17755 bp, 15 predicted proteins | sample 1581801 | NCBI WGS metagenome assembly OIER01 (sample SAMN03281006, study PRJEB24777) | human gut metagenome | isolation source: fecal sample PR165 from 1 month old male Malay infant, vaginally delivered... | reverse complement strand
GCGCAACTGCCGATACTTTTTTCGCCATTGTGTGGCTACTGGCCGCGCGCTTAAGAGGCTCTGGACTCTTTATTACACGAAAAAAGGAAAAAACATGTCTTTAAAAAAAATCGCGGTTGTTGGCATGGTTGTCGCGACAATGACCCTGACCGGGTGTGGCGCCATGACCACCGCCGTTAAAAAACGTAATCTTGAAGTGAAAACGCAGATGAGTGAGACCATCTGGCTGGAGCCTTCCAGCGAGAAGACCGTCTACATTCAGGTGAAAAACACTTCCGATAAAGACATGAGCAATCTGCAAACCCTGCTGGCAAATGACCTGTCGGCTAAGGGCTATAAAGTGACCAGTTCGCCGGATAACGCTTACTACTGGGTGCAGGCGAACGTACTGAAAGCGGACAAAATGGATCTGCGCGAAGCTCAGGGCTTCCTGAAGACCGGTTATGAAGGGGCGGCGATGGGGGCAGCTTTAGGCGCGGGGATTACCGCCTATAACAGTAACTCCTCCGGCGCGGCGCTGGGCGTTGGCCTGGCAGCGGGACTGATCGGTATGGCTGCTGATGCGATGGTGGAAGACGTAAACTACACCATGGTCACTGACCTGCAAATCTCCGAGCGCAGCAAAGCGAAAGTGACAACAGATAACGTTGCCGCGCTGCGTCAGGGGACGTCCGGCATCAAGCTGCAAACCAGCACTGCGCAGGGCGATCGCGCAAAATACCAGACTCGTGTTGTTTCAAATGCGAATAAGGTAAACCTGAAGTTCGAAGAAGCGAAGCCGGTTCTGGAAGCTCAACTGGCGAAATCTGTCGCTAACATCCTGTAATTTGTTGCGAGTTGCCGGGGGACTACGCTTACCCGGCAACTCATCCTTCGACTCTGGGGATTCAGGGCGCGACAGGCTGCCAGGTTTTATCCAGGTGGTAGGCGGTTAACGCCTGTGCTTTTTGCTGCGACTCCTCGCCAAGATCCGCCTGATAGACCTTGTCATCACCGTTAACCATAAAGCTCATCACGCCAGTATGATCGTAGCTAACGGGCCAGGCAACCATCGCAAAGCCGCTGGTTTTGTCGGGAAGAATACGGAAATGATAACCGTGATAGCCTGTACCGGGTTCCTGCGGACTGAAGGCTGGTCCAAGCGGGCTTGGCGCTTCACCGGGTGAAACGGGCCAGTACAGACCATCTTTTTTCCCTTCAGAGCTGACAATCTTTTGTGCGTACGTCTGGTTCATCGCAAAGTAGCTTTGCTGAGCATCGACATAGGCATGTAACGCCTCGATGGCAGCGAGTTCGTTGCGCCCAATCTCTCGGGTCAGGATCTCTTCGGCCGCTTCCTTAATATCAAATTGCCAGCCAGAGGTGGTTTTAACCACCGGGATCGGCAGTTGCCAGTCGCTGTCCCCGACCACCAGATGCGCGGTATTACCGTCGACAACGGTGTTATGGCGAACCTTCCAGTCGCGCAGGAAGCGATCAACCGCATCAGGATCGACGCCTTCCGGCGGCAGAAACTCGCGCCAGTTTTCCCCGAGCAGGTTGTTCATCGCACTTTCATTTTGCTCACTAATAGCGTTTGCCAGCGCATCGGTGGCCTGGTCTGGCGTGCTGAAGGATTGCTGCGCCATCGCGGTGGCCGAAACCATGAACAACACCATTCCACTGAGTAGTTTATTTTTCATGTCGGTTCCCTTAACGATGACGGAATTCACGGTGTTCAGCACGACCGCCGGATAGCTGGCGAGATGGCTGGTTGCGGGCGAACTGCCTGCTTTGGGCCCCTCGCTGCTGCTGCGCCTGCCAGCTGGCAGAGCGACTGTCATTGCCGCTCAGCGCATTGGCGCGCGGCTGGCTGGTCCGTTGTTGAAAATTATGTTGCTGTATATTGCGTTGCTGCGCCGGTTGTGTGATCCGTTTCTCCTGGCGCTGGGCGGCAGCCTGGCGATTTTCACGCTGCTGAGTGTTTGCCCGTTGCGCCGTTTGCGGTTTGGTATCATAACCGCGGTAGTTATTACGCTGAGAAATTTGCTTCAGTTGTTGACTGGATGCCTGACGCTGGGCGTCTCTCGTGCCCGTACGCGCCGTTTGCGGGAATGTTTTCCCCGTTGATTTTTCCATCTGGCTCAGGGCTGCCTGACGCTGGCTATCACGGTTGACCGGTCGTTGCTGGGTTGAGCTTAAGCCCGTTGCCGTATTAGTGGAGTGAAAGCGGTTATTGAGCTGGCTATTAGGGTACGGCACACCCTCGCGATAGGCCGGGTTGTGCTGCCAGTTACGGTTGGCGTCGGTTAGCCGTTGTCCGCTGATTTTATTGAAGTTATCAACGTTGATATTGATGTTGTTATCGCCGTTGCGGTTATACCCGCCATGGTTATCCCAGTCATCGTGATGATGGTGGTCCCAGTCATCGTCATCATCCCAGTCGATGTTGCTAAAGATGGCATAGGTTGTGGCAACACCGAGGCTGAAGCCTAAACCGTTCACGAAGCTGTTGCCAAACTGCTCGCCGGGCGTTGGCGGCAGATAGGTTGGCGGATAGGCGGTATTGGGCCAGGTGCCGTAAACCGTGTTCGGGTTATAGGTGGGGACGTACACCACCTGTGGATCGGCGGATTCAATTTTGATAATCGTTGGGCTTGTCGTGGCGGTCGTGGTAGTAGAACTGGTTGTTGACTCGCTGGTGACGGTTTTAGCCGGTGCCGCTTTTGTCACAGTAGTGACGGTCTGTTGCGGTGTCGATTGCAACGCCCCGGTTTGTTGCGCCAGTGCGCGCAGGCGTTGTACGGAGTCCATGACGTCTTTCGGTTGCGCGAGGAAAGCGTCACCCAGGCTTTGTACCCACGGCGGATTTTCACCCATCAGTGACATCAACTGTGGAAAGGCAACCAGCGATTTCACGCTGGGATCCCAGGGTTGACCAGCAACGGCCTGAATGGCGGCATCGCCCTGCATTTTGGGATTATCTTTTGACCACTGCGCGGCCTGGATGACGTTAGCCGGATAGGTTGAGGCCATCAAAATTTGTGACAGCAGTGAATCCGGATAGAGCGCGATAGGTGCCACCCACTGATCGATTTGCGCAGCCGAGTATGTCGGCGCGGCAGCAGGCGCAGGTTGGTCAACGGGAGCAGGGGCCGCTATGGGAGCTGGTGCCGGCGTTGAAGGTTGTTGTGCGACGGGGGCCGGCGCAGCGGGCTCCGTTACGCGACTTTTAACGAACATCACGCCAGAGGCGGCAAACAACCCGGCACTGCACAGAAGAACAAGCAGATGTGGCTTAAATGGCAACTTCATAAAATGACTCCAACGAGACAAGCGCTGTGCCGTGAGGCGTTCCTGTTGCCGCGAGTATCATGCACCCGTGTTTGACAGTTTTGACTTTTATTGGGGATTCAGCCGGTAGGTCCGGAAAAAGAGTGTGAGTATTTATTACACAATTATATCTGATGGCTAAAAAAACGCTGGAAAATTCAGCATGTCACGCTTGAAAATCAACCGCTTTACGGCGCTCTTTATCCCTCTGAAATGCGTCCCGCCTCGCCGTTACACCATTCTTAACGATTCAGCCAATTTTTTATGTTGCTTTTTTGTAAACAGATTAACACTTAAAGAAAATCCTGTTATTGTGCCTTATGCGGTACCGGGCATTTACCCTACTAACTACTGTCTCACAGGAGCGTGAAGAGAATCGCCCATCAACAAAAGCGCCGCATTATGACAATGAGAGCGAGGAGATATCGTCGTGCTAGAAGAATACCGTAAGCACGTAGCTGAGCGTGCTGCCCAGGGGATTGTGCCCAAACCTTTAGACGCAACCCAAATGGCCGCACTTGTCGAGCTGCTGAAGACCCCGCCTGTGGGCGAAGAAGAATTCCTGTTAGACCTGTTGATCAACCGCGTTCCTCCTGGCGTAGATGAAGCCGCATATGTTAAAGCCGGTTTTCTCGCTGCTGTCGCGAAAGGCGACACCACCTCCCCACTGGTCACGCCAGAAAAAGCCATTGAACTGCTGGGCACCATGCAGGGTGGTTACAACATTCATCCGCTGATCGATGCGCTAGACGACGCAAAACTGGCGCCGATTGCTGCCAAAGCGCTCTCTTCAACGCTGCTGATGTTCGATAACTTCTACGATGTAGAAGAAAAAGCCAAAGCGGGCAACGAATATGCGAAGCAGGTAATGCAGTCCTGGGCTGATGCCGAATGGTTCCTGAACCGTCCTCAGCTTGCTGAAAAAATCACCGTTACCGTCTTTAAAGTGACGGGTGAAACCAACACTGATGACCTCTCTCCGGCCCCGGATGCGTGGTCACGCCCGGATATCCCTCTGCACGCCCTGGCGATGCTGAAAAACGCCCGTGAAGGCATTGACCCGGATCAGCCGGGCGTCGTTGGCCCGATCAAACAAATCGAAGCATTACAGAAAAAAGGCTACCCGCTGGCCTACGTCGGTGATGTTGTCGGCACCGGTTCCTCCCGTAAATCGGCGACCAACTCCGTACTGTGGTTCATGGGCGATGATATCCCGCATGTGCCGAACAAGCGCGGCGGCGGTCTGTGCCTCGGCGGCAAAATTGCGCCTATCTTCTTCAACACCATGGAAGATGCGGGCGCGCTGCCGATTGAAGTCGACGTGTCGAACATGAACATGGGCGACGTGATTGACGTTTACCCTTACAGCGGTGAAGTGCGCAACCACGAAACCGGTGAGCTGCTGGCGACATTTGAACTGAAAACCGACGTGCTGATCGACGAAGTCCGCGCCGGCGGCCGTATCCCGCTGATTATCGGTCGTGGCCTGACCACCAAAGCGCGTGAAGCGCTGGGTCTGCCGCACTCAGACGTTTTCCGTCAGGCGAAAGACGTGGCGGAAAGCAGCCGCGGCTTCTCTCTGGCGCAGAAAATGGTTGGCCGCGCCTGCGGTGTGAAAGGTATCCGTCCGGGCGCGTACTGCGAACCGAAGATGACTTCCGTGGGTTCCCAGGATACCACTGGCCCGATGACCCGTGATGAACTAAAAGACCTGGCGTGTCTGGGCTTCTCTTCTGACCTGGTGATGCAGTCCTTCTGTCACACTGCGGCGTATCCGAAGCCGGTGGACGTGAACACGCACCACACGCTGCCAGACTTCATCATGAACCGCGGCGGTGTGTCGCTGCGTCCGGGCGACGGCGTTATCCACTCCTGGCTGAACCGCATGCTGCTGCCGGATACCGTCGGTACTGGCGGTGACTCCCATACCCGTTTCCCGATTGGTATTTCCTTCCCGGCGGGCTCTGGTCTGGTGGCGTTTGCTGCCGCGACCGGCGTGATGCCGCTGGATATGCCGGAATCCGTTCTGGTGCGCTTCAAAGGCAAAATGCAGCCGGGCATCACTCTGCGCGATCTGGTACACGCCATCCCGCTGTATGCAATTAAACAGGGCCTGCTGACCGTGGAGAAGAAAGGGAAGAAAAACATCTTCTCTGGCCGCATCCTGGAAATTGAAGGTCTGCCGGATCTGAAAGTCGAGCAGGCGTTTGAACTGACCGATGCTTCCGCCGAGCGTTCCGCTGCCGGTTGTACCATCAAGCTGAACAAAGAACCGATTATCGAGTACCTGACCTCCAACATCGTGCTGCTGAAGTGGATGATTGCAGAAGGCTACGGCGATCGTCGTACGCTGGAACGTCGCGTGCAGGGCATGGAAAAATGGCTGGCGGATCCGCAGTTGCTGGAAGCCGATGCTGACGCGGAATACGCGGCGGTGATCGACATCGATCTGGCGGATATCAAAGAGCCGATACTGTGTGCGCCGAACGATCCGGACGATGCGCGTTTGCTGTCCGACGTGCAGGGCGAGAAGATCGACGAAGTGTTCATCGGTTCCTGCATGACCAACATCGGCCACTTCCGCGCCGCTGGTAAGCTGCTGGATGCGCACAAAGGCCAACTGCCGACGCGCCTGTGGGTGGCTCCGCCGACCCGTATGGACGCGGCGCAGCTGACTGAAGAAGGCTACTACAGCGTGTTTGGTAAGAGCGGCGCGCGTATTGAGATCCCTGGCTGTTCCCTGTGTATGGGTAACCAGGCGCGTGTGGCTGACGGCGCAACGGTGGTATCGACCTCTACCCGTAACTTCCCGAACCGTTTAGGTACCGGGGCAAACGTCTATCTGGCTTCTGCTGAGCTGGCGGCGGTTGCGGCGCTGATTGGCAAACTGCCTACAGCGGAAGAGTATCAGACCTATGTGGCGCAGGTGGATAAGACGGCGGTGGATACCTACCGTTATCTGAACTTCGACCAGCTTTCTCAGTACACCGAGAAAGCGGACGGCGTGATTTTCCAGACCGCAGTCTAATGCGCTAACGCGTTTTGTGTAAAAACGCATTAATGCCCGGAGAAGTCTGCTTCTCCGGGCATTTTTATTTCTATTCCTTATACCCGCTACGCTTTTTTTCTGCCGCGCTGCTGCGATAATTACAGCAAGGCGCAATGCGGTATTGGCGCATTGCCGGGAGCAGAGGAAGACATTATGGATTACGAATTTCTGCGCGATATTACCGGAGTGGTAAAAGTGCGTATGTCCATGGGCCACGAGGTGGTGGGGCACTGGTTTAATGAAGAAGTGAAAGAAAACCTGGCCTTACTTGATGAAGTGGAACAGGCGGCGCGTGCGGTTAAGGGCAGTGAGCGCTCCTGGCAGCGAGCAGGGCATGAATACACGCTCTGGCTGGATGGCGAAGAGGTGATGATTCGCGCCAATCAGCTTGAGTTCTCAGGCGATGAAATGGAAGAGGGGATGAGCTACTACGACGAAGAGAGCTTTTCGCTCTGCGGCGTAGAGGATTTTCTGCAAGTGGTCGCGGCGTACCGTGAATTTGTCCATCAATCCTGAGAAATTTCAGATATCAATCAAGCCGGGTGAGACGAACCCGGCTTTTTTTTCACAAAAATGATTATTTGATTTTTATTGATCATTATTAAACTGTGATCTGCCGCGTTTGCGCTTTTATTTTGATTGAATATAATCGTTATGATTTTATTTAATCACAACATAACAACAGGCGGGAAGACCATGAACATCAAGAAGGCAATAGAACGTGTACCCGGCGGCATGATGGTTGTGCCGTTGGTTATCGGTGCCATTATCAACACTTTTGCCCCGCAGGCGTTGCAGATTGGTGGATTCACCACTGCTTTATTTAAAAATGGTGCAGCTCCTCTAATCGGCGCGTTCCTGCTCTGCATGGGCGCAGGGATTAGCGTAAAGGCGGCGCCACAAGCTTTGTTACAAGGCGGTACGATTACGCTGACAAAATTACTTGTCGCCATCGCGATTGGTCTCGGGGTTGAACATCTGTTTGGCGCGGAAGGTATCTTTGGCTTAAGCGGTGTCGCCATTATTGCGGCAATGAGTAACTCCAATGGCGGGCTTTATGCGGCGCTGGTGGGGGAGTTTGGCAACGAACGTGATGTCGGTGCGATCTCTATCTTGTCGCTGAATGATGGGCCTTTCTTTACCATGATCGCATTGGGCGCGGCGGGTATGGCAAATATTCCTATCATGGCGCTGGTGGCGGTTTTGGTACCGCTGGTGGTAGGTATGATCCTCGGTAACCTCGATGCCAATATGCGTGACTTCCTGACCAAAGGCGGTCCGTTGCTCATTCCTTTCTTTGCCTTTGCGCTTGGGGCCGGTATTAACCTGGAAATGCTGCTGCAGGGCGGTCTGGCGGGCATTCTGTTGGGGGTGCTGACCACCTTTGTTGGCGGCTTCTTTAACATTCGCGCCGACCGTCTCGTCGGAGGGAGTGGTATTGCTGGCGCTGCTGCATCCAGTACTGCAGGGAACGCGGTAGCGACGCCGTTGGCGATAGCACAAGCCGATCCATCGCTGGCAGAGGTTGCTGCTGCGGCTGCGCCGTTGATCGCAGCGTCAGTCATCACGACCGCTATTCTGACGCCAATTCTTACCTCGTGGGTGGCGAAAAAGCAGGCGCGCCAGGCAGTTCAGGAGAACAAAGCATGAAAATGATCGTTATCGCCGATGATTTTACGGGGTCTAACGATACCGGCGTACAGTTGGCGAAAAAAGGCGCACGTACGGAGGTCATGCTCACACCTGCGCAGAAACCCTCTCGTCGCGCCGATGTTCTGGTCATCAACACCGAAAGTCGGGCGATGCCTGCAATGCAGGCCGCTGCAGCTGTACAACAGGCGTTAGCGCCATGGTGTGAAGAAGCGGTAACACCACTGGTATACAAAAAAATCGACTCTACTTTCCGGGGCAATGTCGGGGCCGAAGTCACCTCAGCGATGCGTGCTGCTGGTCGGACGCTGGCCGTGATTGCGGCAGCGATCCCTGCTGCCGGGCGTACCACGCAGGATGGATTATGTCTGGTACATGGCGTGCCGCTGTTGGAGACGGAATTTGCCAGCGATCCAAAAACGCCCATTCACTCTTCTCGTATTGCTGAGCTGATCGCGTTGCAAAGCGATATCCCGGTACATGAGGTGTCGCTATCGGATGTGCGTCGGGGAAGCTTAAGTGCGCTGCTTCGCGCTTTTGCGACAGAAGGCGAATGCATGGTGGTTGTGGATGCAGTGGAAGAGCGAGATCTGTCGCTAATCGCACACGCAGTCTGCGAACAAAAACAGATGCCGTTATTGGTTGGGGCGGCAGGGCTTGCCAATGCCTTACCTGCCGGAACGTTTATGCAAGAAAAGCAGGCATTACCGGTGCTGGTCGTGGCGGGCTCAATGAGCGAAGCAACGCGACGTCAGGTGGAAAAAGCGTTGTGCCAGGGCCGGGCAACGGTGGTTGAAATCGATGCTGCGCGATTGTCTGCATCGTCATTTGAGCAGGAAATGGCCTCTGTTGTTGAACAGGCTTGCGCGCAGTTGAGCCAGCAACAGCACACGATCTTGCGCACCAGTCGGCGTGCAGAAGACCGGAATATGATCGACTCGCTGTGCGCCAACCTGGGGATGAGCCGGCAACAGTTGGGAGAGCTGCTGAGTCGGCGTCTTGGCGAGATAACGTTGCGGATTATTGAACGGGCGCGTATCGGCGGTTTGTTCCTGACCGGAGGCGATATTGCTACGGCGGTCGCCAGTGCGCTGGGGGCAGAAGGGTATCGCATTCAAAGTGAGGTTGCCCCCTGTATTCCGTGTGGAACATTTGTGAACAGCGAGATTGATGACTTGCCAGTGATCACCAAAGCGGGTGGATTCGGTTCCGACACGACCCTTTGTGATGCACTTTATTTTATTGAGGAGATGTACCGTGGTAACTAAAACTATTGCGATTACGATGGGAGATCCGGCGGGGATTGGTCCGGAAATTATTGTTAAAGCACTGCGTGAAGATGATCTTAATGGCGCCCCGCTAGTGGTGGTTGGGTGCCTGCAAACTCTGCAGCGATTACAGGCCCAGGGGCTGGCTGAAGGGGTGACATTCCGTGCAATCGAAAAGGTTGCTGATGCCCGATTCGAACCGGGTACGATTCATGTGATTGATGAACCGTTGGCACAACCCGACGAACTGGTCCCGGGAACAGTGCAGGCGCAGGCAGGCGATCTGGCCTATCGCTGTGTAAAACGGGCGACGGAACTGGCGATGAAGGGCGATGTGCACGCCATTGCGACCGCGCCGTTGAATAAAGAAGCATTACATCTTGGCGGACACAATTATCCCGGACATACGGAACTACTGGCAACGTTGACGGAAAGTCGTGATTACGCCATGGTGCTCTACACCGACAAGCTGAAAGTCATCCATGTTTCCACGCATATTGCTTTGCGCAAATTTCTCGATACGCTCAATGGGCAACGTGTTGAAACGGTGATTGGCATTGCCGATACCTTCCTGAAGCGCGTCGGTTTTGCGCATCCGCGTATTGCCGTCGCGGGGGTGAATCCACATGCCGGTGAGAATGGCCTGTTTGGTGATGAGGAAATCCACATTGTCGGGCCTGCGATTGAGAATATGAAAGCGAAGGGGATGAATGTATACGGACCGTGCCCGCCGGATACTGTTTTTTTGCAGGCTTATGAAGGCCAGTACGACATGGTGGTGGCGATGTATCACGATCAGGGTCATATCCCGCTTAAGTTGCTTGGTTTTTATGATGGGGTAAATATCACAGCAGGTTTGCCGTTTATTCGTACTTCAGCCGATCACGGTACGGCATTTGATATCGCCTGGACGGGAAAAGCAAAATCTGAGAGCATGGCCGTATCGATCAAACTGGCAATGCAACTGGCGTAATTTACTGTTATGAAAGGCCAACACCGTCTGGATAAGATTGTGGCGTATTTGAAAAATCATACGCTGGTTACCGTGGAGCAACTGGTTGAGGCGGTTGACGCCTCTCCAGCAACAATCAGACGCGACCTCATCAAGCTGGATGAACAGGGCGTGATCAGCCGTAGCCACGGCGGTGTTGCCCTGCGACGTTTTGAAGCGGCGCAGCCGACTACCAATGAAAAGCAACTGCGATCGCCCGCTGAGAAACGGGCGATTGCGCGTTTTGCCGCCTCAATGGTGCATGCTGGCGATGCCGTGGTGCTTGATGCCGGTACCACAATGCTGGAGCTGGCAAAATGTCTGACCCATTTGCCGCTGCGCGTCATTACTGTTGATCTGCATATTGCCCTGTTTTTATCAGAATTCCGCCAGATAGAAGTGACGATAGTTGGTGGGCGCATTGATGACAGCAGTCAGTCCTGCATTGGTGAGTTTGGACGGAAAATGTTGCGTAGCGTCTATCCCGATATCGCCTTTATGAGTTGTAACACCTGGAGCATGGACAAGGGGGTGACCACGCCAACGGAAGACAAAGCGGGACTGAAGCAAGAAATTATTGCCAATGCGCAACGGAAGGTATTACTGGCGGATAGCAGTAAGTATGGCGCGCATTCGTTATTTAACGTCGCGCCGCTTAGCCGCTTTACTGATATTGTTACCGATGTGAATTTACCGCAAGGCGCAAAGGCTGAATTAAAAGCGCAATCCGTGGCCCTGACGCTGGTACAGCCAGAGTAACGGCGGTGGATTATTTAACGTAAGCCAACAGGCTCAGGGAATCACGCGCCAGCGCTTTGCATTTTTTTGCCGTTGGGATGCCGATACCGCTGAGATCGCGATAGCTGTCCTCACCCAGCGCCTTCATGTTGAAGGTGTCGTAATTACTCAGATCCCACTGGTTTTGCTGGGCAAAAAAGACCAGTGCGCGACGGATCTGCCCATTTGGCAAATTCTGGTATCCACAGTCATTTTTCAGAAAAACAAAAACTGCCGTTAAATCGGCCATATCTTCGGCTTCGGACTCGCTCAGCGCGTAGCTATTTGCGCATACGGCCATCAGGCTGCCGAACAAAACTGTTCTGAAAAACGTCTTCATTGCTTCTACCACTGCATCACGGAATTTAAACGTTAGCACACTGCGAGCGAAGCGACGACCTTTATTATTAGCCGTTTACTTGACCTTCCCGTAAGGGGAAGGCTTATGCTTAAAAGATAGCCTGCTTAAGCTGCTGAATATAAGGAAGTGATTATGCAACGTCGTGACTTTTTAAAGTACTCCGTGGCGCTGGGCGTCGCGTCAGCATTACCTCTGTGGAGCCGTAGCGTATTTGCCGCCGACCGTCCGGCATTGCCCATTCCAGACCTGTTAACCGCCGATGCTTCTAATCGCATTCAGTTGATTGCACAAGTCGGGCAGTCGAGCTTTGCAGGTAAAACCGCCACGACGTGGGGATATAACGGCAATTTGCTTGGACCGGCGCTAAAGCTGAACAAAGGGCAATCGGTGACGGTGGATATCCACAACCAGCTTGCCGAAGAGACGACGTTGCACTGGCACGGACTGGAAATTCCTGGTGAAGTTGACGGTGGGCCGCAAGGTATTATCCCGGCAGGCGGGAAACGCTCTGTCACTTTCACCCCGGATCAACGGGCAGCAACCTGTTGGTTCCACCCGCATCAGCATGGCAAAACCGGTCGTCAGGTGGCGATGGGGCTGGCCGGACTGGTGCTGATTGAAGATGAAGAGATTCACAAACTACTACTGCCGAAGCAGTGGGGCATAGATGATGTGCCGGTGATTATTCAGGATAAGCAGTTTTCCGCCGATGGACAGATCAACTATCAACTGGACATGATGACCGCTGCCGTCGGCTGGTTTGGCGATACGCTGCTGACCAACGGCGCGATTTATCCTCAGCATGCCGCGCCGCGCGGTTGGCTGCGTTTGCGCCTGCTGAACGGGTGTAACGCTCGCTCGCTGAATATTGCCGCCAGCGACAATCGTCCTCTGTACGTTATTGCCAGCGATGGTGGACTGTTGGCGGAACCGGTCAAAGTAACTGAACTTCCTATGCTGATGGGCGAGCGCTTTGAAGTGCTGGTGGATGTGAGCGACGGTAAGGCGTTTGATCTGGTCACTCTTCCTGTCAGCCAGATGGGGATGGCGGTTGCGCCATTTGATAAGCCGCACCCAGTGATGCGCGTTCAGCCGCTGCTGATTACCGCTTCCGCAACGCTGCCTGATTCGCTGACATCCATGCCGTCATTGCCGTCACTGGATGGCCTGACGGTGCGCAAACTACAGCTATCTATGGATCCGATGCTCGACATGATGGGCATGCAAATGCTGATGAAGAAGTACGGTGGTCAGGCGATGGCGGGTATGGATCATGGGAAGATGATGGACCATATGAATAATGACAATATGGGCCACGGGAAGATGAATCATGGCAATATGAACCATGGCAACATGGGGAATATGCAGCATGGCAACATGAAGCAGGCGGGATCATTTGATTTCCATAATGCCAACCGGATTAACGGTCTGGCGTTTGATATGAATAAACCCATGTTCGCCGCGGCGAAAGGTCAGCATGAGCGCTGGGTGATTTCTGGTCAGGGCGACATGATGCTGCATCCGTTCCATATTCACGGCACCCAGTTCCGCATTTTGTCTGAGAATGGCAAAGCGCCTGCCGCGCACCGCGCGGGATGGAAGGACACGGTACGGGTAGAAGGCGGCGTCAGCGAGGTGCTGGTGAAGTTTGACCACAATGCGCCGAAAGAGCATGCCTATATGGCGCATTGCCATTTGTTAGAGCATGAAGATACCGGCATGATGCTCGGTTTTACCGTATAAACAGCGTCGGATAGCGGTGGCGCTATCCGCTAAACGTTTATTACGAAAACGGATATTACCCTATCGTCGAGTAAAAGCGTGCATATACTGAGGGAGTTAATCACTCATACCAAGAGGTATTCATGACGCTTTTCCGTAATATACTGGCAGCATCGTTTATCATGCTTTTGGCGGTCTCTGCGCAGGCCGCGATGAAGATGGAACGCCAACAGATTTCGAAACTGAATTTAAGCCTCGAAATCCCTCAGACGCTCACGCCCATGCCGGACGAGATGGCAAAAATCAAATACCCTTCCGAAAATCGTCCGCAGGTGATTTACGGTGACGAACGTGGTAAAGCGTCTTTAGGCATTACCGCCGGGCGCAACGCGCTGCCTGCCGCTCAGTTGGATATGGCAAAGGACGCGACGCTGAAAATGCTGACCAACTTCAAGCCGCAGGCGGAACCCGTCACGGTTGACGGGCATAAAGCGTGGCTGATTACCTTCCGCTCGCAAGCGCCGGATACTGAAATTCTCAACCTGCTGCTGGTTACCTCGCAAAATGAGAAAGCGGTGCAGGTCTCCTTCAATATGACCAAAGATCTGGTGTCGCAGTACCAGGACGCCGCGAAGGCTTCGCTGCTGTCACTGAAGTTTGAATAAAAAAAGCGCCCGCAACACTGCGGGCGCTTTTCATTTTACTTCGCGTCGTCCGGCAACGCGTACGCCACGATATAATCGCCCATCTTCGTGCCAAACGACCCGTGACCTCCGGCGGAGATCACCACATACTGTTTGCCATTCACTTCATAGGTCATCGGTGTCGCCTGTCCACCTGCCGGTAGACGACCTTGCCACAATTTCTCACCGTTACTCATGTTGTAGGCGCGCAGATAGTTGTCGGCGGTCGCGGCAATGAACAGCACGTTACCGGCGGTGGAAATAGGCCCCCCCAGCATTGGCATTCCCATATTGAACGGCACCTGAACCGGCATTGGGAACGGCATGCTGTCCTGCGGTGTGCCAATACGTTTTTTCCACACCACTTCATTGGTCTTCAGATCCACGGCGGAGATGTAGCCCCAGGCTGGCTGCTTACACGGCAGGCCAAATGGCGACAGGAACGGATTCAGCGTGACGCCGAACGGAACACCATACTGGGGCTGAATTCCTGATTCTGTGCCGGTGCCTTTGGCATCTTTCGGCGGCTCCATCGGATTGCCTGGGCCGCGTGGGATCAGCTTCGATACAAACGGCAAGGCCATCGGGTTGGCAATCGCCACCTGACGGTTAGGATCAACGGAGATGCCGCCCCATTCAAACATCCCCAGGTTGCCAGGGAACACCAGCGTACCCTGCTCTGAAGGCGGGGTGAAGATGCCCTCATAACGCAGTTGGTGGAACATCACGCGACACACCAACTGATCGAACATGGTGGCGCCCCACATATCCGCGCCGCTCAAATCTTTCTGCGGACGGAAGGTGAGATCGGAGAACGGCTGGGTTTTGCTGACGTAATCACCTTTGGCTGCGCCCTGCGGCACCGGTTTTTCCGGGGCAGGTACCACCAGTTCACCATTACGGCGGTCGAGCACGAAGATGTTACCGGTTTTCGCCGGTGCGTAAATGACAGGGACTTTCTGCCCTTTAACGGTGATATCCGCCAGCGTCGGCTGCGCCGGTAAGTCCATATCCCATAGATCGTGATGAACGGTTTGATAGCTCCAGGCCAATTTCCCGGTCGTGGCATTTAACGCCAGGATGGCGCTGGCATAACGTTCCTGTTCCGGCGTGCGGTTACCGCCCCAGATGTCCGGAGTGGTGACGCCCATGGGCAGATACACCAGATCCAGCTTCGCGTCATAGGCCGCAGGGGCCCAGGAGTTTGGTGAGTTAAAGGTGAACGTATGTTCATCTGACGGGATGAAATTGGGATCTTTGGCGCCTGGGTCGAACGCCCACAGCAGCTTACCGGTATTCACATCGAAACCACGGATAACGCCGGAGGTTTCGCGGGTGGAGAAGTTATCGGTCACCGACCCGGCAATCACGATGGTTTTATCAGTAATGATGGGCGGCGACGTCGGCTCATACAGACCCGGCGTGGTATCCGGCATGTTGGTCTGTAAGTTAAGGATGCCTTTATTGGCGAAGGTTGCGCACAGCTTGCCGGTTTCCGCGTTCAGGGCAAACAGACGGCCATCGTTCACCGGCAGGATGATGCGGCGCGGACAGTCAGCAACCACTTCCGGGCTGGCGTTATCGGCCCGTGCTTCATGATAAGAAACGCCGCGACAGGTCACGTGCTGGAAAGAGGTGTTGGTATTGAGTTGGGGATCGAAATGCCACTTCTCTTTACCACTCGCCGCATCAAGTGCAAACAGACGCTGATGGGCGGTACACAGATAGAGCGTATCACCAACTTTGATCGGCGTGACTTCATTGGTGATTTCACCCGGATCGTTCGGCTGTTTTAAATCACCGGTACGAAATACCCAGGCTTCTTTCAATTGATGTACGTTGTCGGCGTTAATTTGTTTTAACGGTGAGTAGCGTTGACCTTCCTGATTGCGTCCGTAAGCGGGCCAGTCCTCGTCGGCCACTGGTGAAATTGCTTCGGCCGGGGTGGTATCCGCGCTCAGCGTGCCGTGTATTTCCTGCGGATCGTTGAAACCCGCCCAGGTCAGGATCCCGCCGCTAATCAGTAGTGCGACGACCAGCGCTGTTACCGCACCGCTGGAAGGTACGATCAGATGGCGCCAGACGAACGGCAGAATCAGCCAGATACCGAAGAAGACCAGGATATCGCTACGCGGTGTTAATGCCCAGAAATCAAACCCGACTTCCCATACGCCCCAAATCATAGTGGCAAGAAGCAGGACGGCATACAGCCAAAGCGCGGAGCGTTGACTACGCCATAGCAGGAAGGCCACGCCGAGCATGGCCAGACCCGCAATAGGGTAATACCAGGAGCCACCGATGGCGACCAGCCAGCCTCCGCCAATCAGGAGATAGAGTCCACAAAGTGCGGTGAACAGAGCACTCAGTGTCACGATAAGTCGTTGGGATCGTACGTTGTTATTTGCCATAAAAAATACCATCACAGGTGTTATTTCTTTAATAGCAGTTAATTATAGGAGTTAAAACGCGTGATGATTGTCACACAATGAACTTTATCAACAGATGCCGCGGATGAATGCTTTTGCTGGTATACTGCGTGCCTTGCGCTTAGATGCTCGCTTATTAAAAGTAAGCATTGAGTGATTTGTTTTTAAATCATATGGTTAGAGATATGAAACATACTGTTGAAGTCATGATCCCGGAAGCGGAGATCAAAGCGCGTATTGCTGAACTGGGACGTCAGATTAACGAACGTTATAAGGACAGCGGCAGCGATATGGTGCTGGTTGGTCTGTTACGCGGCTCATTTATGTTTATGGCGGACCTGTGCCGTGAAGTGCATGTCTCCCACGAAGTCGATTTCATGACTGCATCCAGTTATGGCAGCGGAATGTCTACCACGCGTGATGTTAAAATCCTGAAAGACCTGGATGAAGACATTCGTGGCAAAGACGTGCTGATTGTTGAAGACATCATCGACTCTGGCAACACGCTGTCTAAAGTGCGTGAGATTTTGAGCCTGCGCGAGCCGAAATCCCTGGCTATCTGTACGTTGCTGGATAAACCTTCCCGTCGTGAAGTGGATGTCCCGGTTGAGTTTATCGGATTCTCTATTCCAGATGAGTTTGTGGTCGGCTACGGCATTGACTATGCCCAGCGTTATCGCCATCTGCCGTACGTTGGCAAAGTAGTGCTGCTGGACGAGTAATTGGCTGAAGTGCCTGATGGCGCTTCGCTTATCAGGCCTACGGCGCAGGTTTGTAGGCCGGGTAAGGCATAGCCGCCTCCCGGCAATGTCACATTATTTATGGTTGCAGTGTTTCTGGCTGAGGTTAGATAAGCCCTGGCGATAGCGCTGCTCCAGCGTTTCGCGGCTGGTGGCGGTGACGTCGAGATCGCGCAGCAGGCCATCATGAATACCGTAGGCCCAGCCGTGAATCGTGACTTTCTGACCGCGCTTCCAGGCGGATCGCATAATCGTTGAATGACCCAGGTTATAGACCTGCTCCATGACATTCAGTTCGCACAGAGTGTCCATGCGGCGTTCCTGCGGCATTTCGCCCAGCAGTGAGCTGTGTTTAAACCAGATATCGCGAATATGCAGTAACCAGTTATCAATCAGCCCCTGTTCTTTATTTTCAATAGCCGCCTGGACGCCGCCGCATCCGTAGTGGCCGCAAATAATAATATGTTCCACTTCCAGCACATCCACCGCATACTGAACCACTGAGAGGCAGTTCAGGTCGGTGTGAATAACCAGATTGGCAACATTACGGTGGACGAATAATTCGCCCGGTTCCAGACCGGTCAATCGTTCAGCGGGAACGCGGCTATCGGAACATCCAATCCATAGAAAACGTGGATTCTGCGCATGTGTCAGCGTTTCAAAAAATCCGGGATCCTCTTCTACCAGCATCTTTGACCATAGTGCATTGTTGCTGATGAGTGTATCTATGTCTTTCATGGAGTTGTACGACCCGAAACCAGATAAATTCGATGGGC
>OIER01000884.1_pt1 | contig 17880 bp, 20 predicted proteins | sample 1581801 | NCBI WGS metagenome assembly OIER01 (sample SAMN03281006, study PRJEB24777) | human gut metagenome | isolation source: fecal sample PR165 from 1 month old male Malay infant, vaginally delivered... | reverse complement strand
GTTATTACCTGTGCAGTGAACTGGTACTACAGGCAAAAGGAAAGGGAGGACCGGCTTAATGGCAATGTCACCAAAGCTGAAGAATAAACTAAGCGCAGCGGTCGTTGGTTTGATTCTTGCGGGGGCTTCCGCGCCCGTGATTCTCGATCAGTTTCTGGATGAGAAAGAGGGTAATAGCGAGCAGGCGTATCGCGACGGCGGCGGACTCTGGACGATTTGTCGTGGTGCCACGATGGTTGATGGCAAGCCAGTAGTACAGGGCATGAAGCTGTCAGCTGAGAAATGCGCCCAGGTAAACGCCATTGAACGCGACAAGGCGCTGGCGTGGGTTGACCGAAATATCAAAGTACCACTGACCGAACCACAGAAAGCGGGTATCGCTTCTTTCTGCCCATATAACATCGGGCCGGGTAAATGCTTCCCGTCCACGTTCTATAAGCGCATCAATGCTGGTGACCGTAAAGGAGCCTGTGAAGCGATTCGCTGGTGGGTTAAAGACAGTGGCCGCGACTGTCGTCTGACCAAAGGCCAGAAAAACGGCTGCTATGGGCAGGTAGAACGGCGGAACCAGGAAAGCGCGTTAACGTGCTGGGGGATAGACCAGTGAGGGCTTACTGGAAGCCGCTGGCAGAAATACTGCTGGTGGCTTTTTTGTTATGCGCGGTCGCGTACTGGTGTTATTCACGCGGGTATCAGGAGGCGGACTCATCCTGGAAATTGCAGTGGGCACAACGTGACCTTACTGATGCGACCACTGCATTGCAGCGTGAAGTAACCGAAAGAGCAGAAGAGCAGCGCCGCCAGCGGGCCGTAGATGAAGAACGAGAGAAAGCCGATGAAGAACTGGCAAAAGTACAGGCTGATGCTAACGCTGCTAAGCGTGCTCGCAGTGGGTTGCAACAGCAGCTCGCCGAAATACAACGGCAGCTCGCAACAAGTGAAACAGGCAGAATTTCCGCAATTGCAGCAACAAGCCAGGCAAAAGCCGAGGCCGGAATATTGCTCGCCCAGTTGCTCAGCGAAGCTGACGATCTGGCGGGAAAATTCGCAAAAGAGGCTGATGAGCGTTATGTCGCCGGAAATACCTGTGAGCGCACCTACGACAAAGTAATAAGGCGCCATGATGAATAATGCCCGCATTTGCGGGCATTAACGTTTAACGATTTTCTGGATGCACTCTCGCGTTGAGTGTATCGATAAAATCATGTTTAGTAATGCCCACATTGTGAACCCAATTCTTAGCTCTGGCAGGAAGGAAAACTTCAAGCATACGTTGGTAAATTGCAACAGAGGGCATGTGAGAGTTCCGGGTGAGATCGTCTTTGCCGCTAAACCGTCCCATTCGTTTCAATAAACTACCAATCAAAAGAAACTTTGATTCGTTGTTACCGTCAAATCCGGGGAATGTGAGTGATAATTTCTCATCGAAATTACGAATAGATTTGGCAACCTCTGCTTTGTCTTCCGCACTGAATCGTTCGTATGTGTATTGGAGAATGTCATACATATCATAGGTATCAACGAAAAGCTGGACTTCCCAGGGGGTCTCCTCTTCTTCATCTTGAAGGCCTGGGTATTCCCAGGATAAAGCCCAGTAGTTATCCGTGCTCACTGCTTCGTCAATGAGGTCAGGATCAAATGAGTTTTCAATTTCTAATGCTCGGTGAATATCACTGAGCATCATGATCTGTAGTTTTTCTTGCTGTGAGTATTTCATTCTAAATTCCTTGAATTAATAGAGCGTTGATACTGCGTTATCAAAGATACATCTGATTAAATAGTTTTCAAGAAACTGAGGGTTAAAATGGCAAAACCGGACTGGGAGGCCATCAAACCCACAGCGGATTCGATGGCGAAAAGGTTAGTTCAAATCGGCAACGTAATTGGTAGCTTCAAGGTTGGTGATGCTAAATTCTGATGCCAAAATGCGAGCTAGTTCTTCTTTTGAACTGGCAGTACGGTTTTGATTAGACCAAGAAATTAGGTAAAAACCATTACTTTTCGCAAGCAAGATTTGTATTGCGTCAATGGTTATGTAGTAACTGTCCAAAAACTTCACCTCAGTGTTGGTAAAAAATATGGCACTCACCGACAAACAAGAAATGTTCTGTCGCGAGTACCTCATCGATTTAAACGCCACGCAAGCGGCTATTCGGGCGGGGTACAGCGTCAAAACTGCAAACCGAATCGCCGCTAAGTTGTTGTCAAAAGTTGACATCCAAAACAGAATCGCCGAACTCAAAGCGAAGCGCAACGAAGATGTGGGTGTTGATGCTGATTATGTGCTGCGGCGCTTGGTTGAAATAGACCAGATGGACGTTCTGGACATCCTCAACGACGACGGCAGCCTGAAGCAGATCAGTCTCTGGCCCAAAGCCTGGCGAACGTCGCTAACCGGCCTAGACATCAGCACCACGGTTCAGAACTTCGACGAGGAGACGGCGGAAACCATCCTCAAAAAGGTTAAGTGGCCGGATAAGGTCAAGAACCTCGAGCTGCTCGGCAAGCACATCAAAGTGCAGGCGTTTAAAGAGCAGGTCGAGCAGAAGGTTACGGCGACCCACAGCATTATGCTTGTGCCGTCCTGCGATAACGTGGACGACTGGGAAGCGGCAGCGCAGAAGCAGCAGAGTGAGGTTCTTGGTGGATGAATTACAAAGCCGTCTGGAAACCTCTGCCGGGATCGCAATCGCTCTCCCTGAGCTGCCCATGCAACGAAATCCTCTATGAGGGTACGCGTGGTCCGGGTAAAACTGCCGCGCAGCTGGCGCGCTTTCGTCGCCTGGTCGGCCTGGGCTACGGCTCGTTTTGGCGCGGCGTGATATTCGATACCGAGTATAAGAACCTCACCGACATCATCACCCAGTCAAAGCGTATGTACCGCCTGTTTAACGATGGCGCCCGGTATCTAGCATCAGCATCTGAGTTGCGCTGGGTATGGCCGACTGGCGAAGAGCTGCTGTTCCGATTCGGTAAAGAAGAGGGCGATTACTGGGACTATCACGGTCAGGAGTTTCCGTTCATCGGCTTCAACGAGCTGACCAAGCAGCAGTCGGGTGATTTCTACGAGATGATGTTCTCCTGCCGGCGCTCATCGTTCCGGCCAGAAAACTACCCGCTGGATGATGGCTCGCTGCTTAAGCCGATCCCTCTTGAAACGTTCAGCACGACCAACCCGTTTGGCATTGGCCATACCTGGGTGAAGAAGCGCTTCATCGAACCAGCACCCCGCGGCACCATCATGCGTGAAACGCAAAAGGTATTTAACCCCCAGACCGAGCGGGAAGAAGACGTAACGCTGACGCGCGTTGCGATTCACGGCTCGTTCAAAGAGAACCCGTATCTCGATCCTCAGTACATCGCGACGCTGATGGCTATCAAAGACCCCAACCGGCGCAAAGCCTGGGTAGATGGTTCATGGGATGTCACCAGCGGTGGTCGCTTTGACCATCTGTGGAATGCCTCGCATCACGTCATTAAGCCGTTCCGCATTCCGGAAAGCTGGACGGTTGATCGCTCCCACGACTGGGGAGAATCGAAGCCGTTCTCCAACCTCTGGTGGGCGCGGTCCGACGGCACCGCCGCCGAGCTGCCTAATGGTCGCCAGTTCTGCCCGCCTGCCGGGTCGCTGATCCTCATTGGCGAGTGGTACGGCTGCCCGCCGGACGAGCTGAACAAAGGTCTGAATATGTCATCCACCAACGTCGCTAAGGGCGTGGCGTGGATTGATAAGCGTCTGGTGGGAGAGGATCTTGCTGAGCCTGAGGAGATAAAACTCAACGGGGTGACGCAGGGGCAACTGAACATCATGCCCAGCATCTGCAGGAAGGTTCTACCCGGCCCGGCTGACGGGGCAATCTACAACACTGGCGATGACGAACTCTCCATTGCTCAGAAGATGGAATCGCAGGGCGTTAAGTGGGTTCCATCCAACAAGAAACCGGGATCGCGCGTGAACGGCGCGGCCCTTTTTGCTGACATGCTTGAGGCCGTCATTGAAGGTAAGAAGCTGGAATCAGGCATGCCTGAGAAGCCAGCATTCTACGTATTCGACTACTGCAGGGGCTGGATAAGCCGCGTACCGGTTCTCGTTCGAGACAGTAAGAATCCTGATGATGTAGACACCCAGCAGGAAGATCACGACTGGGACGGCACGCGATACGCCGTCCTGCATTCACCGCCGAAGAAAGTCGGCAAAGTCACCAGCCTGAGGCTCTAACCCCATGCCTGATATTTCAACACCCAATCTGGACTATGGGAGCATGGTCGAGGCCTGGGATATCAACGATGCCCTGATGGGCGGCACACTGTATATGCGCCAACTTGGCGAAACTTTTCTGCCGCGCTGGCCGAAAGAGGGCAAAGAAGATTACAAAAAGCGCCTGGCGGTGGCCACGTTACTTCCTGCGTATGAAGAGACGATTAACCAGAACGTTGGGCGGGTGTTCGCGGAGCCAATTCAGTTGGGCGAGAACGTCCCTGACCGGCTTCGTGAGTTCGCAAAGGACGTGGATCTGGAAGGTAGTCGTCTCGATGTATGGGCGCAGGCCTTCTTCAGCCTTGCAATGCAATACGGCCTTTCTCATGCGCTGGTGGATTATCCGCGGGTAGATGCCGAACAGGTGAAGACTAAGGCTGATGAGAAAGCCACCGGTGCGCGGCCATACGTAACGATGCTGAATCCCCGACAGGTAATTGGCTGGAAGTCAAAGATGACTGCCGGCAAGGTTCAACTCACAGCGCTGCGCATCAAAGAGGTTGTTGTCGAAGATGGCGACGACTTCGGGCAGACCAAAGTTGAACAGATTCGTTTGCTGACGCCCGGGAAGGTGCAGATTTACCGCAAGGCCACTAGTGCCGACGGCCAGGCGAACTGGGCCTTGCATGAAGAATGGCAGACCTCCCGTCAGGATATCACGCTGGTCACTCTCTACACCAAGCGCACTGGGTTTATGTGCGGTTCTCCGCCGCTGTTGAACATGGCGCTGTTGAATGTGAAGCACTGGCAGAGCCAGAGCGAGCAGGACAATATTCTGCACGTCGCGCGCGTGCCGCTGTTGACTGTATTTGGACTTGAAGACGGTCAGGAGTTAGTTATTGGCTCATCGTCTGCGACTCAGTTCTCTGATCGACAGAAGCAGGGGCTTGAATACGTTGAGCACACTGGAACTTCGATCAGTGCTGGTAAAGAGTCTCTAACCGACCTGGTGGAACAGATGCGCCAGGCTGGCGCGAAGCTGCTGCGTACCGACAATACCTCGACCAAATCTGTTGACCAGACCTCAGAAGAGAAAATGCAGGAGCAGTCGCCGCTCTACACTATGGCAACCAGCCTGGAAGATGCGATCGACAATATCCTGCAAATTATGGCTGAGTACATCGGTGAGAAGGATGGCGGCAGCGTCGATGTCCGCACTGAACTGGATGTCGAATCGAAGGAGTTCAACCCGCCGGCGGCGCTGGCTATTCAGTCGTTGCGCCAGGGTGGTGACCTCCGCCGTGTCGACGCGATTAAGGCGCTGCAGAAGCTCAACCTGATTGACGCTGACGCAGATCCCGATGTGGTGCTGAGCGAACTGCTGGCTGAATCGGCCACGCTGAGCGAACCGCCGACTGGCGAGGTGTGATATGGCCCGGTCCGTTAACGACCGTCTGCAGGACGAGACGATAGCGCACGGCCTATATGTGAATCGCTACGGTACCGGCGTCGCCCGGCGGATGGTGGCTCTACTCAACAAGCTGGATGCTGACCTGGCCGCCAGACTGCTGGTGCTGCTGGACGGCAAGCGTGCTGATACCTACAGCGCCCGTCGCCTGGCATCGCTGCTGGCTGGTGCGCGTGACCTCAACCAACAGGCATATGAACCGGTTAATTCCGCGCTGGCGCGCGAACTGACGCGTTACGTTGAGTATGAGGCGGGGTATCAACTGGACCTCTTCAGCAGCATTATTCCGAAGCAGATTCTCCAGCACGTTCCGCTCCAGAGTATCGCACCAGAGCAGGTTTACGCTGCTGCCGTGGCGCAGCCATTCCAGGGACGATTGCTCAAGGAGTGGGGGCAGAAACTCGAATCGGATCGACTGGACAAAATCACTAACGCTGTGCGCTCCGGTTTCCTCCAGGGTGAAACGGTAGAGCAGATTGTCAGACGCATTGCTGGTACGCCACAGCGTAATCGCGAGGACGGGGTGATCAACACATCCCGGCGCGACCTGGCCGTAGTCACGCGCACGGCGGTGAACCATATGGCTGCTTCAGCGCGTCAGGAGTTCGCCCAGGCCAACAGCGATATCGTGAAGGCCAAACAGTGGTCTTCGACTCTGGACACCCACACCAGCCAGTGGTGCATCATCCGCGACCGTAAACTCTACACACTCGATGGCAAGCCGCTGGGCCATGCAATTCCGTATCTGCGCGGACCCGGCAAAATCCACTTTTGCTGTCGCTCCTGTGAAATCCTGATCACTAAATCGTGGGAGGAAATGCAAATAGCATCAGGCGAGCTGAGCAGCGTCACGCGAGCCTCAATGGACGGACAGGTGCCAGCTCATACCAGCTATGCCGAGTGGCTTGCGAGGCAGCCTTACGCGCGGCAGGAGCAGGTGCTGGGCGTTACTCGCGCGCAGATGCTGCGTGACGGCAAAATCACCGTACCGGAGATGTTCAACGATGCCGGGGAGTACCTGACCCTGGACGAACTGCGCCGCGTGGATGCGTCGGCATTTGAGGGATAGGGTATGCATAATGATGATTTTCACTGCGTGGGCGATGGCCGTGGCAGACGAAGGGTGTTTGTAAATGGTAATGAGGTAAAGAGCTGCGTTTGGGCGGACGTTAAGCGAGGTGTCGCTTGCATTCATCCACACCCGCTGCGGATCAATAAACGAAAGCGGAGTGAGGTTTACTCCCGCAAGCTACGCGGCGAAATTACAATCGAATTTATCTAACAGGCTGCCTCCGGGCAGCTTTTTTTATGCCTGCCGCTGAGCGGATGCGACGCGGTGCTCGGGTCGGATGACCCATTACGTATGGCCGGAAGGCTGGAGCAAAAACAATGAAACTGAAACTTGATGCTAACGGAAATGTGGTCGTTGAAAACGGTATGCCTGTGTACATCCATGATGACGGCAAAGAAATCCCTTTCGATGCGGTCTCAGCGATGACCAAAATCACCTCTCTGAATGGCGAGGCGAAAACTCACCGTGAAGCGAAGGAAGTGGCGGAAGCCAATCTCGCGAAATTCTCTGGCATCACCGACCCGGCCAAGGCGCTCGAGGCCCTGGAAATGATGACCAAAATCGACCAGAAAAAACTGATTGATGCTGGTGCCGTTGACCAGGTAAAGGCGGAGATCACCAAAGTTTTCCAGCAGCAGCTGGACGAGGCGAACGGTAAGACCAAACAGCTGGAAACTCAACTCTACGACGAGATGATCGGCGGCCGCTTCGGTGGTTCGAAATTCATCTCCGAGAAGATGGCGATCCCGGCTGAATTCGTGCGTTCCCACTTTGGTCAGAACTTCAAAATTGAAGACGGCAAGGTCGTGGCATACGACGGGCAGGGCAACAAGGTGTTCTCCCGCACCAAGCCCGGCGAACTGGCTGGCTTCGACGAAGCGCTGGAATCTCTGGTCGAGTTGCATCCGCAGAAAGACTACATCCTCAAAGCGTCCGGCAATACCGGCGGTGGTTCCCACCAGTCGCAGCATCAGGCCGGGCAAAAAACCATGAAACGTGGTGCGTTCGATTCTCTGGATAACGTAGGTAAACAAACCGCGTTGAAAGACGGCGTCACTATCGTTGATTAATCGAAAGGAGCCATAAATGGCAGGCAATACCCTCACTGGTCTGATCCCGACCATCTATACCGCGCTCGACGTTGTCTCCCGCGAGCAAGTGGGCTTTATCCCAGCGGTAGCGCGCAACGCTAAAGCCGATGCAGCTGCTAAAGGCCAGACCGTTACTGCACCAGTAGCGCCTCAGGCAACCACTGTGGACATTACCCCGGCGGCAACCGCGCCGAACGATGGCGATCAGAACATCGGTACTGTGAACGTGCAGATCACCAAATCCAAAATGGCCCCGGTCAAATGGAATGGTGAAGAGCAGCTCGCTATCGGTCCATCTGGTACCTACAACATCATCCTGGCTGACCAGTTTAAGCAGGCCTTCCGAGCGCTGAGCAACGAGGTGGATGCTGACCTGGCGGCGCAGTTCTTCAACTCTTCCCGCGCTGTTGGCACTCCCAAAGATACGCCGTTCAGCATCAAAGACGATCTGACCGACGCTGCCAATGCCCGTCAAATCCTGACCGATAACGGTGCGCCGACCACCGACCTGCGTATGGTGCTGGGCGGCGAGGCAATGGCCTCCATTCGTGGCAAGCAGTCCGTGCTGTTTAAAGCGAACGAAGCTGGTACCGACCAGCTGCTGCGCGAAGGCGTAATCGGTCGCGTGATGGGCTTCAATCTGCACGAATCTGCCAATATCAAGCGCACCGCGAAAAGCACTGCCGCTGGCTATAAGGTAAACGGCGCGAAGAAAGAGGGCGACATCATCGTTGCTATCTCTGCTGGTACCGGCGGCATTGCTGTTGGTACCGCAGTGAAGTTCGACGGTGATGACAACCAGTACATGGTGGTCGCGGCTACTTCTTCCAGCCTCACTATCGGTGCGCCTGGTTTGCGTCAGGATCTGGCAGACCAGACTGCCGTTACTGTTGTGAGCGAGTTCGTCCCAAACATGGCCTTTGACCGCAATGCGTTCCTGCTGGCGTGCCGCACCCCTGCAATGCCGGACGGTGGCGATAGTGCCGATGACGTGATGAATGTAACCGATCCGGTTTCCGGTATTACCTTCCAGATCGCACTGTACCGCCAGTACCGTCAGGTGCGTTACGAGGTTGGCCTGGCCTGGGGTACCGCATCCATCGCGAATCGTCACTCCGCCATCATCATGGGCTAACCGTAGGGGCTTCGGCTCCTTTGTTTTTCAGGAGGCCCAATGGCCGGATTAACCAAAGAGCAGCGCGCGCAGCGTGAGGCTGAAAAGCTTGCCGCGCAGAACGGCGCCGAACATGCTCCTGCCCAGCAGGAACAGCAGCAGGAACAGCAGCAGGAACAGCAGCAGGAACAGCAGCAGGAACAGCAGCAGGAACAGCAGCAGGAACAGCAGCAGGAACAGCAGCAGGAACAGCAGCAGGAACAGCCTGGTATTGAGCTGGTTGTCATGGTGCGTGATATTCCAGAGTTTCCCAACGGTCCGCTAAGCGCTGAGGTTCACCCTGCTGAAGTGGATAACTGGCTGGCGCTGGACTGGCGTCTGGAGGAATAACCATGCTGGTTGCCGATCCCCATTCTCCTGACTTCAACAGTTACGCCAGCGTTGTTGACCTGCGCGCTTTCGCGGCGGGGCGCGGATATACCGTACCTGACGATGATGGTGAGTGCGGGCAGATGCTGATGCAGGCAATGGATTATCTGGAAGGTAAGTCATGGCGTGGGCAGCGCAGCGTTGCTTCACAGCCGCTGTCGTGGCCGCGCTCGGGCGTGCGCTTTGATGGCGTTGACCTGCCGGATGACGCGATCCCGCAGCGCTTGGTTGACGCGCAGTGCCGCCTGGCTATCGAATCGCAGGAGATTGACCTCACGCCTTCGGTCGCTGGTGGCGGGGCGGTGGTCATGGAACGCGTCGAGGGCGCGGTAACAGTCCAGTACGAACCGGGCACGAATAAGGCCGCGCCGTTATTCCCCTGGTTCTTTTCCTCGCTGCGCGGGCTGGTGGTAGGCGGCAATCAGATCCGCATCGAAAGGGGCTGATATGGCAATCGACTACCGTCGCATGCGCGCGACCGCGACCCGGCTGCTGACCGAGAACGGGAAGACTTACCAGCTTACCCGCGGCGGCGGCACCATCCGCGATCAGTTCGGCAAAGAGGTCACCACTCCGGCAATCACTGCGACCGTCACCGGCGTTATCACCGAATATTCCTCCCGCGAAATCGATGGTTCTCTGATCGCCACCGGCGATAAGAAGCTGGCGGCCACGTTTGAAACGGAAGTGCGTATTGATGACCGCATCGAAATCGACGGCAAGAAATGGCGCGTGGTGCAGCCGAATCAGGTTAAGCCTGCCGATGTGCTGATCTCCTACAACATCCAGCTGAGGGCGTAACTATGGCCAGTTCTGCTAATCAGCCGTTCCTGGCTGCCATTCAGCTGTTTGTCGATAGCTCTAAGCAGGAGATGGACGAGGTGGTGCGCCGGACGGGCATTAAGATCCTGGCTCAGCTCGTTGAGATGTCGCCGGTAGGCCAGCCGGATATCTGGCAGGTTAACCAGACCGCGACGGCGTACAACACTGCGGTGCGGGAGCATAACGCAACCCTGCGTGATGACCCGGCCAACCTGACCAAATCAGGGCGGCTTAAACGTGGCCTACGGGTAAACGACTCGATGGACATCAAAAAGCCTGAGGGTTATGTCGGTGGTCGGTTCAAGAACAACTGGTATGTCGGGTTCGATAGCCAGCCAACGGAGACGAACGATAACCCAGACGCTTCCGGCCAGGGTTCCAACTCCCGCGGTCTGGCAGTGCTTGAGGTGTTCCGGGTAGGACGGGTCAGCTCGATTTACTTCACCAACAACCTGCCTTATTCCGTAGCCCTGGAGAATGGGCATTCTGGACAGGCTCCTGGCGGCATGGTTGGCATCACTGCGCTGGACGCTGCACAGTTGTTTCGTGAAGCAATGAGCGAGGTGCGCAATGGCCGGTGACCAGTCCATGCGAATAGCTGACCTGCTGGAGAGCCGGGTGGCGATTATCGCTGAGTCGCTCGGATTGCCGATCGCCTGGCCAAACATCGCCTTTACCCCGCCTGATGATGCCCCTTACGGGCGCGTTTATGTCTTACCTGCGCAAACCGTGGGGCAGGATCTGGAAGGTCAGTTGCGTACATACCAGGGCATACTCCAGCTCAATATCATTGCACCAGCAGGTAGCGGTGTGACTCTGGCCAGAGGGCTGGCAAAGTCTGTCGCAGATGCTTTTCCCGAAGGGCTGCCGCTGGTGGATGGTGATCTGACCGTTTATATCAATGGCCCGCCGCAGGTGCGCCAACCTATACAGGATCGCCCCACATCATCACCCAACGGCACTACCGGCTCTATCACCTACACCACCCCTGTCAGCATGCAGTACCGCGCTGATTACTGACCCGCCACCCGGCGGGTTTTTTATTCCCTAAATTCAGGAGAATGCAATGGCATTCGCAATCCCTAACGGGTCGCGTGTAAACGTGGCCAAGGCCTATCTTGCGCCGATTGTCTTCACTGCGGCATCCAATGCGACGGAATGCGAACTGACCGTTGCCTCGGCTGCTGGCATCCTCGCGGGCGATGTCGTCCAGGTTAGCTCTGGCTGGCTGAAGCTCGACAACATGGTGGTGCGTGTCAAGTCAGTAACCGGTACGAAAATCGTGCTGGAAGCATTTGATACCACCGATACCAAGAAATTCCCGGCGGGCACCGGCGCAGGCACGCTGCGTAAAATCGATTCGTGGATCACCATGCCGCAGGTCATGACGCTGTCCACTGAAGGCGGCGATCAGCAGACTATTAGTGTCCAGTTCCTGGAGGATGATAAGGCCCGTACCATCCCGACTTTCAAAAACGCGGTGGTACAGGTCTACACCTTCGCGCATGACCCGCAGTTGGCGATTTATAAACGTCTCATCGACCTAGATGACTCCAGCGACACCACGGCGATCTGGTTCCATAATCCGCGCGGCAAAGCAGATCGTTATTACTCCGCCAAAGTATCGTTCCAGCGTGTACCACGTACTGAAATCAACGCTGTTGAAAGTAATGAAGCGCGCATGAACTTCGAATCGGATATGCAGATTTACCCGATCGCTGACTCCTCCGCTACACCTCTGGCGTTCCTGACTGACCTGCCAGCAACCAAGTCTGTTGCTGCTAATGCAGCTCTGGATCTGTCGGTGGTCATGCAGGGTGGTTCCGCGCCGTACACCTATGTGTGGAAGAAAGACGGCACAGCCATTCCGGGCAAAACCGCATCCACGCTCAACATTCCGTCCGCTCAGTCTTCTGATGCTGGGGTGTATACCTGTGAAGTTACCGACGCCGCAGGGAAGACGCTCACTTCTGCCGGATGCACCGTCAGCATTACTTGATTAATCTGGCCCGGTAATCCGGGCCTTACCGAGATAAACAAATGACCAAATTCTCCCTGATCCCGAACCCAACTTTTTCCGTGACAGCCAGTATCCCGCGAGCTGGCACCGAAGACGGCAAACTGACCTTCACCTTCCGCCATAAGACGCTGGAAGAGCTGCGCACCCTGGATGAGAAGTTGCAGAAAGCAGCTGAAGGTAAAAAATCCCCCGTCGAGCCGCAGGCCAACTACTTGATGGAAATCGTCGATAGCTGGGCGCTGCCGGATGAGTTCAACCGAGATAACGTGATCGTCCTGCTAAAGAACTATCCTCGCGCGTTCGACAGCATCGGGCTGGCATACACCAAAGAGCTGATGGGACTGCGCGAAAAAAACTGAGGCAGGTCGCCGCAGCGTTGTATACGCCGGGACCAACGCTAGCGGAGCTGAGCGCTTTTGGTTTGAAGCCTGAGGACGTGGAGGATGATGTGGGGATCCTGCCATCCATATTGGAGGCTTTCACTATCTTCTCCGCACTGGCGACCCAGTGGCGCGTCGGTGCGAGTGGTGCGACCGGTCTTGATTACAACGTTCTCCCCTGGATGTTCGAGTTACACGGGGTTGAGGATGCGGCGACCTGTATGGCTGACCTTCAAATTATGGAAAGCGAGGCTCTCAAGGTAATGCATAAGGAGACGAAATAATGACAGACCAGATCGCCTCGATTACTTTGCGTGCCGATGTTTCTGACCTGAAAACAGCCAGCAATGAACTGGATAAACTCGGTGAAGCCGCGGCTGGTGCCGTAGGCAAAGCCGATGACCTTAACAGCGTATTCCGAGCTGGCGCTGAGTCTGCGAAGCAGGGCAGTGAAGGTATCAAAGAACAGCAGGCTGCGCTCAAAGGCCTGCTGGAGAATATCGACCCGGTAAACAAGGCGCTGAACCGGCTGGATGAACAACAGGCCGCGCTGCGTAACTTCCAGACCAAAGGTTTCCTGGATACCGATACCTTTCAGGCTTACAACAAAATCCTGGACGACACTCGCCTCAAGCTGACTGACACCGGAGAAGCCGCAGCGCGTGCTCAGGCCGAATTAGCCGCTACCCAGACGGCAGAGAAGCAGTCCGCAGCGTTAAAGAACCTTCTTGGATCCATCGACCCGACTATCCGCGCGTTCAATTCGTTGGATGAACAGCACGCACAGCTGGTGGCACATTTCGAAGCAGGGCGCATTAACGGTGCTCAGTTTGAGCACTTCAACACAATCCTTAACCAGACGCGTGAGCGCCTCTCTGGTGTCGCTGACGTACTACCAGAGGCGCTATCCCGGCAGGAAGCTGCTGCCCGGCGCGCTGGAATCTCCGTTGGTCAGTACAGCGCAGCAATGCGCACGCTTCCGGCGCAATTCACCGATATCGCCACGCAGCTGGCTGGCGGTCAGGCGCCGTTCCTGATTCTGCTGCAACAGGGCGGGCAGATTAAAGACCAGTTCGGCTCGGTTCAGGGGGCGTTGTCCGGCGTCGGCGAATACATCCGCAGCATGGCTGGGATGATTAACCCTACCACAATCGCACTTGGTGGGCTGATTGGCACGATCGGCCTGCTGGCTGCCGCAGCGTATAACTCCTCGGAGCAATTTGAGCAGGTGGCACGCTCTGTCATCATGATGGGTGGGGCTGGCTTCTCCTCAATGCAGCAGCTCAACCAGGCCGCTGAGGAAGTGGCTGGCAAGACGAATACATCGATTAGCTCCACTGTCGATACGCTGGTTACGTTGAACGATACTGGCAAATATACCGCAAGCCAGATGAAGCAGGTCGCAACGACCATCACCCTCATGGGTAAGGCCGGAAATGATACCAAAGCGGCAATGAGCGACTTCGAAAAGATTGTCAGCGATCCGGTTAAAGGGCTTGCCAGCCTCAATGAACAATATGGTTTCGTTGATGAAGCCATGATCAAGCACATTATCCAGCTACGTAAGCAGAAGGGGGAGCAGGCGGCTGTTACCGAAGCTATTGAGCTGTTTGCAGGCGTCATGGCAAAGCGCGCAGAGGAGACCAACAAAGCGACCGATAATATCGGTAAAACGTGGGAAAACCTTAAAAAGAGCGCTTCTGACACCTTTGGCGATATAGGTATTACCGTGAGCGCATGGGGAAACCAGATCATCGATATTTTCGAACTGGTTAAGTCCTCGATCAAAGACTTGTTCCTCAATATCACCTCTCTGGACGCCAAGTTCACCAGCACCATCGCTGGCTGGGCAGACAAAATCCCGGGTGGCGGTGCGCTGGTTAATTTCCTCGGCATGGACGTTGAGGCAATGAAAAAGGCTGGTGCGGAAGCGGACAAAGAGATTGAGGCGAACAAAAAACGCTATAACGAGCTTTGGAAGCGCGTCACTGCGCCTAACGCACAGGCAAACTATGAGGCTGAAGCGCGAGGGTCTAACGTAAAAGGTGATGGCGGAACAAGTCGAGAATCAAGAGACGCAGTCTCGAAGCTTGCACAAGACTCAGCCAAAAAGACCAAAGAAGCCAAAGCCACGCTGGATGCTGGCGATCGCACTCTGGAGTACTACCGGGCGCAGGCAAGGACCTTAACGGAAACCCTCGAAACCCTGCGTCAGACCGGCGATATTCACGCCAAAAACACCGAACTGGGCAAGCAGCAGTCACGTTTTGCGGAACTGGACGAGGCCGCCAAAACCCGAGCCCTCACCGCACAGGAGAAATCTCTTCTGTCTAGCCGGGAAGCCATTCTGAATGCCGCGAAGGTTGTGGATCAGAAGAACAAAGAAGTAGAGGTACAACAGAAGATTAACGGCCTGGCACAACAGGCAAATAAGTATGTCACGCAGATGACTGAAAAATCTGAGGCGTTACGTAGCGGGTCGGGTTTAAGCAGTCGCATGGCCCAGAGAATGAATGAAGAGGCGCAGCTTCGTCAGGGATGGATCAATGGTGGTGGTAAACTAGAGGATGCTGGCTACGAGAAAGAGCTGGCAGCTCTTCGTAACTACTACGCCGAAGAGGATAAGCTGCGGGGTGACTGGAAAGCAGGGGCAGTTAGTGGCTGGAATGAATATCTTGAGGCCGCCACGAATACCTATGACGCCGTGAAGAACGTCGCCAGCTCCACATTGACCGGCTTGAGCGACATGTTGACTGAGCTGATGACCACTGGCAAAGCATCAGTTAAAGAATTCGGCAAATCCATGCTCAAGATGATCCTTGATGTGACGAACCGCCTCATGGTTGCATATGCAGTGCAGGCCGCAATGGGGTGGATCAGTGGTGGCTCTGGTACTTCGGCTGGGGGCGGGCAATCATTCGCTGTTCCATCATTCACCCCGAACGCAAAAGGCGGAGTCTATGAGTCTCCGGGCCTCAGTAAGTACGTGAATGGCGTCTACGACTCTCCTCAGTATTTCACTTTCCAGGGGGCATCTAAATTCGCCAAAGGCGGAGTATTTGCTGAGGCTGGCGAAGAGGCCATCATGCCGCTGACACGGGATTCTGCTGGAAGACTTGGTGTCAGGGCGCAGGGTGGAGGTGGAGCCCAGCCGCAGGTCAACATTGATATTTATGTCGATAATAAGGGCAATGCAACATCTAACACATCTGGAGACGGAGACGCCGCAGCGCGGGCGTTAGGGAAGGAAATAGAAACTAAGGTGACGGAGATCCTTATGAGGGCAACTCGAAGTGATGGCCTCCTTGGTAGGCAGTTCCAGTCAAAATAGGCATCGTCTTAAATTCTGATATGGCAATATCACCCGTACCTGGTTACACCGATGCCTCCCCTGGTTATTATGTCAAAACCATACTAATCAGGGGATGATAATGAAAAAGGTCTTCACGACAGTGGTGTTAGCAATGGCTCTTTCTGCGTGCGCGGGTAATGCTCCAGTCAACAACGCGCAAAAACAAGCCAAGTATAATGAGCTTTCGAAGTGTGACGTAAATATTGAGCCAGTCTCAAAGGTGCCAATGAACAAAATGGAGTTTGCTGAATACCTGTCGACTCAGGCACGGAATGCGTCTGCGGATCAGTTCGTGATTCAAAAGAGAATGGAGATCCTGCAGTTGGTTGGGTGGAATGATTCTGTAGCCGATGCAATAGCGACTTGCGGCGCTAACAGAAAAAACAAACGCAAAGAGAATGCTTCTGGAGTGTTTGAAATAATGAAATCGAGCACTAAGGATGCAGAAGAAAAGCGCGCGCTCGTAGAGGCGTATAGCTCTTGGGAGACTTATGTGACAAGCCAAACGCCTCTCGCAAAACAGGACTTTGATTCTAAAGTCGGCTATTACAAAAACATGTAACTAATGACTTTTAACATAAAAGGGCGATTAAAAACCGCCCTTAAATTTGTCATTGAAATGTTATATTGCGTCCGCAAATCTAGGTAGTTTTTCCTCTTGAGGAACAACTGAAATGATATCCGCTTTCTGCTTACGAATTGCCTTTGTTTCATAATAATGCTGAGCAGTTGCTGTTTCGATAAAATCTACATCATTTCCTGCAATCTCAAATACAGCATCTTTAATATCGCTTAATTTTACATTGAAAAACTCTTTACGCTTATTAACTAGGTTAGTGCGTTGCTCATTGAAACGCTGATGGAGCATGCTTTCCATTGCTGGGGCATCTTCACTGAAAATCATTGCATGAACATCGAACAGGAATGGAACTGATGCACTACCCAGTTCATCCACTCGATCTTGAGGATCAAGTCGACGCGTCATTCCTATTTTAAAAACATCATCACCAAACGAACCAATATTAGAAATAACGTACACATGACCGCGTTTAGTTTGCTGAGCCATTGAAAGAGCTTTTTGGCCTTTCAACAACGCCTCTTCTAAGGCATGCTCTAGTTCGGATACCTTAGCTTGGTGCTTCTCTACTTGCTCAGCTGTCATTTGGGCTAGCTTCGATTCCATTTCTTTACGGGCTTTATCCAACGCTTTTTGGGCGCGACGCTCTTCATCTTCGGCCTCTCGAAGTGCACGATCAATTTCGGCTTGAGCTCGCTTCTCCTCAGCCATCTGAGCGCGGATTTCACGTTGTTCTTCTCTTTCTTCTTGTTTTTTTAAACGATATTCATGTGTAAGTCGAAGTTCATCTAGCTTCAAATCTAAAAAAGCACGATTAATGTAAATCTGGTTAACCTCATTCATCTTATTCAAGGCATCAAATGCTTTATAAATTCTTTGCTCCATTTGATAAACGTTTTTAAATGTACAGTTTGCAATAGCTGCATCACATTCACCGTTGAATGCACGTGCTGTCATCTGAATGCCGCGAGTGGTCATTTTCCGACCTTCGCTTTTAGAGCCACCTACCGTCCATTCAGTAGGGCAATGTATTGCGCCAAATTCAGTTTTGTCACGTAGCAGATTTTTTTGTCGTTCGCGACATGCCTTGATCGCATTCTGAAAACTGGCCGATGTTTCAAAATCGAAGTGTGGTGCATAGAACCCCATGTCGGCAAATTCCATATCATCTTTATAGATTGATAGCGCTTCTTCCAACTCATCGTAAGTAATTTTTTTCTCACGATAGGATTTGCGCAGCTCATCAATCTGCTTCTCAATTTCTGTACGCTTGACTCTTTGTGTTTCTACAGCAGTTAGCGCTTCTGCGTTCATTCGCTTAGCTGCTAAACGAGCATCTGATAGAATATCCTCCGCA
>OIER01000880.1_pt1 | contig 17961 bp, 16 predicted proteins | sample 1581801 | NCBI WGS metagenome assembly OIER01 (sample SAMN03281006, study PRJEB24777) | human gut metagenome | isolation source: fecal sample PR165 from 1 month old male Malay infant, vaginally delivered... | reverse complement strand
CAAACTGGACGTTTATACAGCACAATCTTATTTTGTGCGGGTAATACGTTGATGCAGGGGGCATTGTGGATATCTCAGTCCTGATTTATGCGGTGATTGCGCTGGCGGGCGTGGCGATAGGCTGGCTTATTTCCAGCTATCAGCATGCGCAGCAGAAGGCCGATCAGCTGGCAGAGCGTGAAGAGATAGTCGCCGAATTAAGTGCGGCAAAGCAGCAGCTTGCGCTGAGTGACCACTGGCGAGAGGAGTGCGAGTTACTCAATAACGAGCTGCGCAACCTGCGTGATATCAACACCTCGCTGGAGGCCGATCTCCGCGAAGTGACCACCCGTCTGGAATCCACGCAACTGCATGCGGAAGACAAAATCCGACAGATGCTCAACAGCGAGCAGCGCCTCAGCGAACAGTTTGAGAACCTCGCTAACCGTATTTTCGAGCACAGCAACCGCCGCGTTGATGAACAGAACCGCCAGAGCCTGAATAGCCTGCTGACGCCCCTGCGCGAACAGCTGGACGGTTTTCGCCGCCAGGTGCAGGACAGCTTTGGTCAGGAGGCCCGCGAGCGGCACACGCTGGCGCATGAGATCCGCAATCTTCAGCAGCTGAATGCGCAAATGGCGCAGGAGGCGGTCAACCTCACCCGTGCGCTTAAAGGGGATAACAAAACCCAGGGCAACTGGGGAGAAGTGGTGCTGACCCGCGTCCTGGAAGCCTCGGGCCTGCGGGAAGGGTATGAATACGAAACGCAGGTGAGTATCGAAAACGATGCCCGCTCGCGCATGCAGCCGGATGTCATCGTAAGACTGCCGCAGGGTAAAGATGTGGTAATTGACGCCAAGATGACGCTGGTGGCGTATGAGCGTTACTTCAATGCGGAGGATGACTACACGCGCGAGTCTGCCCTGCAGGAGCACATTGCATCCGTGCGTAATCACATTCGCCTGCTAGGCAGAAAAGACTACCAGCAGCTGCCCGGCCTGCGCTCACTGGACTATGTCCTGATGTTTATCCCGGTAGAGCCCGCGTTTCTGCTGGCGCTCGACAGACAGCCGGAACTGATCACCGAAGCGCTCAAAAATAACATTATGCTGGTCAGCCCCACCACGCTGCTGGTGGCCTTACGCACCATTGCTAACCTGTGGCGGTATGAGCACCAGAGCCGCAATGCGCAGCAGATAGCCGATCGCGCCAGCAAGCTATACGACAAAATGCGCCTCTTCGTGGACGATATGTCTTCGGTCGGGCAGAGCCTGGACCGCGCGCAGGATAACTACCGCCAGGCGATGAAAAAACTCGCCTCCGGGCGAGGTAATCTGCTGGCGCAGGCCGAAGCCTTCCGCGGCCTTGGGGTGGAGGTGAAACGCGAGATTAATCCGGAATTGGTTGAACAGGCTACCGCGCAGGACGAAGAGTTTCGCCTGCGCGAAGGGGCGGATGAACAAAAGACACGCAGTGAAGACAACGCGTTAGCAGCGACGCACTCACCCGACGCGCAGCCAGCGCGTTTCTTCCGCGGTGGTTGAAACGTAGGGCAATCGCGCCCAATCTGTTACACTTCACGGACATTTTACTGATAAGCAGGCTCTGAGATGGTTGACGATTCACAAGACACAACGCACTTTGGCTTTCAGACTGTCGCCAAAGCGCAGAAAGCTGACATGGTGGCCCACGTATTTCATTCCGTGGCGGCGAAGTACGATGTGATGAATGACCTGATGTCGTTCGGCATTCATCGCTTGTGGAAGCGCTTCACCATTGACTGTAGCGGTGTGCGTCGTGGACAAACGGTGCTGGATCTCGCCGGCGGAACGGGCGATTTAACCGCAAAATTCTCCCGTCTGGTGGGCGAAACCGGGCGTGTTGTTCTGGCCGACATCAATGACTCTATGCTGAAAATGGGACGCGAGAAGCTGCGTAACATTGGCGTGGTGGGGAATGTGGAGTATGTGCAGGCGAACGCCGAAGCGCTGCCGTTCCCGGATAATACCTTTGACTGCATCACAATCTCCTTCGGTCTGCGTAACGTCACCGACAAAGAAAAAGCGCTGCGCTCCATGTACCGCGTGCTGAAGCCGGGTGGACGTCTGCTGGTGCTTGAGTTCTCCAAACCGGTTATCGAGCCCCTGAGCAAAGCTTACGACGCCTATTCCTTCCACGTTCTGCCGCGTATTGGTGAACTGGTCGCAAACGACGCCGAAAGCTACCGCTATCTGGCAGAATCCATTCGTATGCACCCGGATCAGGACACCTTAAAAGCCATGATGCAGGATGCAGCGTTTGAAAACGTTGAGTATTTCAACATGACGGCAGGTGTCGTCGCACTGCATCGCGGTTACAAGTTCTGAGTGGAGGTGTCCCGTGCCCTTTAAACCCTTAGTCACCGCAGGCATCGAGAACGTACTGAATGCCTTTCTCTATCGCGCGCCGGCGCTAAAAGCCGCACGCCAGCGGCTTAACGGGAAGGTATTACGCATTGTTTTAAAAGAGTTCTCGACGCCGCTTGTGCTGGTCTTCAGCGAACGCCAGCTTGACGTCCTGGGGGAGTGGGAAGGTGAAGCCGACTGTTCGGTCATTACGCACATGAGCGTGTTGCCTAAACTGCGCGACCGTCAGCAATTAACGGCGCTGATCCGCAGCGGTGAGCTGGAAGTGGAAGGCGACATTCAGGTTGTCCAGAGCTTCGTGGCGCTCACCGATCTGGCGGAGTTCGATCCGGCAGAGCTGCTCGCACCGTTTATTGGTGACATTGCCGCTGAAGGGATCGGTAAAGCCCTGCATGGCGGAACGGCATTCCTGCGTAAAAGCCTGCAACGACAGCAACGCTATGCGGCGGAAGTGCTGACGGAGGAGTGGCGAATGGCGCCCGGGCCACTGGAAGTGGCGTGGTTTGCGGAAGAGACCGCTGCTGTTGAACGTGCGGTTGATGCGTTAACCAAACGGCTGGAAAAACTGGAGGACAAATGACGCCTGGTGAAATTCGGCGCCTCTACTTCATCATTCGCACCTTTTTGAGCTACGGGCTCGACGAGCTTATCCCCAAAATGCGCATTACGCTGCCGCTGCGTATCTGGCGGCGGATGCTGTTCTGGATGCCCAATCGCCATAAAGGTCAGCCGCTGGGTGAGCGTCTGCGTCTGGCGCTGCAGGAGCTCGGCCCGGTATGGATTAAATTTGGTCAGATGCTATCGACCCGCCGCGATCTCTTCCCGCCGCTCATTGCTGATGAACTCGCGCTGCTGCAGGATCGCGTTGCGCCGTTTGACGGTGCGCGCGCGAAAAAGCAAATTGAAGAGGCGATGGGCAATATTCCTGTCGAGACCTGGTTTGACGATTTCGATATACATCCCCTGGCGTCAGCCTCTATCGCGCAGGTGCACACTGCGCGTCTGAAAGAAAACGGCAAAGAAGTGGTGATTAAGGTGATTCGCCCGGACATCCTGCCGATCATCAAAGCAGACATGAAGCTGATTTACCGTCTGGCGCGCTGGGTACCGCGTTTGCTTCCGGACGGGCGTCGTCTGCGTCCGATGGAGGTGGTACGGGAGTATGAAAAAACCCTGATTGATGAGCTTAACCTGCTGCGCGAATCAGCAAACGCCATTCAGCTGCGCCGCAACTTTGAAAACAGCCCGATGCTCTATGTACCCGAAGTCTACTCTGACTACTGCAGCCAGAATATGATGGTGATGGAGCGAATCTACGGGATCCCCGTTTCGGATGTGGTGGCCCTGGAGAAACAGGGAACGAACATGAAGCTGCTGGCCGAGCGTGGTGTGCAGGTCTTCTTTACCCAGGTATTCCGCGACAGCTTTTTCCACGCAGACATGCACCCGGGCAATATCTTCGTCAGCTACGAGCATCCTGAAGATCCGCAGTACATCGGCATTGACTGCGGGATTGTAGGCTCGCTGAACAAAGGAGATAAACGCTATCTGGCTGAAAACTTTATTGCCTTCTTTAATCGCGATTATCGTAAAGTGGCCGAACTGCACGTTGATTCCGGATGGGTTCCGCCGGACACCAACGTCGAAGAGTTTGAGTTTGCTATCCGTACCGTCTGCGAACCGATTTTTGAAAAACCGCTGGCGGAAATCTCTTTCGGCCACGTGCTGCTGAATCTGTTTAACACCGCTCGTCGCTTCAACATGGAAGTGCAGCCACAGCTTGTTTTACTTCAGAAAACATTACTTTACGTTGAAGGTGTAGGTCGACAGCTCTATCCTCAGTTAGACTTGTGGAAGACGGCGAAACCGTTCCTTGAATCCTGGATTAAAGATCAGGTCGGCATTCCGGCTCTGGTGCGGGCATTCAAAGAGAAAGCACCGTTCTGGGTTGAGAAGATGCCGGAGCTTCCGGAACTGGTCTATGACAGTTTGCGTCAGAGCAAGAACCTTCAGCTCAGCATGGATAAAATCGCCCACGAGCTTCAGTCAAACCGGGTTCGTCAGGGCCAGTCTCGCTATCTGTTTGGCGTAGGCGCAACCCTGCTGTTAAGCGGTACGTTGCTGTTAATCAACCGTCCGGACTGGCAGATGATGCCCGCCTGGCTGATGGCCGCCGGGATCGTGGTCTGGTTCGTTGGCTGGAGAAAGACGCGCTGAGCAGGCGTCGCTATCACCAGGCCGCATACGTATAATGCGGCCTGACTCCTTAATCATCTATCACTGAGGAATATGTATGGGTGGTATCAGTATCTGGCAATTGTTGATCATTGCCGTCATCGTCGTGCTGCTGTTTGGCACCAAAAAGCTCGGTTCCATTGGATCCGATCTGGGCGCGTCTATCAAAGGCTTCAAAAAAGCGATGAGCGATGATGAGAACAAGCAGGATAAATCCAGCCAGGACGCTGATTTTACTGCTAAGTCCATCTCCGACAAGCAGGATGATGCGAAAAAGGAAGACGCTAAACGCCACGATAAAGAGCAGGTGTAAGTCGTGTTCGACATTGGTTTTGGTGAGCTGCTGCTGGTCTTCGTGATTGGCCTGATTGTGTTGGGTCCACAGCGTTTACCCGTTGCAGTAAAAACGGTTGCGGGGTGGGTGCGTGCGCTTCGTTCGCTGGCGTCCACCGTACAGAACGAGCTGGCGCAGGAACTTAAGCTGCAGGAATTCCAGGAAAGCCTGAAAAAGGTCGAGAAGGCGAGCATGGATAACCTGACGCCGGAACTGAAAGCCTCAATGGATGAACTGCGCGAAGCGGCAGAGTCCATGAAGCGCTCGTACAGCGTCAACGACCCTGAAAAAGCGAGCGATGAAGCCAACACCATTCATAACCCGGTGGTGAAGGGCAGCGAGGCGCAGCGTGAGGGCGTCACGCCAGCCAGCGCTGAGCATCAGGTTGACGCCCCAGAACAGACGCCGCAGGAAGCCGAAGTGAAAAAACAGGCGCAATCAGTAGAGCCCGCGGTTAAAGCGGCTGAAGCGAAGCCCGTCGCACCTGTTTCCGAATCATCCCCCTCGTCGAGTGATAAAGCGTAAACATGGCAGTAGATGATACTCAACCGCTCATTACGCACCTCATTGAGCTGCGTAAGCGCCTGTTAAACTGCATTATTGCGGTTTTCGTGATTTTTTTATGCCTGGTCTATTTCGCCAATGATATCTACCAGGTTGTCTCTGCACCGTTGATCAAGCAGATGCCGCTGGGCGCAACGATGATTGCGACGGACGTGGCTTCTCCGTTCTTTACCCCCATCAAGCTCACCTTCTGGGTATCGTTGATCGCCTCTGCGCCAGTCATTCTGTATCAGGTCTGGGCGTTTGTGGCGCCGGCCTTGTATAAGCATGAACGCAAGCTGGTGATCCCGCTGCTGATCTCCAGTTCTCTGCTGTTCTATATCGGCATGGCGTTTGCCTATTTCGTCGTCTTCCCGCTGGCTTTCGGGTTCCTGACGCACACCGCGCCGGAAGGGGTTCAGGTGTCGACGGATATCGCCAGCTACCTCAGCTTTGTGATGGCGCTGTTTATGGCGTTTGGCGTGGCCTTCGAAGTACCGGTGGCCATCGTGCTGCTGTGCTGGGTTGGGGTCACGACGCCGGATGACCTGCGTAAGAAGCGTCCCTATATCCTGGTTGGCGCATTCGTGGTTGGCATGCTGCTGACTCCGCCGGATGTTTTCTCCCAGACCCTGCTGGCCATACCGATGTACTGTCTGTTTGAGGTCGGCGTCTTCTTCTCGCGTTTCTACGTGGGAAAAGGTCGTCGCGCGGATGACGAAGACGATACGTCGGACAAGACCACTGAAGAGTAAAACCAGCCGCCCGTCAGGGCGGTTGTTACATGGGGATTTGCATGTTTGATATCGGACTTAACCTGACCAGTTCGCAGTTTGCGAAAGATCGTGATGAGGTGGTTGCGCGCGCGTTTGCCGCCGGGGTGAACGGATTGCTGCTGACGGGCACCAACCTGCATGAAAGCGAGCAGGCGCAGCAGCTGGCGCAACGCTACGAGCGCTGCTGGTCTACTGCCGGGATGCATCCTCACGACAGTAGCCAGTGGACGCCGCAGAGCGCTGAAATCATTCACCGGCTGGCGAAAACGCCTGAGGTGGTGGCCATTGGAGAATGCGGACTCGATTTCAACCGTAACTTTTCCACTCCAGCCGAACAGGAAAAAGCCTTTACCGCCCAGCTTGCGCTGGCGGCCGAGCTTGAAATGCCGGTGTTTATGCACTGTCGCGACGCGCATGAGCGTTTCCTCGCTCTGCTGGATCCGTGGCTGGATAAACTGCCTGGCGCGGTGCTGCACTGTTTTACCGGTTCACGCCAGGAGGCGCTTGAGTGTCTGGATCGCGGGCTTTTTCTGGGCATTACCGGCTGGGTTTGCGATGAACGTCGCGGGCTGGCGCTTCGTGAGCTGTTACCGGCGATCCCGGTCGACCGGCTGCTTCTGGAAACCGATGCACCTTATTTGCTCCCGCGCGATATGCAACCCAAACCGGCTTCGCGGCGAAATGAGCCCGCTTACCTGGGACACATTGTTGAGCGTGTAGCGACGTGGCGCGGAGAGGATCCGGCCGAGCTTTCCGCGCAAACGGATGACAACGTGCGTACGCTGTTCGGGATACGTTTTTAAACTTTGCGGAAGTCGGTGTTTTTCACGCTCTGCAGCACCTGCTTGTTCAGCAGATTGAGCAACAGCATGGAGCGCGCTTCGCCGTCCGGCTCGGCAAAAATTGCCTGCAGGCCTTCAAAAGCCCCTTCCGTAATAACGACGCTGTCTCCCGCGTACGGAGTTTCCGGGTCGGTGATGCCTTCAGGTTGTTGATAAACCGAAAGCTGGTGAATGACCGTCGACGGAACCGTTGCCGGGTGAGCGCCAAAACGAACGAAGTGGCTGACGCCACGCGTGGCGCTGATGGTGGTGGTGTGGATCACCTCCGGGTCGAACTCAACGAACAGATAGTTCGGGAACAGAGGTTCACTGACGGTTGTGCGCTTCCCGCGCTGCATTTTTTCAAGCGTGATCACGGGCGTCAGGCAATTTACAGACTGACGTTCAAGATGTTCCTGCGCGCGCTGAAGTTGCCCGCGTTTGCAATACAGTAAATACCAGGCCTGCATAATCACTCTTTCCCTTAGTTCGGGGCGCAAGCATATCAAAACCCTGGCGGGATCGCTAAGCTGATTATAATGGGGGAAATGGGAACAGAACGCATAAGTTCACGCTTGTTTAACAAAATTACAGCATCACGCAGGCTAACGCCGTATAATGAAGCGCTTACAGAGAGGCCATGATTAACTGCATGAAATACCACGATCTCCGCGACTTCCTGACGCTGCTGGAAAAGCAGGGTGAACTCAAACGCATTACACTTCCTGTTGATCCGTATCTGGAGATGACAGAAATTGCTGACCGCACCCTGCGTGCCGGTGGCCCTGCATTACTGTTTGAAAATCCGAAGGGTTACTCAATGCCGGTGCTGTGCAACCTGTTTGGTACGCCGCGTCGTGTCGCACTGGGAATGGGGCAGGAGGACGTCACGGCGCTGCGTGAAGTGGGTAAGCTGCTGGCGTTTCTGAAAGAGCCGGAGCCACCAAAAGGTTTCCGCGACCTGTTCGACAAACTGCCGCAGTTTAAGCAGGTGCTGAACATGCCCACCAAACGCCTTCGCGGCGCGCCATGCCAGCAGAAAGTGCTGGAAGGTGATGCAGTTGATTTGACCAAAATCCCGATCATGCAGTGCTGGCCTGAAGACGCTGCGCCGCTCATCACCTGGGGGCTGACCGTCACGCGTGGGCCGCATAAAGAGCGGCAAAATCTGGGTATTTACCGCCAGCAGTTGATTGGCAAGAATAAGCTCATCATGCGCTGGCTGTCGCATCGCGGCGGCGCGCTGGATTTCCAGGAGTGGTGTGCTGCGCATCCGGGTGAACGTTTCCCGGTTTCTGTTGCGCTCGGCGCTGACCCGGCCACCATTCTGGGCGCGGTAACGCCGGTGCCGGATACGCTGTCTGAATATGCCTTCGCAGGCCTGCTGCGCGGGACCAAAACCGAAGTCGTGAAGTGTATTTCTAACGATCTTGAAGTCCCGGCCAGTGCGGAAATTGTGCTGGAAGGTTACATTGAGCAGGGTGAACTGGCACCGGAAGGTCCTTACGGCGACCACACTGGCTATTACAACGAAGTGGATAACTTCCCGGTGTTTACCGTGACGCACATAACCCAGCGTGAAGATGCGATTTACCACTCCACGTATACCGGACGTCCACCGGATGAACCTGCAGTGCTGGGCGTGGCGTTGAATGAAGTGTTTGTGCCGATCCTGCAAAAGCAGTTCCCGGAAATTGTTGATTTCTATCTGCCGCCTGAAGGATGCTCGTATCGCCTGGCAGTGGTCACGATGAAGAAGCAGTATCCTGGTCACGCTAAACGCGTGATGATGGGCGTATGGTCATTCCTGCGCCAGTTTATGTATACCAAATTTGTTATTGTCTGCGATGATGACGTTAACGCCCGCGACTGGAATGACGTAATCTGGGCCATTACCACGCGAATGGACCCGGCGCGCGATACGGTGTTAGTCGAAAACACGCCGATAGATTACCTGGATTTTGCCTCGCCGGTTTCCGGCCTTGGCTCAAAAATGGGACTGGATGCCACAAATAAATGGCCTGGCGAAACCGACCGTGAATGGGGTCGCCCGATCAAAAAAGATCCTGCTGTGACCGCGCGAATTGACGCGATCTGGGACGAACTGGCCATAATGAATAACGGTAAACCCTGAGCTGACCGTTAAGCCCTTTAGACTTCCCGACAGAGAGAGCGAATGACAACCTTAAGCTGTAAAGTGACCTCGGTAGATGCCATCACCGACACCGTATATCGCGTCCGTTTAGTGCCAGAAGCGCCATTCTCTTTCCGCGCGGGTCAGTACCTGATGGTCGTGATGGATGAACGTGATAAGCGTCCTTTCTCTATGGCCTCAACGCCAGCGGAGCAGGAATTTATTGAGCTTCATATCGGTGCGTCAGAGCTTAACCTGTATGCGATGGCCGTCATGGACCGCATTCTTAAAGAGCGTGAGATCGTGGTGGACATCCCACACGGTGACGCGTGGCTGCGTGATGACGAAGACCGTCCGCTGATCCTGATCGCCGGAGGGACAGGCTTCTCCTACGTACGTTCTATTCTGCTGACTGCCCTCGCGCGTAACCCGGACCGTGATATCACCATCTACTGGGGTGGCCGTGAAGAGAAACATCTCTACGACCTGTCTGAACTGGAAGCGCTGAGCGTCACCCATCCTAACCTGCGTGTTGAGCCGGTGGTTGAACAGCCGGAAGAGGGCTGGCGTGGGCGTAGCGGTACAGTGCTGACGGCAGTACTGCAGGATCACGGCACGCTGGCAGGGCATGATATCTACATCGCTGGCCGTTTTGAGATGGCGAAAATTGCCCGCGATCTGTTCTGTAATGAACGTGACGCGCGTGAAGACCGCCTGTTTGGCGATGCGTTTGCGTTTATCTAAATAAAAAACCCGCCCCTGACAGGCGGGAAGAACGGCAACTAAACTGTCTCTCTTCGCCAGTGACGTCACTGGCGGCGAGGTACCTCTCGTAGGCCGGGAAAGCACAGCGCCTCCCGGCAAAAGCCCGATGGCGCGATGCTTATCGGGCCTACGTTAAAGCCTTACACTCTCTCAAACACTGTCGCGATACCTTGACCCAGCCCGATACACATCGTTGCCAGACCAAACTGGGCATCTTTGCGTTCCATCAGGTTGATAAGCGTGGTGCTGATGCGCGCCCCGGAGCAGCCCAGCGGGTGACCGAGGGCGATCGCGCCGCCGTTGAGGTTGATCTTCTCGTCTATCTGCTCTATCAGCCCCAGATCTTTAATGCACGGCAGGATCTGCGCGGCGAAGGCTTCATTCATCTCAAACAGGTCGATATCGCTGGTGGTTAATCCTGCTTTTTTCAGCGCCAGCTTCGAGGCCGGAACCGGACCGTAACCCATAATCGAAGGATCGCAGCCCACGACTGCCATCGAGCGCACGCGGGCGCGAGGCGTTAGCCCCAGCTCGCGGGCGCGGCTTTCGCTCATCACCAGCATCGCGGCCGCGCCATCGGACAGCGCCGACGAGGTACCGGCTGTTACCGTACCGGTGACCGGATCAAACGCCGGGCGCAGCGTGGAAAGGGCTTCCACGGTGGTTTCCGGGCGGATCACCTCGTCGTAACTGAACTGCTTCAGAACGCCGTCAGCATCGTGGCCGCCGGTTGGGATGATCTCATTTTTGAATGCGCCGGACTGCGTTGCGGCCCATGCGCGAGCGTGAGAGCGCGCGGCAAAGGTATCCTGCATTTCACGGCTGATGCCGTGCAGGCGGGAGAGCATCTCAGCGGTGAGGCCCATCATCCCCGCGGCTTTCGCCACGTTACGGCTCATGCCCGGGTGGAAATCGACCCCGTGGCTCATCGGTACGTGACCCATATGTTCCACGCCGCCGACCAGGCAGGCCTGGGCATCGCCGGTCATGATCATACGTGCCGCATCGTGCAGCGCCTGCATGGACGAACCACACAGACGGTTAACGGTGACGGCCGGAACGGAATGCGGGATCTCCGCCAGCAGGGAGGCATTACGGGCGATGTTGAAGCCCTGCTCCAGGGTCTGCTGCACGCAGCCCCAGTAGATATCGTCGAGTGCAGCCGGATCCAGTGCCGGGTTACGCGCCAGCAGGCTACGCATCAGGTGCGCGGAGAGGTCTTCCGCACGCACGTTGCGGAATGCGCCGCCTTTTGAACGGCCCATCGGGGTGCGAATCGCATCAACAATGACAACCTTTTCCATTGTGACTCCTTAAGCCGTTTTCAGCTCGCCAACCGGACGGGCTGGCTCAACTGCTGGATAGTAGGGTTCGTTATGGCGCGCTTTGTTGCGCAGCCCTTCCGGCACCTCATACAGCGGGCCGAGGTGCTGATACTGCTGGGCCATATCGAGATAGCGGGCGCTGCCGAGCGTGTCCAGCCAGCGGAACGCGCCACCGTGGAACGGAGGGAAGCCCAGGCCGTATACCAGCGCCATATCGGCTTCTGCCGGGCTGGCGATGATGCCTTCTTCGAGGCAACGCACCACTTCGTTGATCATCGGAATCATCATCCGGGCGATGATCTCATCGTCGGTGAAGTCGCGTTTCGGCTGACTGACATCGGCCAGCAGGCTATCCACCGCCGCGTCTTCTTCTTTCTTCGGTTTGCCTTTGCTGTCTTCTTTATAGCGCCAGAAGCCCAGGCCGTTTTTCTGACCAAAGCGGTTGGCGTCGAACAGGGCGTCAATGGCGTCGCGATAATCTTTCTGCATGCGCTGCGGGAAGCCCGCCGCCATGACTGCCTGAGCGTGATGTGCCGTATCAATGCCGACCACATCCAGCAGATATGCCGGGCCCATCGGCCAGCCGAACTGTTTTTCCATTACTTTGTCTATCTTGCGGAAATCCGCGCCGTCGCGCAGCAGCTGGCTGAAACCGGCGAAGTAAGGGAACAGAACGCGGTTGACGAAGAAGCCCGGGCAGTCGTTAACAACGATCGGCGTTTTACCCATCTTGCTTGCCCACGCCACCACTTTGGCAATGGTGTCGTCAGAGGTTTTTTCCCCGCGGATCACCTCGACCAGCGGCATACGGTGTACCGGGTTGAAGAAGTGCATCCCGCAGAAGTTCTCCGGACGCTTCAGCACGCTCGCCAGCTCGCTAATTGGGATCGTTGAGGTGTTAGACGCCAGGACGGTATCCGGGCGAACCTTCTCTTCCGTTTCCGCCAGTACCGCTTTTTTCACTTTCGGGTTTTCTACGACCGCCTCAACTACCACGTCCACGAGGTCGAAACCGGTGTATTCCAGCGTTGGCTGGATAGTCGAGATCACACCGGAGAGCTTAAGTCCGTCAATTTTGCCGCGTTCCAGCTGTTTATTCAGCAGCTTGGCCGCTTCGCTCATCCCCAGCGTCAGGGATTTCTCACTGATGTCTTTCATCACCACCGGCACGCCTTTCCAGGCAGACTGGTAAGCGATACCGCCACCCATAATGCCAGCACCGAGTACGGCCGCATGTTTTGGCGTCTCAACGTTTTTGGTCAGCTGTTTGGCTTTACCCTTCACGAACTGATCGTTGAGGAAGATGCCAACCAGCGCGCGGGCTTCGTTGGTATGCGCCAGCGGGACAAAGCTTTGGTTTTCCAGCTTCAGGGCTTCATCGCGGCCAAGGCGGGCGGCGGCTTCAATGGTTTTCACCGCTGTGATCGGCGCCGGATAGTGTTTACCCGCGGTCTGCATCACCATGCCTTTGGCGATGGTGAAGCTCATCGTGGCTTCAATCTTGCTGAGTTTTAACGGCTCCAGCTTCGGCTGGCGTTTGGCTTTCCAGTCGAGATCGCCGTTAATTGCCTGACGCAGAATGGCGAGGGAACCTTCAATCAGTTTTTCTGGCTTCACGACACCGTCGACCAGGCCGATTTTCTGCGCCTGTTCTGCACCGACATCTTTACCTGCGGCAATGATCTCAAGCGCGCTGTCGGCACCCAGCATGCGCGGCATGCGCACGGAGCCGCCAAAGCCCGGCATGATACCCAGCTTCGTTTCCGGAAGGCCAATACGCAGGTCCGGCGTAGCCAGACGGTAATCAGTCGCTAACACGCATTCACAGCCACCGCCCAGCGCGTAGCCGTTGACGGCGGAGATCGTCGGAACAGGCAGATCTTCCAGACGATTAAAGACGCTATTGGCAAAATGCAGCCACTGGCTCAGCTGCTCTTCAGGCACCAGGAAGAGCGAGAGGAATTCGGTGATATCGGCGCCGACAATAAAGGCCGCTTTGTTCGAGCGCAGCAGCAGCCCTTTTAATTCAGATTGTTTTTCAAGAACATCCAGCGCCTGGCCAAGACTGGCCACCGTCGCGGTATCAAGCTTATTTACTGAGCCGGGGGCATCGAACACCAGTTCGGCAATGCCATCTTCCAGCCAGTTGAGGTACAGGGTGTCGCCTTTGTAAAGCATGTCAGTCTCCTGAATCCAGCAAGTGGATCTGGTCATACCAGATGAGTCGGAGTGTGGGATTTATGTTAATAAAATGCAAATTACTCATTAAGAAATTGCTGCATTGATCACGGTCGGCGGAAATCACGCAGCCGGAGAGAGGTGTGCTAAGATGCGATGACTTGAGGTCAAAAAAACGAAAGGAAGAATGATGGACTCACTGGCTTCGCTTTATAAAAATCATATCGTTACCCTACAGGAACGTACCCGCGATGTACTGGCCCGCTTTAAGCTGGATGCGCTGTTGATCCACTCCGGCGAGCTGATGAATACCTTTCTCGACGACCACGCTTACCCGTTTAAGGTGAACCCACAGTTTAAAGCCTGGGTGCCGGTGACTCAGGTTCCAAATTGCTGGCTGCTGGTGGATGGCGTGAACAAGCCGAAACTGTGGTTCTACCTGCCGGTCGATTACTGGCACAACGTGGAACCGCTGCCGACCAGCTTCTGGACAGAAGAAGTGGAGGTCATCGCCTTACCAAAAGCCGACGGCATTGGCAGCCAGCTGCCTGCCGCGCGCGGCAATATCGCCTATATTGGTCCGGTACCGGAACGTGCGCTGGGCCTGGACATTCCGGCCGACAAGCTCAACCCGAAAGGGGTGCTGGATTACCTGCACTATTATCGCTCGTATAAAACCGACTACGAACTTTACTGTATGCGTGAAGCGCAAAAAACGGCGGTGAATGGCCACCGTGCGGCGCACGAAGCGTTCCAGTCGGGCATGAGCGAGTTCGATATCAACCAGGCCTATCTGACCGCGACAGGCCACCGTGATACCGATGTGCCGTACAGCAATATCGTCGCGCTCAACGAGCATGCGTCTGTGCTTCACTACACCAAACTGGATCATCAGGTTCCATCGGAAATACGCAGCTTCCTGCTTGATGCGGGTGCCGAGTACAACGGTTATGCGGCGGACCTGACCCGAACCTGGGCGGCCAACGCGGACACCGATTTCGCACAGCTGATTAAAGACGTTAACGATGAACAGCTGGCGCTTATTGGCACCATGAAAGCGGGTACCCGCTATGTGGATTACCACATCCAGTTCCATCAGCGCATTGCGAAACTGCTGCGTAAGCATCAGATTGTGAAAGACATGAGCGAAGAGGCGATGGTCGAGAACGATCTGACCGGGCCATTCATGCCGCACGGTATTGGTCACCCGCTGGGTCTGCAGGTTCACGACGTTGCCGGCTTCATGCAGGACGATACCGGTACGCACCTGGCGGCACCGTCTAAATACCCTTACCTGCGCTGCACCCGCATTCTTGAGCCGCGTATGGTGTTGACCATCGAGCCGGGGATCTACTTTATCGAATCCCTGCTGGCACCGTGGCGTGAAGGCCAGTTCAGCAAACACTTCAACTGGGAAAAAATTGACGCGCTGAAGCCGTTTGGTGGTATTCGCATCGAAGATAACGTTGTGGTTCACGAAAATGGTATCGAGAACATGACGCGAGACCTGAAGCTGGCCTGATGGAAAGCTGGCTGATACCGGCTGAACCGGTCACCTTTGTTGAGGAAATCAAGAAAAGCCGCTTTATTACGCTGCTGGCGCATACCGACGGCGTGGACGCGGCAAAAGCGTTTGTCGAGTCCGTTCGGGTCGCACATCCTGACGCGCGTCACCACTGCGTGGCGTGGGTGGCAGGGCCGCCGGACGATTCACAGCAGCTGGGGTTTTCCGACGACGGTGAACCGGCGGGCACGGCCGGTAAACCCATGCTTTCGCAGCTGATGGGCAGCGGCGTGGGTGAAATTACCGCCGTGGTGGTGCGCTATTACGGCGGCATTTTGTTAGGTACCGGTGGGCTGGTTAAAGCCTATGGCGGGGGCGTGCAGCAGGCGCTTAATATGCTGGTCACTACCCGCAAAACGCCGCTCACCGAATATACTTTGTTATGCGATTACGCCCAGCTCTCGGGTATTGAAGCGCTGCTGAAGCAGTTCAATGGTGTCATCGCACACAGTGAATATCAGGCAATGGTGCAATTACGCGTGGCGCTTCCTCAGGCGGAACTGGCTGCTTTTTCAGCAAAACTGGCTGATTTTAGTCGTGGTTCGTTGCAATTGCTGCCGATTGAAGAATAATCCCCACCTCACTTTTGAATACCAAAGGAAGCGGCAGAGATGCATTTTCGTGCCATAACCCGAATCGTTGGACTGCTGGTCATACTCTTTTCCGGGACGATGATTCTCCCTGGACTGGTGGCGCTTATCTACCGGGACGGCGCGGGGCGGGCATTTACCCAGACCTTCTTTGTCGCGCTGGCGATCGGCTCCCTGCTGTGGTGGCCGAACCGTCGTCAGAAAGGTGAACTGAAATCTCGCGAAGGCTTTCTGATTGTGGTCCTGTTCTGGACGGTGCTGGGGAGCGTCGGTTCGCTGCCCTTTATCTTCTCTGAACAGCCTAACCTGAGCATCACGGATGCCTTCTTTGAATCCTTCTCCGGCTTAACGACGACCGGGGCCACGACGCTGGTGGGGCTGGATTCGCTGCCGCACGCGATTCTCTTTTATCGCCAGATGCTGCAGTGGTTTGGCGGTATGGGGATCATCGTCCTTGCGGTGGCCATCCTGCCGATTCTGGGCGTCGGGGGGATGCAGCTCTATCGCGCCGAAATGCCAGGACCGCTGAAAGATAACAAGATGCGGCCGCGTATTGCCGAGACGGCGAAAACCCTGTGGCTGATTTATGTCTTGCTGACGGTAGCCTGTGCGCTGGCGCTATGGTTTGCCGGGATGCCTGCGTTTGATGCTATCGGACACAGTTTTGCGACGATTGCCATCGGCGGGTTCTCCACCCACGATGCCAGCGTGGGCTATTTCGACAGCCCAACGATTAACACTATCATTGCCATTTTCCTGCTGATTTCCGGCTGTAACTACGGCCTGCACTTCTCTTTACTGAGCGGGCGCAGCCTGAAGGTGTACTGGCGTGACCCTGAGTTCCGCATGTTCATTGGCGTCCAGCTGACGCTGGTGATCATCTGTACGCTGGTGCTGTGGTTCCATGATGTCTATAACTCCGCGTTGACCACGCTAAACCAGGCCTTCTTCCAGGTGGTGTCGATGGCGACGACCGCCGGGTTTACCACGGACAGCATCGCCCGTTGGCCGCTGTTCCTGCCGGTGCTTCTGCTCTGTTCCGCGTTTATCGGCGGCTGTGCGGGGTCGACGGGCGGTGGTCTGAAGGTGATCCGTATTCTGCTGCTGTTCAAGCAGGGCAACCGTGAGCTGAAGCGTCTGGTCCACCCGAACGCGGTCTACAGCATCAAGCTGGGGAACCGCGCGCTGCCGGAACGTATCCTCGAAGCGGTGTGGGGATTCTTCTCGGCGTATGCGCTGGTCTTTATCGTCAGTATGCTGGCGATTATCGCGACGGGAGTGGATGATTTCTCCGCCTTTGCGTCCGTCGTCGCAACATTGAATAACCTCGGGCCTGGCCTGGGCGTGGTGGCGGATAACTTTGCCAGTATGAACCCTGTCGCGAAATGGATCCTCATTGCCAATATGCTGTTTGGTCGTCTTGAGGTCTTTACGCTGCTGGTGCTGTTTACCCCTACATTCTGGCGCGAGTAAGGAGCCGTTGATGAAAACACTGATTCTTTTCTCTACGCGAGACGGGCAAACGCGTGAGATTGCCGCCTATCTGGCATCTGAACTCAAAGAGCTGGGGATTTACTCGGATGTGGTAAACCTGAACCGTGCGGATCAGATTACCTGGCAGGATTACGATCGCGTGGTGATTGGTGCATCTATTCGTTACGGGCATTTCCATCCGGCGCTGGATCGCTTTGTGAAAAAGCATACGGCGAAGCTTAATACGTTGCCCGGCGCGTTCTACTCGGTCAATCTGGTCGCGCGTAAACCCGAGAAGCGCACGCCGCAGACCAACAGCTACACGCGCAAGTTTTTACTCAACTCGCCGTGGCAGCCAGAACTGTGCGCCGTCTTTGCCGGCGCGCTGCGCTACCCTCGCTACCGTTGGTATGACCGCTTTATGATCCGTCTTATTATGAAGATGACGGGGGGCGAAACCGACACGCGTAAAGAAGTGGTTTATACCGACTGGTCGCAGGTAGCCAGTTTTGCGCGAGAAATCGCACATTTAACGGGCGATTCGCGACATAAATAAGCGTTAAGTTTGAAAAGTGAGCGAACGAAAAGTTTTTTGTATTTTGTGCTTGTCACTTCAGAATAACTCCCTATAATGCGCCTCCACTGACACGGAACAACGGCACACACGCCGCCGGGTCAGCAGAGAAAAGCGAAAATAAACGCTTGACTCTGAAGCGGGAAAGCGTAATATGCACACCCCGCGCCGCAGCGAAAACGAAGCGGCACTGCTCTTTAACAATTTATCAGACAATCTGTGTGGGCACTCAAAGTGACATGGATTCTTAACGTCCTCGGACGAA
>OIER01000872.1_pt1 | contig 18109 bp, 13 predicted proteins | sample 1581801 | NCBI WGS metagenome assembly OIER01 (sample SAMN03281006, study PRJEB24777) | human gut metagenome | isolation source: fecal sample PR165 from 1 month old male Malay infant, vaginally delivered... | reverse complement strand
GTCAACAGCACCGGCAATACCGATGATTTAACGCTGCGCGTCGTCAGCCAGCTTCATGTTGATAATGAAGCCGGGAAGGTGATTACCTGGCAACGTCGCTACCGAATGGTTGAATAACACAAGACGATCTCTATGAAACAGGTGCTTTTTATTCGTCCCGATACGCATGAAGACGGGAACATAATGTGGTGCGAGTCCGGTAGCGACCAGGTGGGAGAACGCCAGGGGGTGGCGTCACTGGCGGAACTCGCCGGTCACGCGCTTGCCGCGCGGGTATGTCTGTTACTCCCGGCCTGCGAAATGATCTTCCGCCATTTCACCTTGCCGAAAAAAGGGAGCGTTGAATTCTCCTGGCTGGCCGAAGAGACGCTGATTGGTGACGTGGACACGCTCCACTGGACGGTGCTCAACAAGAAAGGGCGGGATGTTGACGCAGTGGCCATTGATGCGGCGCGTCTGCGCTACTGGCTGGACCGCTGTGCCGGGGCCGGACTGACGGTGGTGCAGGTGCTGCCCGATGCCATCCTTCTGCCCGTGGCTGAAGGCGGGACCACGCTGGTGTCCACCGACGACGGCTACTGGATGCGCTACTCGCCGTTTGGCGCCTGTGAAACCGACGCCGCGCTGCTGCCGCTGCTGCTGAGCCAGCAGCGCGCCGGGGAAATCGTCTGCTACGGCGAGGCGCCCGCGGGCGTGCAGGTGGATGAGCAACTGGCCTGGCAGCACCCGCTGGTGCTGATCCAGCCGCAGTGGAAAACCTGCAAAGCCAATCTGCTGCACGGCGAATTTTCTGCCAAAGGCACAGACGGCGGTTTTCGTTACACCAGACCGGCTATCGCCGCCGTGGCGCTGCTGAGCCTGGGACTGCTGATCGGCCCTCGCATCGGCATGGCCTGGATGCTGACTCACCAGGAAAATCTGGCCCAGCAGCAGATGGTTGAGCTGGCTCAGCACTACTTTCCCACGCTGCGCCAGACCACCAACCTGAAGTACCACTTCGGGCAGAACATTAAGAAAGAGAAAAAAGGCGTCTTTCTGCAACTGGAGGCGCTGGAGCAGATCAAAGCCGCGCTCCCGTCGGTTGAACTGAGTGAAGTCGGGTATGACGACACGCAGAATCAGCTCACGCTCAACATCAGCGCCACGGATCCCGCTGCGTTGCAGGCGTTCGTCAATAAGGCCAGTGACACCTTCGACTTTACGCTGCAGCCGGTTTCCAGTGAAGCGCCGTATACCGCCATTATCACAGGGAAATATAAATGAAAGAGAAAATTGGACAATTAAAGGCGCGCTATCAGGGCTACAGTCCGCGCGAGCGAAATCTGTTTAAACTGTGCGGCGCGGCGCTCTGCTGCGCCATTATCTGGTACGGCGTAATGACCCCGCTGGACAGTATGATTAAAAATAGTGAAAGCACGCTGGCCAAACAGAAACAAACTCTCAACTGGATGCGTGCCGAAATAAATAAAAACCATCTTCAGGCCAAAATATTAAAAACCAGTAATCCACGTAGCGTGGTGGAAGAGAGCGCGAAAGAGATCCACGTTGCGCTGAGTAATATTCAGCAGGACGGTCAGACCCTGTCATTTAATATTGATCGGGTTAACGTCTATGAGCTGAAAAACTGGCTCCGGGAGGTGAATTTAACCACCGGGGTGCGTCTGGAGAAAATGGATCTCACCCCGGTCGATCATCTCAGCGACGTAAAAGCGCAGATAAAACTCACCTGGGCGAAAGTGGCATGAACCCGCTGATGCTGCTTCAGAGCAGCCAGATACCCGCCCTTTGCCTGTTGAGCGGTACGCTTGGCGGCATTATCGGCAGCTTTCTGGGCGTAGTTGTCGAGCGCGTTCCCCCGCTTATAAACGAAGAGGAGGGCGCCGGGAACCTGCTGTTTCCGGCCTCCCACTGCCCCGCGTGTTCTCACAGGCTCTCCTGGTGGGAAAATATCCCTGTTGTGAGCTGGTGCTGTCTGCGCGGGCGCTGTCGCTGCTGTAAAACCGCGATCCCGCTGCGTTTGCTGCTGCTTGAGCTTTCCAGCGCCCTGTTTTTTGCCCTGACGGCGGCGTTTGCCCCGTCTGCGGCCGCATTGACCTCACTGTGGGTGCTCTGGTGCGGGCTGCTGCCGCTGGCGGTGATTGACGCGAAACACCTCCTGCTGCCGGATTGTCTGACGCAACCCCTGCTGTGGGCGGGGCTGTTAAGCCATGCACTGTTTCATCAGTTGCCGCTGACGGATGCACTGTATGGCGCGGCGGCAGGCTACCTGTCGCTGTGGCTGATGTACTGGGCGTTTCGCCTGAGCACAGGCCGCGAAGGTTTGGGCTACGGTGATTTTAAGCTGCTGGCCGCGCTGGGCGCGTGGTGCGGCTGGCAGGCATTGCCTTCTTTATTGCTGGCGGCTGCATTGAGCGGCATCGCGTTGTATTTCCTTTTTTATAAATCTGTTAAAGAAAATAGCGTTATTCCGTTTGGACCGATGTTGTCACTGGCGGGTTTGGTTATTTTTATTCTGCAGACCTTGCACATTACATTCTGAACGGCGTGGTCAAGTTTTTTTTGAAATTTTTTCGATAAGGGAATGGCAGGATTTTATTAAATTCCCGGCGTATTGTAAGAGACATAAACTGTAAGGATTGTCGCTCATGTTTTTTTATGGAGGGTGATTTGGCGTAATAGCTATTTGGTTTAATTAAGCAAGGCTCACGGTTTTAGTTAAATAATATATTCACTACCCGCCCATGTTATATGGAATACATGGTTGTTTTAATTTATCACAAATAAGATTATCAGGAATTAATAATGAAATTTATGAAGCCTAAATATCTGGCACTCTTTGTTGCTGCTGTCTCAGGCACCGCATTCGCCGCAGCGCCAGGTACGCCTTCAATCAGCAGTGGTAATGATAAGTTTGCCCTCGTTGAAGTAGACCAGGCCGCACAGGATTACGGTACTCTCGTTAAAGTTCATAACGACGGTGTGGACGTAAAAGTGGAGTGGAACGTCTGGAGCGGCGATGCGCCGACCACAGGTAAAGTGCTGCTCGACGGTCAGACCGTATGGTCTGGCGCGGCCGGTGCCTCCGGCTCCGCAACCTTCAAAGTGAAAAAAGGTGGCCGCTATCAGGAGCAGGTCGAACTTTGTAACACCAGCGGATGTTCCAAAAGTGCCAGTAAGCTGATTATCGTTGCGGATACTGACGGTAGCCACCTGCTGCCGCTGAATGCCCCTCTGCAGGAAAACAACAAAACCCTCACAAAACATACTGACAAAGTTGTTGGGGCTTACTTCCCGGAGTGGGGCGTCTATGGTCGTAACTTCCCGGTTGATAAAATCCCGGCAGCTAACCTGAACCACATTCTCTACGGCTTCATTCCAATCTGTGGCGGCGATGGCATTAACGACGGTCTGAAAACCGTAGAAGGGGGCAATAGTTTCGCGGCGCTTCAGCGCGCGTGTGCAGGCCGTCAGGACTTCACCGTGGCGATCCACGACCCGTGGGCGGCACTGCAGAAACCTCAGTCTGGCGTGTCTAACTGGGACGACCCGTACAAAGGTAACTTCGGCCAGCTGATGGCGCTGAAAAAAGCCCATCCAGACCTGAAAGTGCTGCCATCCATCGGTGGCTGGACCATGTCCGATCCGTTCTACAAAATGAACGATACCGCAATCCGCGCACGCTTTGTGGCGTCCGTTAAAGACTTCCTGAAAACCTGGAAATTCTTCGACGGCGTGGATATCGACTGGGAATTCCCGGGAGGCGGCGGCGTGAACGAAACGCTGGGTAACCCGCAACAGGATAAAGCGACCTACACCGCGCTGATGCACGATCTGCGCACCATGCTGAACGAGCTGTCTGCGGAAACCGGTCGCACCTATGAGCTGACCACGGCAATTGGTTCCGGTAAAGATAAGATCGAAGACGTGGACTACAACACTGTCCAGCAGTACCTCGATCATATCTTCCTGATGAGCTACGACTTCTACGGCGCATGGAGCATGACCGATCTCGGCCACCAGGCGGCACTGCATGCACCAGCGTGGCGTCCGGATACCAACTACACCACCTCTAACGGCGTTGACGCACTGCTGGAGCAGGGCGTACAGCCAGGTAAGATCGTTGTGGGTGCGGGTATGTACGGCCGCGGCTGGACTGGCGTACACGGCTACACCGGCGACAACCCGTTCACCGGTACTGCAACGGGCGCAGTGAAAGGCACCTGGGAACCGGGGGTCGTTGACTATCGTCAGATTGTGAACGAGTACAAAGGCAAGCCAGGCTGGGAATACGGTTATGACGCGGATGCGGAAGCGCCTTACGTCTTTAACAAATCCACCGGCGATTTGATCTCCTATGAAGATGCCCGTTCCACTACCGCGAAAGGGAAGTATGTCCTGGCGAAAAACCTGGGGGGGCTGTTCTCCTGGTCTATCGATTCCGATAACGGCGACATCCTGAACGCGATGAACGAAAGCCTGCTGGGTGGTTCAACTCCGGATCCGGTGGTAACAAACCACGCCCCTGTCGCTGTGGCGGCGGATCAGGCCGTGACTGGTCCTGTGAGCGTTACCCTGGACGGCTCTGCGTCTACCGATCCTGATGGCGATGCGCTGACGTACAAATGGACCCAGATCTCTGGCCCATCCGTCACGCTGACCAACAGCACCAAAGCGAAAGCGACCTTCTCCGTTGGCGCGGTGACCAGCAACCAGACCCTGGCATTCCGTCTGACCGTGACCGATGCAAAAGGGCTGAGCAGCACTGCTGACGTGCAGGTACTGAACAAAGCACCGAAAGCGAACCAGGCTCCGGTGGTTAACCAGATGCAGGCCGTCACTCTGGAAGCAGGCCAGTCTTATACCCTGAACGTACAGGCTGCGGATCCAGATGGTGATGCACTGACCTATACCTGGAGCGTTCCAGCGGATATGCACGCAACCGGTACTGACACCGCCAACGTGAACATCACTGCACCAGACGTGAACGCTGACTCTACCTACACCCTGAGCGTGATGGTAAGCGACGGTAAAACCAGCGTACAGTCCAACGTACAGGTCACCGTAACGCCGAAAGCAACACCTGTGGTACCTGATGAAGACACCAATCCGTCTGACGAAGGGACTAAGCCATCTGACGAAGGCGACAAACCTTCTGACGAAGGGCAAGCAACCGGCAGCTGTGACAACCCGGTTGACGCCAACGCCAGTAAATATGCGGCATGGGAATCCAGCAAAGTCTACAACAATGGCGATATGGTCAGTTCCGATAATCTGGTATGGAAAGCGAAATACTGGACTCAGGGCAACAAACCTGGCTTTGATGCAGACGCATGGGAAATGGTAAGTCAGGTGAAAATGAACTGGCGTGCCGATAAAGTCTACAACGGTGGTGACAAGACGACCTATCAGGGCTTTGAATACCGTGCGAAATGGTGGACTCAGGGCGACAAACCCGGTAACAGCGATGTATGGGTGAAAGAAGGCGCGTCTGCGGACTGCAAATAATCTTCTGAACCTGAAATTGTGGGTGTGATATCTGCCCACAATCACTGGTCACACCCCGCTTCGGGTGTGGCCAGTCACTTCACATAATTTAACAGGACGTGTTTGAGGAGAATCGAGTCATACCACAGCAGGTGAATAATGAAGCGTTTACTGTTTCTGTTATTGATATTAAGCCAAAGCGCGTTAGCGAATTGCTGGAATAAAGCAGCGCACTATTATCATGTTGATCCGTATTTGCTGTATGCGATTGCTAATGTTGAATCAGGAATGAATCCCTACGCTGTCGGGAAAAATCACGATGGCACGATTGATGTGGGATTAATGCAAATTAACAGCACGCACTTTACGGCGCTTGAACAACACGGTATCAGCGAACGAAGACTCATGACTGAACCTTGTACCTCCATTATGGTGGGCGCATCGATCCTCTCAGGCATGATTAAAGTTTACGGTTATAACTGGGAAGCCGTCGGCGCTTATAACGCCGGGCTCAAAAAAGAGAATTACCCCAAACGCATGGTGTATGCCCATAAAGTCTGGGAAAAATATCAGCAACTCAAATCCGTTGCCCATGAAAGAAATGACTGGTGAGTTTTTTCTTTTTTGAAGAGTACCAATACGTATTCTTCAGAAAATGAAAAGCAGCTGTCTGGAGTTTATTTATTAATGGATTAATAAATAAACTGGATTTTTTATTTAACCCTATCGAAATTAACAGGAATAACCGAGATGAATAAAAGGACATTACTGAGCGTGCTTATTGCAGGTGCATGCGTAGCACCTGTTATTGCTCAGGCCACCATGCTGAAGGCGGATAACAGCGAGCCTTACACCATGAAAGCCAGCGATCTGGCGAAAAAGGAGAAAGCGCTCACCGATTTCCCGCTGATGAAATCCGTGAAGGATACTATCCGTACGCTGGACAACGCGTCAGTTGAGCAAATTGAGCCAGGCCGTGCGGCAAACCCGGATAACGTAAAACGCGTTGAAGGGATCCTGAAAGAGAGCGACTGGGAATACCTGTTCCCACTGCGCGCGAAGGATTACAGCTACAGCAACTTCCTGAAAGCGGTGGGCAAATTCCCTGCACTGTGCGACACCTATAAAGACGGCCGCAACAGCGATGCCATCTGCCGTAAAGAGCTGGCAACCATGTTTGCTCACTTTGCGCAGGAAACGGGGGGGCACGAAAGTTGGCGTCCGGAAGCCGAATGGCGTCAGGCGCTGGTGTACGTGCGTGAAATGGGCTGGAGTGAAGGCCAGAAGGGCGGTTATAACGGCGAATGTAATACCAGCGTCTGGCAGGGTCAGACCTGGCCGTGTGGTAAAGACAAAGACGGTGATTTCCTGAGCTACTTCGGTCGCGGTGCGAAACAGCTGTCTTACAACTATAACTACGGTCCTTTCTCTGAAGCGATGTACGGCGATGTCCGCACGCTGCTCGACAAACCAGAGCTTGTGGCAGACACCTGGCTGAACCTGGCGAGTGCGATCTTCTTCTTCGCCTATCCACAACCGCCAAAACCAAGCATGCTGCAGGTTATCGACGGGACCTGGCAGCCGAACGACCACGACAAGGCTAACGGCCTGGTCCCAGGCTTCGGCGTCACCACCCAGATCATCAACGGCGGCGTTGAGTGCGGCGGTCCAACCGAGATTGCCCAGTCTCAGAACCGTATCAAGTATTACAAAGAGTTCGCAAACTACCTGAAAGTGCCTGTTCCTGCTGATGAAGTGCTGGGTTGTGCCAACATGAAGCAGTTCGATGAAGGCGGCGCGGGTGCCCTGAAGATCTACTGGGAGCAGGACTGGGGATGGAGCGCGGATACGCCTGACGGCAAAACCTACGCCTGCCAGCTGGTGGGCTACCAGACGCCATTCAGCGCGTTCAAAGACGGCGACTACACCAAGTGTGTACAGAAGTTCTTTAACGTGAAGATCGTGAATGACGATGGCTCAAATGTGAACCCGGCGGATAACACCCCTGCTGACAACACCCCGGCAGATAATACGCCAGCGGACAACACGCCAGCAGACAATACCCCAGCGGATAATACGCCTGCTGACAACACGCCGGCTCCGGTAAACCACGCACCGGTTGCGCAGATTGCCGGTCCGATTGGTGCAGTTGAAGCGGGTGCGCAGGTGTCTCTGAGCGCGGAAGGTTCTACTGACGAAGACGGTAACCAGCTGACTTACACCTGGCGTTCCCAGGACGGCCAGACGGTGACCGGTCAGGACAAAGCGGTGATCACCTTTACGGCACCAGAAGCCACCACGGCGAAACAGTACGAAGTCAGCCTGACCGTCAGCGATGGTGAACTGAGCAGCACCACCACTTACCTGCTGAACGTCAAAGCCAAAGCGGCGACCCCGTCTCAGGATGAAGGTACCTACCCGGCGTGGAGCGCGAACAGCAAGTACAGCGCAGGCGATATCGTGAACAACCACGGTAAATTGTTCCAGTGCAAACCGTTCCCGTACAGCGGCTGGTGTAACAACGCCCCGGCATACTATGAACCAGGCGCGGGTCTGGCATGGTCTGAAGCCTGGACGGCTCTGTAAAAACAAAACGGCAACCGAAAGGTTGCCGTTTTAGTCTTTACTCCCTCTCCCTGTGGGAGAGGGCATCAGGCCGCACCAGATTAACTACCGATGCAACTTCCCGTGATCCCGCAGCCACGCCGCGGTACGCACAATCCCTTCATCCAGCGTCACAATCGGCTTATACCCCAGCTCATTCTCCGCGCGGGAAATATCCAGCGTGAAATCAAAATTTAGCTTTGAGACGCCATAGTGGGTCAGCGCAGGCTCTTTGGCCGATTTACTGCCAAAACGCTCCATGCTGCGGGCGATCATATCCAGCATCGGGTAAGGCACGGAACGGATACGGCAGTTGATCTGCAGCTCATCAATCAGGCGCTGCACAATGCTGCGAAGCGTACAGGGCTCGCCGTTGGTGATGTTATAGGCGCGACCGGAAATCAGCGTATCGCAGTCCGGCTGGCTGGCCAGCCACATGGCGTGGACCGCATTTTCGTAATAGGTCATATCCACCAGCGCGTCGCCGCCGCGCGGCAGCAGCACGCTGCCGTAGTGGTGCATCATCTGCGCCAGACGGGGAATAAACACTTTGTCGTGCGGTCCGAACAGGCTCTGCGGACGCAGAACCGTAAAACGGGTATGCGGGTTCGACTGTGCCAGCAGATCAATCACCTCTTCGCTGGCTGCCTTGCTGCGGGCAAACTCACAGGCAAAACGGGCTGGCCGGAAATCTTCCTGCACATCGCGGTGGTGGTGATAGTCGAAATAGAGCGACGGAGAGGAGATATGAATAAAGTTACGCACGCCCCAGGCGACGGCCCATTCGCCCAGACGGCGGGTGGCCCGCACGTTGGCGAGATCAAAGGCTTCCTGGGTACCCCACGGAGAGGTAAAGCTGGAGCAGTGCCACAGGGTATCGATACCGGCGAGCATCACTTTGGCCTGAGAGGAGACCAGCTCCGTCAGATCGGCATGGACGAACTCTGCGCCCATTTTTTGCAGCAGTTTTCCCATCGCTTCGTTGCGACCGGTAGCCCTGACGCTGATGCCCTTGTTGCGCAGAAATTCGACCGCATTTCGGCCTAAGCCGCTGGTCGCCCCGGTAACCAGTACCTTCATATCAATCCACTGTGTTGAAAAGAATTTCGTGCGCATTCTTTCGTGAATTACGGCGCTATGCAATGGGAAAGGTGAAAGAAAGAGAGTTTTATTTAGATCTTTTCCGTCTTTTGTTCTGCCCGTTGCGCAATCCGCTTTGCCATCCCGCGAAAGATAAACAGGTGCGCCGGGATCATGAACAACCAGTAGAACAGACCGGGCATGCCGTGCGGATGCCACCAGGCGCGGACGTCCAGTTCACGATGATCGCCTTTGTCTTTCAGGGTAAAGCAAAGCCGGCCGAGTCCCGGCGCTTTCATACCGAACAGCAGTGCCAGCTGTTTTTCCGGTTCGACGACGATCACCTTCCAGCTGTCCACCGCGTCGCCCACCTCAAGATACGGGCGCGCCGGGCGGCCTTTTGCCAGCCGGTGGCCCACCAGCAGGTCCATCGCTCCGCGAGTTTGCCAGAGCAGGTTACCGAAGAAGTAACGCTCTTTACCGCCAATCTGGTTTACCACCTCCCACAGCGCGGCCAGGCTGGCCGGGGTTTCTACCGTGCAGCCCGCCTGTTTCGGGTAATAACCGTACTCTGGCCGCCAGCGGGCAAACGCCTGGGCGTCGTAGCCCCAGTCGCTGGAGTTCACCAGCTGCGCCTCTTCTTGCAGGGTGTTGCGCACGGCCTCGTCAAAGCGGATCAACGTCTGGGGAATTAAGGCGCGAAGCGCGCTATCGTCTGCCAGCAGATCGTGTTTCAGCCCCTGGATCAGGGCTTTGGCGGTCGTCGGCGGGACGGAGGTGATCACATTCAAAAACCACACCGAGATCCAGCGGGTCGGGAAGGGGATCGGGATCAGCCAGCGTCGACGGCCGCTGACGCGCATAAAGTGTTCAAACTGTTCCTGATAGCTCAGCACTTCCGGGCCAGCGGCTTCGAACACGCGGTGCTGCTCCGCCGGATGATCCAGTAATGCCACCAGATAATGCAGCAGATTCTCCAGCGCGATGGGCGTGGTACGCGAGCGGACCCAGCGCGGCGGCGTGAGCACCGGCAGGTTGTAGACCATATCGCGCATCACTTCGAAGGCGGCGGAACCGGCACCGACGATAATGCCGGCGCGCAGTTCCGTGACGGGAATGTTCGCACTGCGCAACGTGTCAGCGGTAAGCTGGCGTGCACGCAGATGATCGGACTGCGCGTTTTCAGGAGCCTGAAGCGAACTTAAAAAAATCACCTGCTTCACCGGCGTTTGCCGCAGCGCATCGCGCACATTGAGGGCCACCTGACGTTCGTGGGCGATAAAATCGCCCCCTTCGCCCATGCTGTGCACCAGGTAATAAAGCGTATCGACCCCCTCCAGCAGCGCTGGCAGCGCGACAGGCCAGTTGAGGTCGACGTTATGGCAGGTCACACCGGGCAGGTTCTGCTTTTGCAGGCGTTCCGTGTTGCGTGCCGCCGCCAGCACCTGATGCCCCTGCTGGCTTAACGCCGCGGTGAGATGCTGACCGATATATCCGCTGGCGCCAAGCACCAGAATACGCTGCGGCACGTTCTGCTCCTTAACGCTGTAAAAACGCCTGCCAGTGTTTCACCACGTCCGCCAGCTGTGCGCGACTCACGTCGAGATGCATCACCAGACGCACAACGGGTGACGCATTGATCAGCACGCCACGCGCTTTCAGAAACTCACCCAGCGCCGCGGCATGGTCATCGCCCACGCGAACGAACAGCATGTTGGTGTCGTGGCGCATCACGTCGGCGCCAATTTCGCGCAGCTGCGCCGCCATCCAGGCGGCGTTGTCGTGATCGTCCTTCAGGCGCGCCACGTTGTTTTTCAGGGCATACAGACCCGCCGCCGCCAGAATACCGGCCTGACGCATGCCGCCGCCGGTCATCTTGCGCCAGCGGTTCGCGCGCTTAATGTAGTCCGCGTTGCCCACCAGCAGGGAGCCGACAGGCGTCCCCAGCCCTTTAGAGAGACAAATGGTGAACGAATCGCAGTATTGCGTAATCTCTTTCAGCTCGCAGCCGTAGGCCACCACGGCGTTAAAAATACGCGCGCCATCCACGTGCAGCCCGAGTTTGCGTTCGCGGGTGAATTCCCACGCCGCTTTCAGGTACTCGCGCGGCAGGACTTTGCCGTTATGGGTGTTTTCGAGGCTGAGCAGCCTGGTGCGGGCGAAATGGATATCGTCGGCTTTGATTTTCGCGGCGACCTTGTCGAGCGGCAGGGTGCCGTCCGGTGCGGCGTCAATCGGCTGCGGCTGAATGCTGCCGAGCACTGCGGCACCGCCAGCTTCGTAGAGATAGTTATGCGCCCCCTGGCCGACAATGTACTCTTCGCCGCGCTCGCAGTGGCTGAGCAGCGCCACCAGGTTAGCCTGGGTTCCGGTGGGCAGGAACAGGGCGGCCTCTTTGCCGCTGAGCTCCGCGGCATAGCGCTGCAGCTCGTTTACGGTTGGATCGTCACCGTAAACGTCGTCCCCGACCGGGGCGGCCATCATCTCTTCGAGCATGGCGCGACTCGGGCGGGTAACGGTATCACTGCGTAAATCAATCATGGCATGTCCTTATATTTAAAAGGCGATGCCAGATGTTTTACCTGAGCCAGTTGGTTTTTGCCAGTTCGATCACCTCATCGCCGCGGCCGCTGATGATCGCACGCAGCATGTAGAGGCTAAAGCCTTTGGCCTGCTCCAGCTTGATCTGCGGCGGGATGGCCAGCTCCTCTTTGGCGACCACGACATCCACCAGCACCGGGCCGTCGATGGAAAAGGCGCGCTGCAGGGCTTCATCCACCTCTGACGCTTTCTCCACGCGGATGCCGGTAATGCCACAGGCCTCGGCGATGCGCGCGAAGTTGGTGTCGTGCAGCTCGGTGCCGTCTGTCAGATAGCCGCCGGCTTTCATCTCCATCGCCACAAAGCCCAGCACGCTGTTATTAAAGACCACGATTTTCAGCGGCAGCTTCATTTGTACCACCGACAGGAAATCCCCCATCAGCATGCTGAACCCGCCATCGCCGCACATCGCCACCACCTGACGCTCCGGCGCTGTCGCTTTTGCTCCCAGCGCCTGCGGCATGGCGTTCGCCATCGAGCCGTGGTTGAACGAGCCGAGCAGACGGCGTTTGCCGTTCATTTTCAGATAGCGCGCCGCCCAGACGGTGGGGGTGCCCACGTCACAGGTGAAGATGGCATCGTCGTCTGCGAAATGACTGATCTGCTGGGCCAGATACTGCGGGTGGATCGCTTTGTCGCTCGGTTTAGCGAGATCGTCCAGCCCCTTGCGGGCATCGCGATAATCGCTGAGGGCCTTGTCGAGGAACCTGCGATCTGTTTTCTCTTCCAGCAGCGGCAGCAGGGCGGCAAGGGTGGATTTGATGTCCCCCACCAGCGCCATATCGACCTTACTGTGTGCGCCGATGCTGGCCGGGTTGATATCAATCTGAATGATTTTGGCATCCGTCGGGTAGAACGCGCGATACGGGAACTGGGTGCCGAGCAAAATCAGAGTGTCGGCGTTCATCATGGTGTGGAAGCCGCTGGAAAAACCGATCAGCCCGGTCATTCCCACGTCATAGGGGTTGTCGTACTCGACGTGCTCTTTGCCGCGCAGGGCATGAACTATCGGGGCTTTCAGCTTGCCCGCAAATTCAAGCAGCTCCTTGTGCGCGCCAGCACAGCCGCTGCCGCACATCAGAGCGATATTGCTGGAGTAGCGCAGCAGCTGCGCCAGCTTTTTCAGCTCCTCTTCCGCTGGGGTGATGACCGGCTGCGGCGCGTGGTACCAGTGGGTACTAGCCCCTTCAGGCGCCGCCTTCAGGGCCACGTCGCCCGGGATGACGACCACAGAAACGCCCCGGTTCAGCACCGCCTTGCGCATGGCGATGGCCAGCACCTGCGGGATCTGCTCCGGGGATGAAACCAGCTCGCAATAGTGGCTGCATTCACGGAACAGCTCCTGCGGATGCGTCTCCTGAAAATAGCCGCTGCCGATTTCGGAAGAGGGGATGTGGGCGGCTATCGCCAGCACCGGCACGTGATTGCGGTGGCAGTCGAACAGCCCGTTGATCAGATGCAGGTTACCCGGCCCGCACGACCCGGCGCAGACGGCCAGTTCACCCGTGAGCTGTGCTTCGGCACCGGCAGCAAAGGCGGCGACCTCTTCATGACGGGTCGACATCCATTCAATGGTCTTCATCCTGTTAAGGCTATCGCTGAGGCCGTTAAGGGAATCCCCGGTTACGCCCCAGATACGTTTTACGCCTGCCTGTTCCAGGGTCTTCGCTATATATGCAGCCACGGTTTGTTTCATGGTGGTCCGTCTCCTTTTTGTGATATCGCCTACAAGCTTAGAAGAAAGTCACTGTATTGCCTGCGCAATACCCCTCATTTAAAGGTGGTTTTCATGAGTCATTGTTCGGCATAATCTGTTCGGGTACAGGGTGAAAAATAAAGGATTTCAAATGGTTAAATCATTGTTAATGGCTGTAAATGAAAAGCTCGCGTGTGACGATCTCGGCAAACTCTTGTTACGACTTGCCGTCGGCGGACTGATGCTGTTTCACGGTTTACACAAGTTGTTTGGCGGCGTCGGGTTTATCAGCGGCATGCTGGTGGAAAAAGGATTGCCGGGATTTATCGCTTACGGTGTGCTGATTGGCGAAGTGGTGGCACCGATCCTGATTATCGTCGGGTTCTTCACGCGCCCGGCGGCGCTGGTGCTGGCGTTCACCATGATCGTGGCCTGGCTGATGGTGGGCACGGGTAAAACCTTTGCGCTGGATGCCGTGGGGGCCTGGGCGATTGAGAGCCTGATGTACTTCTTTATCGGCTCGCTGGCCGTCGCGTTTTTAGGAGCAGGGCGGTACGCGGTGGGGAAAGGTCCTGCGTGGCGATAGGGTTGTTGTAGGTCGGGTAAACGTAGTGCCACCCGACAAAAAGCCCGGTGGCGCTGACGCTTACCGGGCCTACGATCGAACATTTAACGTTTATCGTTTATGCCAGGACCAGGTCCCCCTGCGGATGACATGAGCACGCCAGCACATAACCCTCGGCAATTTCCGCATCCGTCAGCGTCATGGTGCTGGTGACGGTGTAGTCACCGGAGACCACTTTCGTCTTACAGCAACCGCACACGCCTGCACGGCAGGCTGCTACCACCGGCACCTTGTTACTTTCCAGCGCGTCCAGCAGCGTGGTCCCGACGCGGCCAAAGAAGGTTTGCGCAGGCTGCAGCTTGGTAAACTGAATCCCGCTGGTTGCCGCTTCCGCTACCGGCGTGAAGAACTGCTCTTTGAAGAAGCGGGTGACGCCGAGCGCTTTTACGTCCTCTTCCACAATAGCCATGTACGGCGCCGGGCCGCAGGTCATCACGGTACGGCTCGCGATATCCGGTACGCTTCGCAGCAGTTCGCGGTTCAGTCGCCCCGCGACAAAACCGTGCGTCGCGTTGCGTTCTGCCACCAGCGTGACCGGATAGTTGCGCCACTCGTCGGCAAAGATCACATCGTCCGGTGAACGCACGCTGAAGATCACCTGCACGTCAGCCTGCGGGCGGTTTTTGGCCAGCCAGCGGCGCATTGACATAATCGGCGTCACGCCACAACCGGCCGCCAGCAGCAGGAATTTATCCTCTGCTTTGTCGTCACAGGTGAAATCGCCCTGGGCGTCAGACAGCCAGAGGTAATCCCCACGCTTCACGTCCCGGGTCAGCCACCGGGAGCCTGCCCCGTCATCAATACGGCGGATGGTCAGCGTAATGTACTCGCTCACGCCCGGCGTCGAGGAAAGCGTGTAGGCGCGCAGGGTATCCGCACTGTTGCGGACACTGACCAGTGCATACTGACCCGCGCGGTACGGGTAGTAGTCATGGCACAGCAGTGACAGCGTCCACACATCCGGCGTCTCCTGATGGATGTGATGGACCTGCATCCGCCACGGACATTGTGAGGTTGGCATGGTCATGAATAACTCCTTACGCGCTCAGCAGCTGCTGCATGTCTTCTTCAACGGTGGTCACGGAACGTAGACCGAATTTTTCATTCAGTACGGCCAGCAGGTCCGGTGTCAGGAAACCTGGCGCAGTCGGGCCGGTGACGATGTTGGTTACGCCCAGCGAAAGCAGGGTCAGCAGGATCACGATGGCCTTCTGCTCAAACCAGGAGAGCACAAGAGACAGCGGCAGATCGTTTACGCCACAGCCCAGTTTTTCCGCCAGGGTGACCGCCAGAATGATGGCTGAATAGGCATCGTTACACTGACCGGCATCCACCAGACGCGGCAGACCTTCGATATTGCCGAAGTCCAGTTTGTTGAAACGGTATTTACCGCAGGCCAAAGTCAGGATCAGGCAATCTTCCGGCACGCGGGTGGCGAAGTCGGTGAAGTAGTTACGCTCGCCGCGCGCGCCGTCGCAGCCGCCGATCAGGAAGATATGACGCAGTTTTTCACGGCTGACGAGATCAATCAGGGAATCTGCAGCGCCGAGCAGGGTTTCGCGACCGAAGCCAACGGTGATGAGATGTGGGATCTCGCTGTACGGGAAGCCGGCCATCTGCTGCGCCTGCGCAATCACCGGACCGAAATCGTCACCTTCGAGGTGGCTCACGCCCGGCCAGCCAACGATGCTGCGGGTCCAGATGCGGTCGTCATATGCGCCGACAGTCGGGTCGATGATGCAGTTTGAGGTCATCACAACAGGACCCGGGAAGCGGGCGAACTCCACCTGCTGGTTCTGCCAGCCGCTGCCGTAGTTACCGATCAGATGCGTAAATTTACGCAGCTCCGGATAGCCGTGCGCCGGTAGCATTTCCCCGTGGGTATAGACGTTAACGCCGGTGCCTTCGGTTTGTTTCAGCAGGTTGTAGAGATCTTTCAGGTCATGACCGGAGATCAGAATGCATTTGCCTTTGGTCGCTTTGACGTTGACCTGGGTTGGTGTTGGGTGCCCATAGGTGCTGGTTTCACCGGCATCCAGAATGCTCATCACACGGAAGTTCATCTGGCCGATTTCCATGGCGCATTCCAGCAGCGCATTCATATCGGCAGGCCAGGTCCCCAGCCACGCCATAATGTTGTGGTACTGGGCGTAAATCTCATTGTCGTACTGACCCAGAACGTGCGCGTGCTCCATATACGCCGCAGCGCCTTTCAGACCGTACAGGCACAGCAGGCGCAGGCCGAGAATGTTCTCACCAATCACGGCTTTGTCTTTATTTGGGGTGAATTCCGCCGCCTGACGCTGCAACTCGCCCAGATCGTCACTCACCAGCTGAAGTTCAGACATCGGGTTTTCCACGCGGGCGCTCGCATCCGCCTTCAGGCACTGCGCTTTCAGCGCTTCACGCAGGGCAATTGCTTCGCGGGCATACCCGACGATGCGCGGGGAGTCGAAGTTGACGTTGGTCAGCGTGGAAAAGAAGGCGCGCGGGGCGAAGCTGTCGACGTGGTGGTCGGTGATGCCGTATTCCCGGGCTTTGGATGCCCATGCGGAAAGGCCTTGCAGGGCCGCAATCAGCAGGTCCTGCAGGTCAGATGTTTCTGCGGTTTTGCCGCACATACCCTGTGCGTAAGAGCAGCCATTGCCTGCCGGGGTACGGATGGTTTGTTCACATTGCACACAAAACATAATCACACCTGTTAAAGTTATATTTGATATACATGTTTAAGGTTATGCCTGTGTCAGAACGGTGAAAAGGGCTTTCTGTGACAAAATAGAGGGAGCTTGATTTAGCGCAATTTTGGCGGCAGGTTCGCTACCGCCAAAGAGGTATCAGGCAGAGAAGAGTGCCATCAGAACGGGAACCAGCAGGCTTAAAATAAAGCCGTGAACAATGGCGGCGGGGACCATCTCCAGTCCGCCAGAACGCTGCAGTACCGGGAGGGTAAAGTCCATAGACGTCGCGCCGCAAAGCCCCAGCGCGGTAGAGCGGCTGCGGCGCACCAGGCCCGGGATTAGCATGATAGCAAGCAGCTCACGCGCCAGATCGTTAAAGAAGGCGGCGCTGCCAATCACCGGACCGAAGGACTCGGTCAGCAGAATGCCGGAGAGGGAGTACCAGCCAAAACCTGACGCCATGGCCAGACCGGTTTTCAGTGGCAGGTCGAGAATAAAAGCGTTAATCACGCCCGCCACCATAGAACTGGCGATAACAATAACCGCGACCATCATTCCCCGACGATTGAGGACAATTTGCTTCAGGGTCATGCCATTATTTCGCAACTGGATACCAATCAGGAACAGCAGGAAGATCAGCGTATATTCGCTGGCCTCTGTCGCGTGCTGTAAAAACGCCCAGCCGGTCAGCCCAAGAAGAAAACCGAGCACCACGACTCCGCACAGTTTTAATGATTCCAGCGCCATCGCTATGCGGGACGGAAGTTTTTCCTGATGGTGGTGGTTTTTCCACGGAATAGTGCGTTCAAGCCAGAACAATGCAGCAATATTGCACAGCAAAATAACCACAACAGTGACCGCAGAATAATGCAGGATCGCCAGCAGATTGGTCGCCAGGTTATCCAGAAAGGCCAGGCTTATTCCCATAAAAAAAAGAATGACGTAAACAATCCAGCTGAGAAAACGGTTAATCAGCCGTAAGGCGGATTCCTGATGCAGTGGGATAAGATAGCCCACAATCAGGGGCAGCAGAATAATGAGGAGTCCTGAAAACATGAACAGCCGGTCCTTGTGAGTATCTGTTGAGCGCCAGAGACACTACCCAATAAAGGCTGTTCAGTAAAGCGGCAAAAAGAAGCCGGGTGGCGGCTACGCCTACCCGGCCTGTGTGTGCGGCCTATTGCCCTCACCCTGGCCCTCTCCCATCGTGTACGGTCCGGGGACATGGTAGACAGGTGTTCGGGGACATGGTGAACACTTTTTAACATCCTTTACCCATGGTGATCGACTTTTTCTTCAGGTCGATCACCCCCACTTTCGTGCTGTACCACCACACTTCAT
>OIER01000871.1_pt1 | contig 18115 bp, 27 predicted proteins | sample 1581801 | NCBI WGS metagenome assembly OIER01 (sample SAMN03281006, study PRJEB24777) | human gut metagenome | isolation source: fecal sample PR165 from 1 month old male Malay infant, vaginally delivered... | reverse complement strand
TCGAAATGACCAAGTGGAAACCTGAAGAGATTAGAAGACTCTCGCTAAACGACTGTCTCTTTATCATTGCCAGTCAACTAAAGCCCAGTTATATGTCAGAAGATGCTGCCGCTGTCCTGGCGTCACTCAATCTGCCGACTGGCCACTATCCTGTTGAGGATTTTCCACAAGAGGACTGGGATCCCAGGGAAAACTCAGCATTCCTTCAAAGCTACCAGTAGCGACTCGCCCAATCTCCGCAGAGATCTGACTCAACCGCTCCTCAAGAGCGGCTTTTTCTGCTATCAGACGGTTGAAGTGGGCAAGATAGATTTTCTGTTGCCCAAGCCAGTCTTCAAGCTGTTGAGTGGTCATGCCCGGGTTAAAAAAATATGGTTGCTGCATAGCTTCCCCTAGATAAGTTACGCATTGTGATCGGGATTCGCTTCAGACGCTGGCCCCTCTGCCGTTCTGGTGCTGGTTGACGGAATCGAACCGCTGACATCCTGCTTACAAGGCAGGCGCTCTACCTTCTGAGCTAAACCAGCAATCTGGTTCAGGGCTCTGCGCAGAGGGCTTTAACGTATCGTGCAGCACGTCTCTACCCAAGAGCCCTGACCGGAGTGCAGAAATGACAAAGCCCAAGGGGGTTAGCCTTGGGCCTTTAATTTATTTCATGCTGCTCAGTTCGCTTTAACGTCCCGAGCCTATCACAATTCAAGCAGTTTCTGGCTCACTTTGCAAGTAAAATCTGTCGCCATTTGTGCCGAATGCGTCACACATTGGTGCGTACAGCATCGATTCTGCCAAACTAAGCCACGTATCAACTCTGCGTCTACAGGTCATAAAGCACCAGTCGGGATGCTTTTCATAGAGCTCTTCCGCTATGCGGCGTTTGCTCTTCCGTAACCGGTAATGCTCCACCAGCAGGTGATACAGCTCTTTGTGACCACCTGTAATAAGGACTGCCCCCAGTACCTTATCAATCAGCAGTCCTTCATCGTCTGTACAGAAGGCCAGGCCGCTTTTGTTTTTCCCCGCGAGTATTTCACGAAAAAACGCCTCAAGCTCTGGCTTCGAGATGCCAGACTTCTTCATCCGGCGTAATGCTTCGTTGATGGCTGTTTTAGTGACTTTCCCGGAAGCCAGTAACTGGTTAAACATATTGCCGCCACTACCGCCGCCGATGTAAGACCAGCGGCCCCACATGCGCAGCTTCCCTTGAATCCAGATGGCCTCCAGCGTTTTCAGCCTGACCATTTCACCAGCTTTTCCAACCTCGGACGGGTTAATCATTATGCGTTCTCCACTATGCCAGCACGCCAATTGCCAGCGAACGATCCAGAAATCGAAACAGCAGCTCCAGCTGTGAGCCGTGCTTCTCCTCAAATGCCACGGTGTCAGCGTGCAACTCGTCGTGATGCGCTCTGCAAAGCGGCAACACAAACAGGTCATGCGCTTTTGTTCCCATTCCACCTTGTCCGTGGCCTATCAGGTGATGGGGATCATCTGCTTGTTTGTTACAGCAGACACACTGCTGAGACTTAACCCAGCGCGTCCAGCTCTCGTTTACCCAGCGGCGGCGCTTTGGTCGCAGCATGAATGATTCCGGCGTTTCAGGATCTACGCGAAGACCGAGAATCTTTTTCTGCACCACTTCGCTCGCCGCTGGCTCCGGCACAATATCGCTCTCCTTCATCACCGGTTGATGCTTTATTTCCGGCAATCTCAAGGCTTTCCGGGCCAGCGATTCAGGGATGACGTGCGCCAGATTGTTTATGACCAGCCACCAGCACAACTCGGGGATCGTCAGTTGATGGTCTTCGTTGAACCCCAGCTGTGAGCGGATGACCGTTATCAGCCAGGATACCAGGTTCTCACGCGCAATGCCTGCCAGCGTCTCTGTGTACTGATCACGTACCAGGTTATCGCAGGCCCAGCAAAGGCGGATGCTGCCAGGCTCATGCCGGAACAGCGTAAAATTTTCGCTGTGCCATGAGCCGTGGGGATACTGGCATTCAAAACGACGCTCCAGCTCGGCCTCCAGCGAGCTGATACCACCCGCGCGCAGAATGACATCTTTGTTTTCGAATACTGGCTTCAAAACCGGGTCTTCTGCCAGTGGCTGCGTGGCGGGAGGGATAGCGCCGGTTGCGTAGTCACTGTATTTTTCCGGTGCAGGCTCAATCAGTACCCGCCCTCTCCTGAACATCGGCATGAGATCAGCGCCTGGGCGAAGAAGAACAACGCCCATGCGTGGGGCAATCTCAGGGGTTAGTAGTGCTCTCATATCATCTCCACGTCAGGCAGCTGCACGAAAACGTCGGATGGTGATTTCTACTTTCCCTTTCTTCACGATGTTCCCCCACTCCACCAGCATGCGCTTAACCTGACTGTCGTCTTCCCAGACGCCTGTTAGAGTCAGGGCATCGAACAGCGCTTTGTTGTAGTTATCGATATCCCGACGGCGCTGATCCGGCGGATACAACACTATGTGAACCTCAGCCAGATCAGAGGATGGCCGGGGAACGGCCTGCAGTTGCTCAATAATCGCCGCTCTCGCTGCCTGCTGGAACTTGCGCCCTGTCTCGCTTACCAGATGCCTGCCTTTCAGCGGTCCCTTGCTCGGAGCACGCCAGTAACTATTTACGCTCGGTGGAAATGGTAAAGTCAGTTTCATTTAGCCCCCTTAAAGGATCGCGACAACGTCTTTTGCGACTTCCCGCGTACTGCTTTTGCAGGAGATCGAACGGCGCGCGTTGATGAATTGCAGGTTAAAACCATGCTCCCGGTACAGGTCGAGAACCTTCGGTGCAGATGAGTTAGAAATCACTACCCTAGCGCCACGGTGAAAGGCAGATACGCATTGCTTCGCCAGGTCCACCTGGTTCTCCCAGCTAAAACCACCAGCGACGTAGGCGGTGAATCCGGTTGTTCCCGGCATCGGTTCGTAAGGCGGATCGCAGTAAACCACATCCCCTTTCCCTGCCAGGCTGATAGTTCGGCGATAGTCAGCGGCCATGAATACGCAGTTATGCGCCATAGCCGCGAAGGCTTTCATCTCATCCATCGGGTAATACGGGGCCTTGTAGCCTCCCCAGCCCACATTGAACTTGTTCGCCTGGTTGTAGCGCATCAGGCCATTGAAGCAATGCCGGTTGAGATACAGGAATGCAGCTGCGCGTTCAGTAGCATCCAGCGTCTGAGCGTTGAACTCGGAACGGATCAGCTCATAGCCCTCTGGTGACCGCATGTGCTCAAACATCCAGCGGGCCTTCAATTCCACTTCATCCGGTACCACCGCTAACATCTGATACAGATTAATCAGGTCCGGGTTAACGTCCGCCAGCAGGTAATCTGCGTGCTTATCGCTGTTCAGGAATACCGACCCACCACCAACGAATGGCTCTATCAGGCGTTTCCCTACCGGGATATGCACGAACAGGTCAGCCAGCTGGGTATACTTTCCACCAGCCCATTTGAGAAATGGCTTGCTCATGTGCGGAACCCCGAGTTTTCTGGCAATGAGTAATCAACCCCATCGAAGCTGGCTCGCGAAATGGACGACTCCTGGCGGGAGCTATTGAGTGGAGCAGATAGTTTTAACGACAGCTCATCCCATTTTTCCCGAAGCTTCGACGGGCTGAGCACGTTTTTACACCAGAACGAATCTTTGTTGGCGCGCTTGAAAAGTGAGCAAATTTGTTTATGGGTTCTCCCGTCCTGCATCACCATCAGGCGAACCTCATTCGCCCATGCGGTCCAGTTTGGTTCTTTGGGGCGAACTACCTCACCATCACTTTCAGCCGCCAGTTCGTACATGCTGATAATTTTTCCCCAAATGAACTCGGCGCAGGTTAAATCGTCCTGGCTGCCCCACTGCCGCTTTGCAGCGCTGTACACCACCGCGTCAGGATGTCGTGACAGAAATTCATCTGCAGAGCCCTCTTCGTCCGGTTGCGAAGCGTCCGGACAAGAAGGATTTATATCTGATGGATCAGTAGTTGATTTTACTGACGGATCCCCCCCAGATTCTGACGGGTCAAAACTGGTTTTTTTGGTGGATTCCGACGCCTCAAATTTTGAGGGGTCAATTTTTGACGCATCAGATTTTGACGGTTCAGATTTTGATGTGTCAGAAACTGACAGGTGAGAAAATGCAGCTTTCTGTAGTTTGGAAACGTTGAGCTGGTAGACGTTCGATGCATTACGGTTGCCGTTACGGCGTTGCGTACGGGTGAGCCATCCCTCTTTCTCAAGCGCAGTAATCGCCGTTCTGACAGTACTCTCACCAGCGCCAATCTGACGGGATATGGTCGCGATAGAAGGCCAGCAAACACCCTCATCGTTGCTGAAGTCAGCCAGGCGCGCCATGATTGCCACGCTTGATAGTTTCATCCCCGAAGATGCGCAAGCGTCCCAGACGTATCCTGTTAATTTAGTGCTCATGATCGTCCTTTATTTCTCTGAATTTACGTCTGAACTGCTCAAGGGGGCTAAAGCATTCATGCTCGTACCCTTTACGCAGGTATATAACGCGCTGTGTTTGGGGCTCCCAGCGTATGACCCTGACCGGGACGCCGTAGTGATCTCTGAACCATCGGTTAAGTTCTCGCATACTTTCTCCGCCTGGCCGTTAAAGTCCCCTACCACCCACTGAGCAAACTGGTAGCAGACAGGTTCGAAACCGCCTGGTACTCTTACCCCATACACGAACTGCACCGGTCCTGCTCCTCCAGGAACTGGCCGCGCTACAAGTTGCGACCTGCGGTATTGTGTTGATAAACTGTTCATGCGTTAGTAATCTCCACTGATAACGACACGCCACGACGCCAGGAGCTGCAACTCGCTGGCGTCACTTCTTTTTGCGTGAAAATAACGTGATAATTGCGGCAATCTCTTCTTCCCGAGCTGCCAGGTGACGGCGGTGATGCACCATGATTTCTTCGGCCTCGTGCCTTTCAATAACGCCATCTTCAAGCGCCTGTTCGATAATCTGATCAACCTGTCCCCTGGCGGCAGAGGTACGCATGGCCCGGCTGAACAAGTCCACGCGATCCAGCTCTTCCAGGTGCGGAACATCCACCAGCAGAGCACCACGACGGCGGGCGAAGTAGTCTGCCAGTAGTGACGTGTTGGAAATGTCTTCCATCGCTTCCAGCTCCGATACTTCAAAAAATCGACAGCCGTTTTTCTCGTAGAGGTTGTTGTTGAACTGCGTCACGGTCATTCCCAGTGCGCCAGCCATTGCTTCGCGCCCACCTGGATATGCTTTGCACATCGCTTTGACGGCTTCTTTCAGATTTGTCATTTAAATCAGAGCTCCTTTTTTCCTGGTGCCTTTCTTTTTGCCGTACTTGAGAATCGTTCTGGCTTGGTCCAGGCAGTCATCAAAGATATTCCTGCGCTTGGTTGTCGGTTTAGATGAGCGCCGGTAGTATGAAATAGCCTCTACCCCCCCCCTGCTCAGCCTGTTCTGCTGAATAACCATCAATCAGCAGCGCCTTAACAACATTGTTTTTAATGAATTGTTCCGGGTTCATACCTACCCCTTTAAAATTCGATTTGTAGTTACGGTTAAGCTGCTGTTTGATTAGGCTTTGTATAAAGTTCGGGATTAACTTTCAGTTGCTCCTCTGTTAGTGCCTGAATTTCAAACGCTCTACCTTTTGGAATAATCTCGCCCCAGCCGGATACAGATGCGTGTGAGATGCCTAAAGCCTTTGCTACGTTGCCGACCGTGCCAAAGTAAGAGATCACGTCTTCTTTTTTCATTTTTGCCTCAGATGGGAAGGAATAGACTTCATGATAGTAGGATATCTTACATTATAAGGTCAAGGAATCCTACATCACAAAATGGTAGGATTACCTACATGAAAATGAATGAACGCATCAGGGCTCGACGAAAAGAACTGAAACTAACCCAAGCGGTTTTAGCCAAATTAGTAGGCGTGAATCGTGTAACTGTTACTGGGTGGGAATCAGGCGACTATGAACCTGGAGGATCTAACCTTCAGGCGCTGGCTACTGCGTTAAAAACAAACCCTCAGTGGATTATAAGCGGCCTGGGTGAATCAGATGCTGAAGAGGCGACTTACAAACCAACAGAACGGTTTGGCGTGAAAAGAATACCCGTCCTATCTTGGGTCCAAGCTGGAGAGTGGACCGAGAGCGGAGCTCCCGTGACTGAAAGCGATGTTTCCGAATGGATTTATACTACAGCTAACCTTTGTGATGAAGGATTTGCTCTCAAGGTCCGTGGGGACTCAATGACCAACCCGAATGGAGCTCCCAGCATCCCCGAAGGATCAATCGTTGTCGTTGACCCTGATTACGGTAGTTTATTTGAGGTTAACGGTAAGATAGTTGTCGCGCAGGTGATGGGATCTGCCGAGGCTACACTCAAAAAGTTTGTAATCGATGGGCCTATAAAATACCTGGTCCCCCTGAACCCAAATTACCGAGTCCTTGAAGTAAACGGAAATTGCAAGATTGTCGGAGTCGTTCGCCAGGTTGTAACTGACTTATAACCTCCCTCTTTTAGAAACAGCCGACCTCATCGTCGGCTTTTTTTCACACTCCAATGTAAGATTTCCTACCAACATCATTGACACCCTTAGGTAAGTTATCCTACATTACATTTATCCGATAACCGAATGCACACAACATGGAAGCGCATTCCCCTTCTTTCCGGTGGGGATCGGTTTGTAACTGAAGGAGTGCGCTTCCAGTTGTGAACGGCAATATTCGCAACCGCTGTATGGCACATGCAGCGTTAGCCGCCAGAGAGTTACCTTTATCCATGCGCTCTCAGGAATTCCGGAAGAATGTGCAAGCTAAGTGTTTCAGGCACGACGTACGCCCCACCAGCGTGGCGAAAAGGTGTGACGCCTCGGAAGAGACGAGGGTACAACCAAAAGAGCGCTGGCATGCAAAAAACATCTCGCAGCCGTTGCGGTACCAAAAGCCAGGATGGAACGGCAGAACGCGGTAGTGCTCTTTTTGTTGTGTGGAGAACTAACGTACCGCCATTGCAGTGGCGGTCCCCCATCAGCAAGAAATTTTAACCAGCTATTCACCCACTCTCATGGGTTGGGTTGCTGCATCCTAAATTCACGCGTTGCAGCGCGTCAGATGGAGAACAAAAGATGGCTAAGACAGCAAAACAACTGATTAAACAGGCGTACGAAATAGCCAAAACTATGCCACCAGAACATGCAGCAATAATCAAGGAACTGGCTACCGTCCTCGATGTTTCGAATGTAGCTCTGCGCCAGACGCGCACCGAACGTGACGCCCTTCTCGCAGAGGTCAAATCCTGGGCGAAGGAGTGTGATCGTATTACTGAGCGATATACCAAGAAGCGCATAAATCTGCATGTCCTCGAAGCAATGCGCGATTTGAAAGTAATTTGCCCCACCAGCTTCCGTAACGTGGAGGCACTCTGATGGCAAAAGACTCAAAGCTTGTATACGGCGCCAGTGGCAAAACGAACGTTTTGACGTTCGAACCTGAAAACCTGCACCTGGTTACCGACAAAACGCACCCGCTCTACGATGAGCGCATCCACCTGCCTATCAGCGAGGCAATGGTGATGAACATCATGGACCAGGGCGTTCTTGAGCCGATTATCGTCTGGAAAGACCCGGAAACAGGGCTGTCTTGTGTGGTCGATGGTCGCCAGCGTGTGCGCCATACACTGGAAGCCAACAAGCGACTGTTGAAAGAGGGTAAAGAACCGTTACTGGTTCCAGCAGTCGCTAAACGTGGCTCCGCCGTTCGCATGGCGCAGGCGATGGTAAGTGCTAACGAAATCCGCCAGGCAGATACGCCACTTGGCCGAGCAAAGAAAATGGCTGATGCGCTGGAACGAGGGCACGACGAGGACGATTTAGCGCTGATGTTTGGCGTGAGTGTCCAGACCGTACGCGCAACTCTGTCACTGCTGGATGCCACCCAGGCTGTTCGCGATGCAGTGGAATCCGGAACGGTCACCGTTACCCAGGCGCGTCAGCTGGCATCGCTTAAACCCGAAGAGCAGCGGGAGAAGGTCTCTGAAATCGAAGCGGCAACTGCTGGCACAACCGGCCATGAAAAAGCCCGGCGTCAGCGTCAGATCCTCGGCGAGGCAAAGCCGCGCCTGAAAACCCGCAAAGAAATTACTAAAGCCCTGGAATCTGCCGAGGGTGAGTATGCGAGCGCACTCCGTTGGGTGCTTGGGGAGGCCGTATGACAATCGTAAAAACCCATACCGGCACCGTGATCACCAGAGACGGTCCGAAGGTAAAAAAACTGCACCAGACAGAGCGGATGTGGGTCGTCGGCAAAAACGAGTTTTACCACAAAGAAACAGGGCGCCGTCACTTTGCAGAAAATACGCGCCGCCGGCTGCTGCTCGACACCATCAAGCCTATCGAGGTGAAGCATGTTTAAACAGAACGAAAAGGCTATTTCACAGATTGCGGAATATATCCCGCGCGCCTGCCGGGGTATGCAGCTGCAGGAAGCGAAAGCGCGTCTGGAGAAAAAAATCGCGCTTTATACCGATGACGGCTGTGATGCTGCCGTTCTTAATGCGGCGTTTGCCCCAGCTCTTAACAGTCATACGCGGGAGTCTTTTTTTTCGTGCATCGCAGAGCAGCTGCATGAGGGGGCCGACAAATGATAGCCGGGACTACTAACTATGACGATGTGGCAGAAGTCCGCTGCAATTTGTGCGGCGGTTATTACAAAGCCGACGATCCGGAAAGTCACGAATGCGATGAAGAAGCCCATGACGAAATTGAGTGTGATATCTGCGGTTTCAAAAGTACTGACCCGGACGGCGCTCACTACTGCTGCGAGGATAACTCCGATGACTGATATCACCAAACTGGCGAGAGAGCGCCTGGAAAAAATTAAATCATGGCGTGAAACCTACGGAGCTGGAAGCAACGTAATGCTGCCAGCAGAAGAAGCAGAAGCGCTGCCCCGCATGGCACTGGCCGCAATGGACAGAGACCAGGTACGCCGAGAGCACGCCGAGTGGTCACAGGCTACCTTCGGCAATGTGGGCCCGGTTGGCCCGCTGAAACACCTCAGCAAAGAAGCGCTGGAAGCTGCAGCAGAGCCTGGTGACCTCTCCGAGTGGGCTGATATGCAATTCCTGATGTGGGATGCCCAGCGTCGTGCCGGTATCACCGACGAACAGATTACCCAGGCGATGATCGAAAAGCTGGCAGTGAACAAACAGCGCGAATGGCCGGAACCAAAAGATGGGGAGCCAAGGCTGCACATCAAAGAACAACTTCGTAAAAAAGTTGACCGCTGTGATGTTTGTACTGAAGGGGCTCGCGGCGGGTGTGGGACATGTATTTTTAACGGTAATTTTGAATGAGGTGCTTATGACTTCTACAGATTTTATGGAAGAAAAAGAAGTATTTGAACTGCTCGGCAAGAAAAAAACAGCTGTCTGGCGGTTACGCAAAGACCATGGGTTTCCGATGCCAGTACTTACCTATCCAACACGGTATAGCCGCAAAGCTGTTATACGTTGGATTGAAGAAGGCGGGATCAACCGTCATGAAACTATCCAATTCAATACGTTAGATCAGATACCTGGTGGTTTACGAGGTTCAAGGACACGACCTTAGATGTTTCACATATCTAATTCTGTTCTGATGTGTCCATCTTCATCCGCATTCATTCCGCTTAATGCAGATTCGTTTTGCGTCATTGCTCATTTTTGATTAAGATTACCCCAAGGGTAAACACAATGTTTACTAAGGAGGATAGTATGGGATTTTGGTTCGCTCGCAACAAAACGAGAGATAACGTACCCAGTCCTCAGGCTAGTTGCGCAGATGTTACTGCGTCAGCACAGGTTGACAAACGAGGGGGGGTTTACATCTCATCTCAGCAAATATCTGAACTTCCTGAGGTAAAGGAAATGCGCCGTCTTGCTGCCGCAATTGTACAACAGGATCTTGCCACTGTAAGGAAGTAGCATTGCTAGCTCTGTTAATCATTCCTATTCTGGTTAGCGGTTACATAATGATAACTGCTAACCAATATCATTATTTCCGTTTGTATCGTCATGAAGGCCAACTTCTTTATATGAAGGTTGCGGCTCTTGGGACTTACTGTTTAGTAGCCTCCGCAGTTATTGCAGCATGCGTTAAATATTTTTATCCTGATTTTCACCTTGTTTTTGACATGTTAAAAACATTTAAAGTGACATCGAAACAAGAAACAGACAGAATTTACATGTGGTTAATTCTCCTGTCTGCAACCTCTATTAGTTTCTCATTGTGTTATGTCACTATAATATGGATAAAGGATTTTTTGTGTGGTTGCGTTTATAAGCGCAATGTTTATGACGAGATAATGCAGGCAATGAGAGCCAGGGTATTACGTAAAACATACTCACAAGGCTCTTTAGATTTACTTTTGCTGGATGCAATTGAATCAGACCCCAAAAGGCCAATGCTGATCACCCTTTCATCAAACAAGGTGTATGTTGGCGTAATAAATGGTTCAGGTGAACCAACTGAGAATCAGGGACCGCACCAGCATATTTCATTTGTACCATTGATGTCAGGATACAGGAATAAAGAAAATTTATCAGTTACATTCACTAATGCATATCCTGGAGAGATACAGGTTAAGCGAAATGCTGCTGTTATGGGCGTTAGTAAAAAGAAAGTGCAAGGTCTGGAAATTATGGTATCCATTGATGAGATAAGCTACATATCATGGTTTGATTTTCAGGTATACCAGGCCACCAATAACAAGGTTGAAAGCAGGGGGCACGTTATTGGCGTTACAAGAAATGGAAGAAATATTTATCGCAAAGCTAGAAGTAAAGAATAAGCCCGCGTAGCGGGCTTTTTAGTTGTTACTTTATTATTTTAACATGCCATAAAATTTTATCCGCATACAACTCATACGCATCCTTCTGCTCTATGAGCCAGTCGTGCTTATTGTACACAGCCATCACTCCGCCCAGTTCATGCCCCAGCATCTTTTCGGTGACATGAGGCATAACCCCTTCCCCTGATAAATTCGTCACCAGCGAGCGCCTGAAGTCATGTGTCCGCCACTCCGGTATATCAATTTTATCCCTTAATTTTTTCATATAGAGATTGGCTGACGAGCGATCTACCGGCTTGTCCAGTTCCTGGCCTGGAAAGAGCACATTGTTTCCAGCATTGAGCAGCCTATCAACGAAAGGTTTTACCTGGTCGAAAATAGGCCTTCGAATTACGTTACCCATCTTGGAATGCTCTGATGGAGTCGTCCAAATCAGATCGTCCATATTGAACTCACTGACGGTAGCCAAGCGCAGTTCTGACAACCTTGCCCCCCAAAGCATCAGAAGTTGATGAAGCACCTTGTTTGAGGTAACGATCTTGTTGTTTTCAAGAGCTAGCCAAATCTTAGCCAGCTCGGTATAAGTCAGAACACGGCTACCCACATCAGGTTTTTTGCCAATGGTCTTAACGCTAAGCTTCAGGACTTCGCACGATGGGATCAACTGGCGGCTGATACACCAGTTCATGACGGAACGTAGCTGCAGAAGAAGCACCCTGGCCTTTTTGCTGTTCTTCTTTTCCTGCTTATCAAAGAAACGTACCCATGCCGAAACAGGTATGTTTACTACCGGAGCGTCCGGGAATTCTGTGTACATCGTGTTGTACACAACTGACTTGTACAGCGTCTGAGTGTTCGGCTTCAGCGTTTCAACATACTTACCCCACCACTGATCCAGGCACTCTTTGAGAGTCAGCTCGCCATCTTCTTTGGCAAAATAATTTTTCGGGTTTAGCCCCTTGAGGTACAATTCGCGCATCTCACCGACGACAACGCGCGCCTCCTTGAGTGACATAGCGGGATAGCGGCCAATGGAGAGGCGAACGGGCTTACCGTTCCAGCGATAACGAAACTGGAATGTGATCGTGCCTGTGGGAGTTATGCGTACACTCAGCCCGTCACCATCTGTGACCTCAGCTGCGCCGCTGTATGGCTTAGCATTGATGCTTCGGAGTTTGGTATCACTAAGGGCCACGGCTCTGTATCCTGTACACACTGAAATTCTGCATTCTGTACTCAATGTGTACGCAATGGCAAGTGAACGAAGTGATTTTCTAAGCGAATCGATGCGAACGGAAAGGAAATAAAAGGAATGAAATGCTTGATGGTACGGGGAATGATAGGATAACATGCAACACAAGCTGAACGCTTAAAAATCAGTAAGTTCTATGTCCCCTTAGTTAAATGGATATAACGAGCCCCTCCTAAGGGCTAGTTGCAGGTTCAATTCCTGCAGGGGACACCACATTAACATTACCTCGCACTTCCTGACGTTACCAAACACCCTATTCCCACTCGCTTTCACGCCGTCTCTTTATTACCCGACGTTACCCAACATGAATTGACTACGCCAAACTTTTGCGGGCATATTGTGGGCACACAGAAAAATCACCACGGATTTATGCCCACATGCTTACCGTTAAGCAAATCGACGCAGCCAGACCTGCGGAAAAGCCGTATCGCCTCGCGGATGCCGGCGGCCTCTTCCTTTAAGTACCACCATCAGGGAAAAAGGTGTGGCGTATGCGATACCGGTTTGGTGGTAAGGAAAAAACGCTGGTTATTGGGCCCTATCCTGAAATCTCACTAACAGAAGCGAGGGCAAAACAGTCAGAAGCGAAAATGAAGATGCTGGCCGGCGTAGATCCGGCAGAACAGAAGCAGGCCATAAAGAAGAAAGAGAAAGAAGAGCTTGCTGATACCTTTGGTGACATCTTCAGGGAATGGCACCCCCATAAATCAAAGGTATGGTCGAAGGGATATGCTGACGAGATGATGAGCATGTTCACGGATGACATACTACCGATCATCGGACATCTGAAAATGGATGACGTTGAACCGATGGTTCTTCTGAAGGTGATAAGGCTTTTTGAAGACAGGGGCGCAATGGAGCGCGCTGATAAAGCGAGACGCAGATGCGGGGAGGTTTTCAGTTATGAAGTGGTCAACAAAAACTGGCCACCGCGTTAGAGTTTTTCCAGTATCGGTTTTCTGATTCGTTTGGTGGTAACCCACCATTATATTCGTGCGGTCTTAGTGCGCTGTAATATCCAACGATATAGTCCGTTATTGCGTGGGCTGCATCGCTGAAGCTTACATAGCCCGTCGCCGGCACCCATTCGTTCTTCAGACTCCTGAAGAAGTGACCTGCCCCCAGTATTAGATACAACCGTCAGTTAGTAATGTCGGTTTGTTTACCTTCACATTTTCCATTTCGCCACCGTGCTGCAAACTCTGATGGCGTCTGATAATTCAGTGCCGAATGTGGACGACACTCGTTATAATCCTGCCGCCAGTCATTAATGATTTTCCTGGCGTGAACGATATCGCTGAACCAGTGCTCATTCAGACATTCATCGCGAAATCGTCCGTTAAAACTCTCAATAAATCCGTTCTGCGTTGGCTTTCCCGGCTGGATTAAGCGTAACTCTACACCATGCTCAAAGGCCCATTGATCCAGTGCGCGGCAGGTGAACTCCGGCCCCTGGTCAGTTCTTATCGTCGCCGGATAGCCTCGAAACAGTGCAATGCTGTCCAGAATACGCGTGACCTGAACGCCTGAAATCCGTAAGCGTACAGCGTGAACCGTCTGGTCATAATCTGAAGCATCCGACAAAGTGGTGTCCACCAAATAAGTAGTGGGAACCAAAGTGTCAGATATGCAGAAAAATATGACTCCCGGCAGGCGTAAAGGCTGCCCTAATTATTCTCCTGAGTTTAAACAGCAACTCGTTGCTGCCTCCTGCGAACCCGGGATATCCATCTCAAAACTGGCGCTTGAAAATGGCATTAATGCCAATCTGCTCTTTAAATGGCGCCAGCAGTGGCGCGAGGGAAAGCTGCTATTACCTTCCTCTGAGAGTCCTCAGTTACTTCCTGTGACTCTCGATGCCACCGCCGTACAACCAGAACCGCCCGCTGAGGACTCAGAGCTCAGCATCAGCTGTGAGGTAACGTTCCGGCACGGGACACTCCGCCTCAACGGCACTGTCAGCGAAAAGCTTCTGACTCTGCTGATACAGGAACTGAAGCGATGATCCCGCTACCAACAGGCACCAAAATCTGGCTGGTTGCCGGTATTACCGATATGAGAAACGGCTTCAACGGGCTGGCTGCAAAAGTGCAGACGGCGCTGAAAGACGAACTGATGTCCGGCCATGTCTTCATCTTCCGGGGCCGCAGCGGCAGTCAGGTTAAACTTCTGTGGTCCACCGGCGACGGGCTGTGCCTGCTGACCAAACGGCTGGAGCGCGGGCGCTTCGCCTGGCCGTCAGCTCGCGATGGCAAAGTGTTCCTCACACCGGCACAGCTGGCGATGCTCCTTGAAGGTATCGACTGGCGGCAGCCTAAAAGACTGCTTACGTCACTGACTATGTTGTAGGCCTCTTTATCCTGGTCGACGCTGAATGAGCCTGGTAATATATCCGGTATGAACAGCTCACGTCCTGACGATATCGATGAACTGAAACGTCTCCTTGCCGAACAGGAGGCGCTGAATCGTGCCCTGCAGGAAAAACTGCACGAGCGTGAACGCGAAATAGACCATCTGCAGGCGCAGCTGGATAAACTTCGCCGGATGAACTTCGGCAGCCGTTCCGAAAAAGTCTCCCGCCGTATCGCACAAATGGAAGCCGATCTGAACCGGCTTCAGAAAGAGAGCGATACGCTGACCGGTCGGGTGGATGACCCGGCAGTACAGCGCACTCTGCGTCAGATCCGCACCCGCAAACCGTTCCCCGAATCACTCCCCCGCGATGAAAAAAGCCTGCGGCCAGCGGGTTCCTGCTGCCCGGAGTGTGGTGGTGCGCTGAGTTACCTGGGTGAGGATGCCGCTGAACAGCTGGAGCTGATGCGCAGCGCCTTCCGGGTGATCCGGACCGTACGGGAAAAACATGCCTGCACAAAATGTGATGCCATCGTGCAGGCCCCCGCGCCTTCGCGCCCCATTGAGCGGGGTATCGCCGGACCGGGGCTGATGGCCCGCGTGCTGACCTCAAAGTATGCAGAGCACACACCGCTGTATCGTCAGTCTGAAATATACGGTCGCCAGGGCGTGGAACTGAGCCGTTCACTGCTGTCGGGCTGGGTGGATGCATGCTGCCGGCTGCTGTCCCCGCTGGAGGAGGCGCTTCAGGACTATGTCCTGACTGACGGTAAACTCCATGCCGATGATACCCCGGTCCAGGTGCTGTTGCCGGGCAATAAGAAGACGAAGACCGGGCGGTTGTGGACGTATGTTCGTGATGACCGCAACGCCGGGTCAGCGCTGGCACCGGCGGTGTGGTTCGCCTACAGCCCCGACAGAAAAGGCATCCATCCGCAGACCCATCTTGCGGGGTTCAGCGGTGTGCTACAGGCGGATGCGTACGCCGGGTTCAACGAGCTGTACCGCGATGGCCGGATAACGGAAGCCGCCTGCTGGGCTCACGCCCGCCGTAAAATCCACGATGTGCACGTTCGCACGCCGTCAGCCCTGACGGAGGAAGCCCTGAAGCGTATCGGCGAACTGTATGCCGTGGAGGCGGAAATAAGAGGAATGCTGGCGGAACAACGGCTTGCTGAACGTCAGCGGAAAACGAAACCGCTGCTTAGTACCCTGGAAAGCTGGTTGCGTGAAAAAATGAAAACGCTGTCGCGACACTCGGAGCTGGCAAAGGCGTTCACGTACACCCTGAACCAGTGGCCGGCCCTGACGTACTATGCAGAAAACGGCTGGGCCGAAGCCGATAATAACATCGCTGAAAATGCGCTGCGGATGGTCAGTCTGGGTCGTAAAAACTGGTTGTTCTTCGGCTCAGACCACGGTGGTGAGCGGGGAGCGTTGCTGTACAGTCTGATCGGGACGTGCAAACTGAACGGCGTGGATCCAGAAAGCTACCTTCGCCATGTCCTTGACGTCATAGCTGACTGGCCGGTCAACCGGGTCAGCGAGCTGCTACCCTGGCGCATCACACTGCCAACTGAATAACACATCCCCGTCAATACGGTTCTCGCTGTACGCTTACTGAAATCCCGAATGCGATGGTAATTGTCAGACACTCCTTCGTGAAGTCGTCCACACAGGTCAGGCACTTGATCCTGCGACCGGTGGCCAGCGCGTCCATGACAAAATCCATCGACCAGGTCAGGTTCGGTGCCGCCGGGCGGAGCAGCGGCAGACGTTCTGTTGCCAGCCCTTTACGGCGTCGTCTGCGTTTTACGCCCAGCCCGCTCAGATGATAAAGGCGGTACACGCGCTTGTGATTAACATGAAGGCCTTCACGGCGCAGTAACTGCCAGATGCGGCGGTAGCCAAAACGCCTGCGCTCCAGTGCCAGCTCAGTGATGCGCCCTGATAAATGCGCATCAGCCGCCGGACGCTGAGCCTCATAGCGGCAGGTCGACAGGGACAAACCTGTAAGCCGGCAGGCACGACGTTGCGACAGACCGGTCGCATCACACACAAACTCAACGGCTTCCCGCTTCTGGTCTGTCGTCAGTACTTTCGCCCCAGAGCCACCTGAAGTGCCTCCTTATCCAGCATGGCTTCGGCAAGCAGCTTCTTGAGTCTGGCGTTCTCTTCCTCGAGCGACTTCAGGCGCTTAACCTCGGGCACTTCCATACCGCCATACTTCTTGCGCCAGGTATAAAAGGTGGCGTCGGAAATGGCGTGCTTACGGCAGAGCTCACGGGCAGAAATCCCGGCTTCGGCCTCTCGGAGAATACTGATGATCTGTTCGTCGGAAAACGCTTCTTCATGGGGTTGTCCTCATGTGGCTTATGAAGACATTACTAACATCGCGGTGTATTAATCAACGGGGAGCAGGTCAGGTGTTTCAGGGGGCTACATCAGACTCTGCTACTGGTAAATTTTACAAATACTTTGAAACCAGCGGCTTCTCTGGCTGGCGATACATCAACGCCGTTGCGGTAGGGAGCTAACATGCCATTTACTATAGTTACCAGTGTGAAGCGAGTGACCTCGTACCCTGAATATGGGGCGAGTTGTGATCCGATAGTTGAGCAGGAAAGCGTCACATTCACCGCATCAAGGGTTACAGGGCTTGATGCGGCCGGCGCCGCTCAGGTAGTTTTTGATGTCTCAATCGATGGGACGACTACATCCGGAAGCTACTACCACTCCTTCACGTACTCCGGGACAGGAAGCCCAATAGAAGAAGCCGAAAAGTCGCTTAAAGAAGCATTGACCTGATCCATAAGGGGTCATTAGGCCCCTCGTCATTTGAGATTTCTTCTGCTTTGTTAACACGCAGTATGCTGATATGATTCGGCCATCACGTGATAACAACATGAGAATATGAAAAAGCTATATTTGAACCCCCTATACCTCTTTGGCTACGCATTTCTTGCGGCCATGGGTTTGTATGGTCTTGGGCTTTCAGGGCTATATGTTAACGGTGACTCAACTTTAACTATCACTTTATTGATACTAAGTCTTCTTTCACTTGTTCTTGGCTTTATTTTTAATTCAATATTTGGCAGGAGAATGAGAGCAGACATAAAAGACGATCATTATAATAAGTTGTTGGCCCCAAATTATATGTTTATGCTGCTTGGGTTTGCTATAGACTGCGCGGCAAGTGGAGCTGTCCCATTAATTAGCATACTGCGCGGCGATGTTTATGCATATAAAAATTTTGGCTTGAAGACGTTCCATGTTTTTTATATGGCCTACATGTCTGCGTTTGCAATAGTTTCATTTGAGCGCTATCTGTCAACAAGGTTGAAGAAGTTCCTGCTACCGGCAATCACGGGTATTGCGATAACAGTTCTTATTGTTAGTCGTGGATCTACAATGCTTTTGATTATTCCTATGGCACTTCTCTACCTATCGCAAAAGAATGTTTCTAAGAAGCGAAATGGAATTAAGAAAAACGTCATTGTCATAACTGCTGCGCTGATATTCATTATTGGCTTTGGTTATATAGGTGATAAACGGGTAATGACTCCAACTTACTGATAGTGTTTTATGTTCAGATAATGCCCGATGACTTTGTCATGCAGCTCCACCGATTTTGAGAACGACAGTGACTTCCTGCCCAGCCTTGCCAGATGCTGCCTCAGA
>OIER01000861.1_pt1 | contig 18294 bp, 18 predicted proteins | sample 1581801 | NCBI WGS metagenome assembly OIER01 (sample SAMN03281006, study PRJEB24777) | human gut metagenome | isolation source: fecal sample PR165 from 1 month old male Malay infant, vaginally delivered... | reverse complement strand
TTGCCGCAGGCTGGCCAAGGACTTCGAAAACATGTCACGCAACGCACTCGCCTTCCTCAAATTGGCATCCATTCGCCTCATGCTGAGAAGGCTCTGTTCAAACTGAATAACTTTCCGGACCGACTCTTAGAAAGCAGGCACGCTGATGCGGGCGGCGAACATCCTCCATCTCGGCATAAAGGAACTGCGCGGCCTTTTGCGCGATCCGGTGCTTCTGGTGCTGATTGTCTACGCTTTCACGGCTGCGATCTACACGGCCTCCAAGGCGATGCCGGAAACGCTCAACCGGGCGCCGATCGCCATCGTTGACGAGGACCGCTCGGCCGTGTCGACGCGTATCGCCAGCGCCTTCTATCCGCCATATTTCCTGGCGCCGTCGCTCATTTCAATTGAGGAAATGGACAGCCGCATGGATGCCGGCCTCGACACGTTCGCTCTCGACATTCCGCCGAATTTTCAGCGCGATCTCCTCGCCGGCCGCGCGCCGACCCTCCAGCTCAACATAGATGCGACACGCATGTCGCAAGCCTTCACCGGCGGGGGATATGTGCAGTCGATCGTCTCTGGCGAGGTCGGCGAATTCCTAGCCGGCCATCGTGCGCAAACCGTCCTGCCGGTCGCCCTTGATCTGCGCGCCCGGTTCAACCCCGAGCTCAACAAGGGATGGTTCGGCGCGATCAGCGACGTCATCACCTCGATCACCATGCTGTCGATCGTGCTGACTGGTGCTGCGCTCATCCGCGAGCGAGAGCACGGCACCATCGAGCACCTCCTGGTCATGCCGGTGACCGCGTTCGAGATCATGATGAGCAAGGTCCTGGCGATGAGCCTTGTGGTTCTGACGGCCGCCACTTTTTCCCTTGTGTTTGTGGTTGAAGGTTTGCTTGCCGTGCCGGTCAACGGCTCGATAATCCTATTCCTGGCCGGCGCCGCGCTCGACATCTTCGCCATGACCTGCCTCGGCATCTTCCTTGCCACCATAGCCGGCTCAATGCCGCAATTCGGACTATTGCTGATGATGGTGCTGATGCCGTTGCAACTGCTATCTGGCGGCGTCACCCCTCGCGAAAGCATGCCGGAGGTCATCCAGTTCATCATGCTTGCTGCACCCAACACGCATTTTGTCATGTTAGCGCAGTCCGTTCTCTTTCGGGGGGCAGGACTCGATGTGGTTTGGCCGCAGCTCCTGGCGATGCTCATCATCGGAGTGGCGCTGTTCGTCTTCTCGCTTAGCCAGTTCCGGCGCTATCTTCGAGAGTGAGTTCTTCCTGAACCGCGGCGTCTCTCGGTTCATGGGGTGGCGACGTCATTGCCTATGGAGGGCCATCGCGCGCGACTAACGCCAACTACCTGCCGTGCCGTCGTCATCAATGGCGGTTTTGCCAGGTGGCGAAGGCGAAAGCCGCTCATCGCGATCGATGGTCACTGCGCTTCAGGATTATTTCGCGATTCCCGCCGCGCCGGAAGATACACTGTACTGATCCACCCTTTTGATCATGATCAATGTCAGTGGCGCCCGACGACATGTAAATTCGATCTTCTAGCATCAAAGTTCGAGCGGCCACCATGGCGAGATATTCCTCCAAGCATCTGGAGCAGCGCGAAGCGAAGTATAGGCAAATCCTCGTCCACCAACAGCAGCAGCTGCAAACGCGTCTGGCAAAGATTGAGGATGATTTTTAACAGCCTCGGAACCGAGACGACGATGATCGTGCCGTAGAACGCAACAACGACGAGGTGCTAGAGGAGCTGGCAAAGACCGGGCAAAAGGAGCTTTTGCCATAGAAGCCGCCCTTGATCGGATGAAAGAGGGCGCCTTCGGTTTATGCGTCAAGTGCGGCCGCGCGATAAGTGATGAACGGATTGATGTCGTCCCGCACACGCCGTTTTGTCAGGCTTGCGCGCGTTCGCTCCAACTTCGCTAGAGCATTCATCGCCTCGTCATTGGCAATTCCGGTGTGTGGGTGCCGAACCTCTGTTGGTTAGGCTGAAAGTAGATCTAGGATAGAATCCCCTGTTGACGGCTCGATCCATCGAGGTACGAATCGGAATTCGGTCGGGACCGATGAAAAATTGCGGGTGATGACAGCCAGGTCAATGGTTATCCACCGGAGCGGACAACATTCGAGATAGCTTCCAGCACTTCCAGCATTCGCGGCAGATAATTCGTGACCGTACTGGTGCGGCTCGAAGGTGCAGAGGGCGCCGGATCACGGTTGTAGAAGCATGAGTGAGTGGCGTGTCTTTCGCGCCCCAAACCATGCTGAATGATTTCAAGAGGCGGATGAGGTGGGATCACTGCATGAATGACCCTTATGAGACACTCGGTGTAGCTCGTACTGCGACCGACAAGGAAATCAGGGACGCGTTTAAGAAACTAGCACGCAAGTTTCACCCTGATCTGCATCCGGACGACAAGACGGCTGAGGATAGATTCAAGGCGATCTCGGCGGCAAACGACCTGCTCAAGGACAAGGACAAGCGTCGGCGGTTCGATGCAGGCGAGATAGATGCCAGTGGTGCGGAAAAAGCCCAGCAGCGCTACTACCGCGATTTCGCCGATGGATCACACCGCGGCTCCCACGCAGCGCAGGATGGCTTTGCCAGCAATGATGATCTGGAGGATTTCCTGGCGCGCGCTTTTGGCGGGGGCGCGCAGCGGGCACAGGGCACATTCCGGGCGCGAGGACAGGATGTGAGTTATGTACTGCCAGTTAGCTTCATGAACGCGGTCAATGGCGCCGTTCGCACCATCACATTGCCCGAAGGAAAGACGCTGAGTGTGTCGATCCCGGAGGGCGCAGCCGACCGGCAGATGTTACGGCTGAAAGGCCAAGGCATGCCCGGCTTTGGCGGCGGGCCGGCAGGTGACGCCTTTGTTGAATTGCATATCGAACCGCACCCGTTCTTCCATCGCAAGGATGACAATATCCATGTAGACGTACCCGTCACGCTAAAAGAAGCGACACTTGGCGCACGAATCACCGTGCCGACGATCAATGGCCCGGTCTCGATGAAGATTCCGAAAGGCGCAAACACCGGTCAGACGCTGCGACTGCGTGACAAGGGAGTTCTCGACCGCAAATCCGGCAATCGCGGACATCAGCTCATCACCCTGAAAGTCGTACTGCCTGCTGGCGAGGAGCCCGAGTTGGCAAAATTTCTGGAGAGTTGGCAGCCGAAGAACGTGGATGAGCCCCGCAAGGAGATGCTGAAATGATGCGCGTTGATGAAATTGTCGAGCAGATAAGTGATCTTCAGCGAAACGATCTCGACGCGTGGATCCGGGAGGCATTGATCTCGCCCCAGGAAGATGGCGGAGATTTGGTGTTTTCGGAGATGGAATACGCACGTATCCGGCTGATCTGCACCCTGCATTATGATTTGGAGGTCAACGCAGATTCTCTCCCGATCGTAGTCTCCTTGGTCGATCAGCTCCACCAGGCGCGCCAACGCCTGTTGAAACTGACAGCTGCTGTGGTCACACAGGATAAGTCGGTGCAGGCGGCAATTCTTGAGGCATTTGAGCTAAGCAATACTGATGAACAGAGTTAGTTGCCGTGGCTGCTTAATCGAGGCTCCCCCTCACAGTTCCATAAAATAGGCGTTATGCCACGCGTGCGATGTCGCTTGGATGATTTCGTGCTCGTAGCCACGCTGACAAGCGATCCCTTAAACAACGACTTGGGAGGAAATCTTCCGGCGCCCGTGCAGCACGCGGATGATTTCGACTGCGCTGCCAGTGAGCCGGTAAAGAGTTAGATACTCGCCTGAGACCAGATGCCGAATACCCGGGGCAATGTCGTCGCGCGCCATTCCCGAGTACGGATGTCGTGCGAGATGCTGCCAGCGCGCCTCAATTGCATCGAGAACTCGATCAGCTGCGACTATGTTTTCAACGGCAATGTAGGACCATATTTCGATCAGGTCCTCATCGGCACGATCCGTGCGGACAATAGAAAGCACATTTAGCTTTCGCGTTGTGAAGATTCAAAGCGACGGCGCGCGGCAGCTTTCACCTCTGCCATCGTAGACCGCGAACTCGGACCGCTGTCGATGCCTTCATGAACAAGCGCTCGCAGATCCTCGACTGTATAACCAAGCAAATCCCGTCTTTCCTTCCACTCACGCACGGCGTCGCGGATGGCTTCGCTAGTCGACGCATATTCGCCAGCATCGACCGCGCTTCGCACAAATCCCGCCATCTCAGGCGTCAATGCAATGGTAATCTTTTCAACCGTCGTCATCGTAAAAGCCTTTTTCTCTTCACGTCCATGGTATGCGATTAGCGTACCGGAGGCAAGATGCCGATATGTCCAGCTCGGGCAACTACTTGATTCTCTTCCGCGTCGGCTTGCCGGCCGAGGTGGCCCGCGGTTCGAATCTCATCAAGGCGCTAAATTTGGAGTTGTGATATTCCAATAGTCCTGCGGCTTTAGCCGCTACCAACCTTCCCGACAGCAACTGACTGATTGAACTAGCAGCCTTGCCGTGCGGAGAGAACCGTGACCCAGAAGCAGAGCCCCGCGCGGTGCCGGGCTCTGCCTACAACGCTTTTATGGGCTCGCGTGTCCCAGGTCTTTCGCGATGCGAAGGAATTCCTGAAACTGCTCCTCCGGCACAAAGGACCCGCCGGTCGTCCAAACGACATGTGTTGCTCGGGCGAGGTGCTCATCAACCCGCCGCCGCCTACAGAACTCTTTACCCTGAGCATGCCGGACAATGAAATCCGGACCGGCGAAGCCTGCAGCGGCGGACGGTTCGAGGCGTAGGTTCTGGCTCTCGTGCGCTTTCAAAAGCCACTTGAACAGTGAGGCGTCGTCGACGGTGAACACGCCTGCCAACATCTCCCGCATGACGGCGGCGACGAAGGCAGACATGCGGGCGACTGCCATGCCATCCGCCTCCGTCCGGTTTGTGAGGCCGACATCATACACGGAGACAAGCTCCTCGGAGCCGCTCAGGAGATGAACGAGGGCACAAGGCGATTGAACCGGCTCCACGAAGAAGCAATGCACATTGTCTCCGAAGACCGTCTTGGCGCCGTATGCTACGCCGCCCGGCGCGCCGCCGATTCCGCACGGCAGGTAGAGAAACAGGGGATGCTCAGCATCGACCTTGACGCCATTGGCCTGTAGCTGCTCGGCAAGCTCTAGCGCCGCGACGCTGTAGCCGAGGAAAAGGTGCCTGGATTGCTCATCGTCGACGAAATAGATCGTCGGATCGCGCTCCGCGACGATACGGGCATTTTCGACGGCTGTCGTATAGTCGGCCGAGTGCTTGATAACCTCTACCCCGAGCCGTTGCAGCCGCTCCACCTTCCAGGGCTTGGCGTCGGAGGACATGTGAACCGTCGCGCTAAAACCGAGGGCGCGAGCAGCAACCCCGACACTGAGTCCGAGATTGCCGGTGCTGCCGACAGCGATGGTGTGGCGCGAGAAGAACGCTCTCGCGTCGGCTTCGGCGAGGCGGCGGATGTCCTCTCCGTCCTGCAGGAGACCTTCCCGTATCGCGAGTTGTTCGGCGAGGAGGAAGACCTCGTAGACGCCGCCGCGTGCCTTGATCGAGCCGGCAACGGGAAGGGCGTTGTCTGCCTTCACAAAGATGGTGCCGAAATCAGCGCTGTCATAGCCGAGTGCGTCACGCATCTCGTCCAGCAGGACAAGATCGGAGCGGATTTCGCCCTTTGCAGGTTTCAGTTCAGGAAAACAGGCCTCGAGTAGGGAAGCCAGCCTCCGCCAGTTAGCATGTGCCTCGTCTATATCCGACGGCCGTACGGGAAGCGAGGCGTCCCCAATCGCATTGTCCTTATAGTTCGGGTTGATCCAGAGCGTCGGGCGGGCTGCAAGCAAATCGGCTCGGGATGGATTGTCGGGTAGTTGGATAGCCATGTTGTGATCCTGTCTGGGGAGGGGAGGCTGTGCATATCCCGGTTGATTGGGTCAGGCGTATCGCGCGACTGCAAGGTCCCTGGCGTCGATCTCGGGCGCCTTGCCGGAGACGAGGTCGGCGACGACGCGGGCGGAGCCCGAGCTCATGGTCCAGCCGAGCGTGCCGTGGCCAGTGTTGAGGAAGAGGCCGGTGACCTTGGTCGGGCCGATGACTGGCGTGCCATCCGGCGTCATCGGTCGAAGGCCCGACCAGAAGCTTGCCTTCGACACATCACCACCCGGGAAGAGGTCGGTGACGGAGTGCTGCAGGGTCAGGCGGCGGCGCTCGCCGAGATCGTTGGTGTAGCCGGAGATTTCCGCCATGCCGCCGACGCGGATGCGGTCGCCGAGGCGCGTGATGGCGATCTTGTATGTCTCGTCCATCACGGTGGATTCCGGTGCGCGCGAGGCGTCGGTGATTGGGATGGTCAGCGAATAGCCTTTGACCGGATAGACCGGCAGGCGAATGCCGTGCGGGCGTACCAGGAGCGGCGAGAAGCTGCCGAGCGCGACGACAACGGCATCGGCATCGAGCGTGCCATGGGCGGTGACGACGCCGCGGATGCGGCCGCCTTCCACATCCAGGCCGCGGATGATGCTACCGAATCTAAAGGTGACGCCGAGCGCCGCGGCCTTTGTGGCCAGCACATTGGAGAATTTGAAGCAGTCGCCCGTCTCGTCCTTCGGCGTCAGGAGGCCGCCGCCAATCTTCTCGCGCACGTGCTTCAGTGCGGGTTCGACGCGGATGCAGCCCTCGGGATCGAGCACTTCGTAGGGAATGCCGTCGGCGGCGAGCGCCTTGACGTCCTTGGCGGAGGCATCGAGCTGAGCCTCGGTGCGGAAAAGTTGCAGCGTCCCCTGCATGCGCTCGTCATAGGCAATACCCGTCTCTTCGCGCAGCGCCGCCAGCGAAATGCGGCTGTAATCGGCAAGGCGCAGCATGCGGCTTTTGTTGAGCGCATAGCGGGCGGAGGTGCAGTTGCGCAGCATCTGCGTCATCCAGGACAGCATCGCCATGTCGACCTTGGGCCGCAGGATCAGCGGCGCGTGCTGCATGAACAGCCATTTCATCGCCTTCACGGGAATGCCAGGCGCGGCCCAGGGCGAGCAATAGCCGAAGGAGACCTCGCCGGCATTGGCGAAGCTCGTTTCCAGCGCCGGGCCGGGCTGGCGATCGACGACCGTGACCTCATGCCCCGCTTTGGCAAGCTGGTAGGCGGAGGTGACGCCGATGATGCCGGCGCCGAGAACGATAACTTTCATGGTTTACCCGAGATTCTGCCGAGACCCGACACGAGTGTTCAACCCATCCGTTCGGATACGAAAGAGCCGGGAGAGGGCGGAAAGACGATGGTCTTGTTGCCATTGATGAACACGCGGCCATGGATATGGGCGTGAATGGCACGGGCGAGCACCTGGCTTTCGACATCGCGGCCTAGGCTGACGTAGTCGTCCGCCGACTGCGCATGTGTCACGCGCACGATGTCCTGTTCGATGATCGGGCCTTCGTCGAGGTCGGCGGTCACATAGTGCGAGGTCGCGCCGATCAGCTTCACGCCGCGCTCGAAAGCCTGCTTATAGGGGTGCGCACCCTTGAAGGACGGCAGGAAAGAGTGGTGGATGTTGATGATGCGGCCGGACATCTTCCTGCACATCTCGTCGGAGAGAACCTGCATGTAGCGGGCGAGCACGATGAGTTCTGCGCCTGTCTCCTCGACGATGCGCATCTGCTCGGCTTCGGCTTCCGGCTTATTCTCCTTCGTCACCTTGATGTGGTGGAAGGGGATGTCGTGATTCACCACGACCTTCTGGTAGTCGAAATGATTGGAGACGACGCCGACGATGTCGATCGGCAGCGCGCCGATCTTCCAGCGGTAGAGCAGGTCGTTGAGGCAATGGCCGAAGCGCGAGACCATGAGGATCACCTTGCGTTTGGCCGTCTCGTCGAAGAATTCCTCCTCCGCCTCGTAAGTCGCCGCGATCTCGGCGAAGCCCTCGCGCAGGTGCTCCAGCGTGCGGCCTTCCTCGGACTGGAAGCTGACGCGCATGAAATAGCGGCCGGTGCTCTTGTCGTCGAACTGGGCGCTGTCGGAAATGTTGCAGCCATTGGTGGACAGGTAGGTCGCGATTGCGGCGGTCACGCCCCGGATGGAGGGGCAGGCGACGCGCAGGGCGTAACGATTGGGAAGAGCGGACATTGGCGATCCCTTCGGGTCGGTCAGTCGATATGGACGGAGTGCTGGCGGCGGAAGGCCGTGAGCGTATTGGCGAGGAGGCAGGCGATGGTCATGGGGCCGACGCCGCCCGGAACCGGCGTGATGGCACCAGCGTGGCGGGCCTCCTCGAAGGCGACGTCGCCGACGATGCGCGACTTGCCGTCGATCTCCACGCGGTTGATGCCGACGTCGAGGACCACCGCCCCAGGCTTGATCCAGTCACCGCGCACGAGACCGGGCCGACCGACCGCGACGACGAGGATATCGGCAGTGCGGCAAAGCTCCGGCGTGTTCCTCGTGCGCGAATGGGCGACGGTCACCGTGCAGTTTTCCGAAAGCAGCAGTTGCGCCATCGGCTTGCCGACAATGTTGGATTTGCCGATCACCACGGCATGGAGGCCGGAGAGGTTTTCGCCGAGCCGGTCCTTCAGCAGCATGAGGCAGCCGAGCGGCGTGCAGGGCACCAATGCCGGCTGGCTGGTCGAAAGGCGCCCGGCATTGGAGATATGGAAGCCGTCGACATCTTTGTCGGGATTGATGCCTTGGATGACGGCGTTGGCATCGAGATGGACGGGCAGCGGCAGTTGCACGAGAATGCCGTGCACGGCGGGATCGACATTCAGCCGGTCGATCAGCGCCATCAGCTCGTCCTGCGTCGTGTCGGCCGCAAGCTCGTGCTTGAAGGAATTCATGCCGGCGGCGACCGTCTGGCGGTGCTTCGAGCCCACATAGACGGCACTGGCGGGATCTGCGCCGACAAGGACGACGGCAAGGCCCGGCACGGTGCCGGTCGCCTCTTTCAGCCGGGCAACGTCCTTGGCGACGTTTTCGAGCAAGCCGGCCGCGAACTTCTTGCCGTCGATGATCGCGCCGTCCGTGATTCTATCCATTCCCATGATATTCCCCTTTTGCGTCACTCGATGCCCGCTTAGGGGCCTGGAAGGCGCACTATGCAGGAGGGTGCGCCTTCGCTTCGTGGGAAGTCTTCGCCTAGTGCGCGTAGACCGGGAAGGTCGCCGTCAGCTTGGCCACCGTCGCCTTCGCGCCTTCGACGACATCATCCGCCTTGCCGGCCGCTTCCGCCTCTATGAGGTCGGCGATGGCGTTGCCCAGCGCCTTGAATTCGGCTTCCTTCAGGCCGCGCGTCGTCGCCGCCGACGTGCCGAGACGCATGCCGACCCATTCGGCGGGACGCGGGCTGTCGCCCGGGATCGGGTTCTTGTTCGAGGTGATGTTGGCGCGGGCGAGCACGTCTTCGACCTGCTTGCCGTTAAGGCCCTTGCTGGAGAGATCGAGCAGGACGATATGCGTGTCCGTGCCGCCCGAAACGATGCGCACGCCGCGGTCCGCCAGCGTTTCGGCCAGCACCCTGGCATTCGCCTTCACCTGATGCGCATAGGTCTTGAAATCGTCGCGCAGCGCCTCGCCGAGGCAGATCGCCTTGGCTGCAAGCACGTTGCTGTGCAGCGAGCCCTGCACGCCGGGGAAGACGGCGGCCTGCAGCTTCTTGAACCATTCCTCGTTGTTGGTGAGGATGAGGCCGCCGCGCGGGCCGCGAAGCGTCTTCGTGGTCGTGCAGGTGACGATATCCGCATGCGGGAAGGGGGAGGGATGGGCCCCGCCGGCGACCAGCCCGGCGATATGCGCCATGTCGACCATGAAATAGGCGCCGACCTTCTTTGCGATCTTCGCCATGCGCTCGAAGTCGAGTTCACGCGGATAGGCCGAGCCGCCGGTGATCAGGAGCTTCGGGCGAACCTCTTCCGCGATGCGCTCCATCTCGTCGTAGTCGATGACTTCGTTCTGCGAGTTGACATTGTAGTTGTGCGCCTCGAACCAGCGGCCCGAAAGGTTGCCCTTCATGCCGTGAGACAGGTGGCCGCCGGCGGCGAGGTCGAGCGACAGGACCTTTTCGCCCGGCTTCATCAGCAGGAAGAAGACGGCAAGGTTTGCCTGCGTGCCGGAATGCGGCTGGACGTTGGCATAGGCACAGCCGAAGAGTTCCTTGGCGCGGTCGATGGCCGCCTGCTCGACGACATCAACGAACTGGCCGCCGCCATGGAAACGGTTGCCAGGATAGCCTTCGAGCGTCTTGTTGGTCATCTCGTGGCCGAGTGCGTCGAGAACGGCGCGGCTGACGATGTTTTCCGAGGCGATCAGCTCGATCTGGTTCTGCTGGCGGGCGCGTTCGTTCTCGAGCGCCTGAGCGACGATCGGGTCGAATTCGTGCACCGGCGAATTGAAGTGGGCGTTTGTCTGTTCGGTCATGACCTGTCTCCGCGGAAGGGTATGAGGGCTTGGAGAAAGGCTAGCGACGGCTTCGATCCAGAAAAAGTTAATAATATTTGCATGTACGTTCTGATTTGCTAATCATTTGTTGTCAGCTTGAGGAGGAGATTATGGATCTTGCCCGCCTGCGCGCCCTGCGCGAACTTTCGATCCGCAAGACCATGGCGGCAGTCGCCGAGGCGCTCTACGTCTCGCCGTCGGCGGTTTCGCAACAAATCGCTTTGCTCGAACAGGAGGTGGGCATCGCGCTTATTGAGCGTCGTGGCCGGGGTGTTGAGCTTACGCCGGCCGGCAAACAGCTCGTGGAGCGTGCAGAGCGCATTCTTATCGAGCTGGAATCGGCGCGCGCCGACATTGCGGAACTGAAGAAGGTGATTGCCGGTGAGCTACGTGTGGCGGCGTTCCCATCGGTCGCATCGGCCGTGGTGGCTGGCGCTATTCATGAACTCCACCGTGCACATCCACACCTCACGGTGCAGTTCGATGAACTGGAACCCGCAGAAAGCCTGGCGGCGCTTCGCAGCTGGCAAACGGATATTGCGATCATCGACGATCTGAACGTTCCTGCGGGCGCCATCGACCCCAATATCGAGACAATCCCTCTGATGGAGGATGTCTTCAACGTGATGGTCTCGCAGACCCACGCCCTGGCAGAGCAGCCGACCGTTATGTTGCACCAACTGCGCGACGAGCGTTGGGCGCTCGATACGGCCTCTTCCGCCTATAACCGCATGATTACCGATGCGTGTCAGGAGGCTGGTTTTACGCCGAACATCGTTGCACGGTGCAAGGGGTTCGAGGTGACGATCGCACTTATACGCGACGGTTATGCAATATCGATCTTGCCCGGCCTGCGGGCGAGCTATGACCTGGAAGATGTCTGGGTCTGCAAACTCGAGCCGGAGATTCGCCGCAAGATCTCGCTGGCTTTCCGCAAAGGGGAGAAGCGCAGCCCTGCAGTGCAAGCGTTCATCAAAGAGGTAAACGGCAGGATCGGCACACATTATCGCCTGCCGATGGCAAATGCCGGGCTGCAGAGCGCGGCAGATATCCCTGGAGTCTGATAGTCGTGATAACGAAACAGTTTTGCTAAAGAGTTACTACAGGAAAATTAAGTAGACCTGAACATAGCGCATTCCTATCGTCCCCCTGTCGATTGATAAGGGTTCGCAACAAGTACCGATGCGAACTTAGGCCAATGGCGGGAACATCAGCTACAGAACGGCAAGAGCCGCTGTTGCCCTATCGCCCAAATCAGCTCTCGGCATGAGAACCGGGCTCTGCATCCGCTTGCAGGGGTCGGAACAAGATCTGTTCAAAATCCTGCGCTAAGGTCGAACGAACGGTGAACGTCACGCCGCTCGGAGGATTCGGCCGGGAAGCCGCAGGGGCCTGAAGCCTTCGGGCAACTGTTGTTCGGTGTCCCAGGAATAGATGCCGGTGAGATTTATGTGCTCCCAGCTGAGCGGTGAGATGTGCCTCAGCAGCTCGTCGGGAATATGCCGACCCCGCTGGCGCAAGTGTGCCGTCGCGCGACTGAGATAGACGGTGTTCCAATGAACGATGGCGCTGACCACGAGGTTTAGCCCCGAAGCACGGAACGCCTGGCTGTCAAAGGATCGATCCCGTATTTCGCCGCGCTCGTGGAAGAAGACAGCGCGTTTGAGCTTGTGGGCGGCTTCGCCCTTGTTGAGCCCGGCCTGGCAGCGCCGGCGCAAGGCCGGGTTTGAATACCATTCGATCATGAACAAGGTACGCTCAATACGGCCGAGCTCGCGCAAGGCTTTGGCGAGATCACTGGACTTTGACGATGAGCACCACTTCAGGATGGTCGATGGTGCAACGGTTCGTGTCGTGATCGATACGCCAAGACGCAAGAACTCGTCCCAATGCTCCAGGATGAGATCGGAATTGATCGGCACACCAATGTGTTTAGCCAGCTCCGGATAGGCATCCGCTTTCTCAAACGTATGGAATTTCCGGTCCTTGAGATTACGCATGCGAGGCGAGAAGCGCCTGTTGACGATGGGGAAAAGCCCGAAGAGCTGATCGCTGACACCGCCGGTGTCGGTGAACAGTTCCTCGATGTCGAGGATCGTGTCGTGGTCGAATAGGCCATCGAGCACATAGACGGCCTCGCTCTCGGTCGGGCTGATCGGCAGGATGCTGTAATAGCCGTATTGGTCAGAAAGCCCGCTGTAAAATTTCGATCCCGGTTCGCTGCCATAATGCAGGTTGATGTCACTGCGCTTGGCGGCCCTGTCGCTGGCGCGGAAGAATTGCCCATCAGACGACGCGGTCGTTCCGTCGCCCCAAATTTGCGAATGCGGATGCCGCGTGTGGGCATCGGTGACGCACGCCTGCGCGGCCCGATAGGTTTCCGAGCGGGCGTGGAAGCTGCGCATCCAGCCGATCTGGTGGGCGCTGATACCCTTGGAGGCTCCCGCCATACGCTTCGGGCCGAGATTGGTGCCATCCGCCAAAACGCCGGCCAGCATAGCGGCGATGTTTTGCGGCGCATCTCCCGTCCGGACATGGGTAAACTGGTCGGCAAATCCGGTCCATTCATGCACTTCCCTGAGAAGGTCCGGCACCTCGACCAGCGGATACATTTCCGTGATTTCGGCGTTGAGAGCTTCCGCCGCGGCGGGAACGTCGCTTGCATGTGGCGTCACGATCAGTGTGCCGTCTTCCATTCTGACGCCATCGAGCTTCCCGAAACGGGCTCGCCAAGCCAACCGTTTGAGGTTGACATCCATCATCTGGCGAACTTCCGCGAGCCAAGCCGCACCGTCGCTCGGGACACCGAGGCCGAGTTCATTTTCCTCCTTCAGGGCGACAAAGGCCGGCTTCGGCATGAGATGTTCGTCTATCGGCCGGAATGACCGGCTACCCTCGACCCAGACGTCTCGCGAATTCAGTCGGTCTCGCAAATGCGTAAGCGTCGCGATTTCGTAAAGCCGCCGATCCGGTTTTCCATCCTCGAAGATCAACTTTTTCTCGGTCGCTCCCAGATGGCCGACGGGCACGCGATCCGGCAAGATGCGACGCCCTTCCACATAAAGCATTTTCAGAGTCGCGATCGCCGCGAGCAGCGGATCGTGTCGGCGACGCGAGTGGAACGTGAACGCCTGAAGGAAGGCTCCTGCGAACTTGCGGATATTCCCATGTTGCTCAGCGGCCAGCACCAAAGGCGAAGCGTCGCTGCTTTCCACCATCGCCTCGAGACCAGGCTTGATCTGCAGCAGCCTATGCCAACCGACTTTCCGATTTACCATCTCGATCGCGTCTTCGTCGGCATCATTGGCGGCCTGCAGCGCCAAAATCGTATCAAGGAATAGTCGCAGTGCCTTGGATGTTTCCACGCGGGTGTTCATGTGGCGCTGCTTTTTCCGGTTGTTGACCTGAGAGAACAGCCGGCCCATCAGCTTGATGAACATCATCACCGCGTCGTCGGTAAGCTTCTGGCCGACTTTAATGACCTGCGCAACGATTGTCGCGCGGCGACGGTTGGCGCTGAAGTCACTGGCAAGCCAGGCTGGCGTTGCCTCCCCCTCACGGATCATCTGGTCCCATCTCCCGGAAGGAATGCGAGCCTGTAAACGGGGATCAATCCCCAGCGAGCGCACGAAGGCGATACGCTCCGTCAAGCCGACCAGGTTCCCCGCTCCCGGTGCGTCTGGAGCAGAACGCAGCCAATGATAGCGCGTCTGTCCGATCGCCGGATCAACGCCTAACAGGGCATCTAGGGTTTCGAGCTTTTCCGAATCGAGATCCGAGATCAGCGCGCGCTCAGCGCGACGGCGTGCAATGGCACGCGCTGCCAAGCCCATGCGTTCCATCATGTTCACCGCCGGCAGGAGAACCCGGCGCTCCCGGTACGCGGTAATGATCGCTTTTGCGATCGGCGCTCCCTTATCTGTTGTTGAGGCGGCCTCGATGGCTGCCAGCAACGCCGCACGACGATCATCTGCGGCCGGTGTCCTCATTTCCAGATAACCGAGCAGATGCGCGACGTGGTTCATGCGCGTCTCTTCACGACGGGCATACCACTCGAATGAAGCAGGGTCGGCGCCGATTTGCTCAGCAACATAGTGGAGCATCGCCTTTGGGAGTGCTTCGTTGGCCATGAGCGCGCGGCCGGGATAGCGCATCAGGCAGAGCTGCACCGCAAAGCCAAGCCGATTATGCTCGCGTCGGCGAATCTCGATTTCAAGTCGATCGGCCGGCGATAGGGAATAATGGCGGATCAGGCTGTCTTCGTCGGTTGGAACGTCGAAAAGCTCCTGTCGATCCTGAGGCTTGAGAAGGGTCCGCCGGGCCACCGTTTTACTCCTTACAACATACGCTGGTGGCCAATCCTCTGTACGGAAACGGTCGATTTCGTACAGGGGCAAAACAGCCTGTCCACAAATTATCTTGACATGCTTTTGAACAGGCGGGATATTTCGGACATCCTATTCGGACGAAATTCGACCTATGCCACGCACCTTTGCCTATGTCCGCGTCTCCACGATCGGGCAAACCACCGAAAACCAGATTCAGGAAATCGAAGCCGCCGGCTTTCAGGTCGAGCCGCGCCGGATCGTCACCGAGACGATTTCCGGCAGCACCGCCATTGCGCAGCGCCGCGGCTTTTCCCGGCTTATGGACAAGCTGGAGTCCGGCGACGTTCTAATCGTGACTAAGCTTGATCGCCTCGGCCGCGATGCGATCGACGTCAGCACCACGGTTAAGGCTCTGGCCGAAATGGGCGTGCGCGTCTATTGCCTTGCGCTCGGCGGCGCAGATCTCACCAGCTCGGCCGGCACGATGACCATGACCGTGCTCAACGCCGTCGCCCAGTTCGAGCGCGATTTGCTGATCGAGCGGACGCAATCCGGTCTCAAGCGCGCCAAATCGGAAGGAAAGGCCCTCGGCCGCCCCTCGACGCTCAGCGACAAACAGAAGCAGGATGTGCGCGACGATCTCGCAACTGGGATGAGCGTTTCAGCGATCGCCAGGAAATTCATGACCAGTCGTCAAACCATTATGCGGGTTCGAGACGAGGGTTCACGATCCGTTCGACCTTAGCGCAGGATTTTGAACAGATCTTGTTCCGACCCCTTGCAGGGCGCTCGCGATATTCACAGGGGAACGCAATGAAAATGATCAAGCTTCTCACGGCCGGCGCATTTGCTGGTCTCGCTCTTACCGCAGGTCACGCATCGGCCTCCGTCCTCGATACGGTGAAGGAACGCGGTACGCTGAACTGCGGCACGGACAACACGGCGCCCGGCTTCGGTTACCTCAACACGACGACCGGCCAGATGGAAGGTCTCGACGTCGATTTCTGCCGCGCCGTCGCGGCCGCCGTTCTCGGCGATGCCTCGAAGGTCAAGTTCGTCACCGTCACGGACAAGAGCCGCTTCGACGCAGTGCTCACCAACCAGGTCGACGTCGTCTTCGCGCACACGACCATCAAGCCGGCGCGCGAATCCTCGATCGCCATCGATTTCCTGCCGATCAACTTCTACGATGGCACGGGCATCATGGTGAAGACGGATTCCGGCGTCAAGGAATTCGCCGATCTCGACGGCGCCACCTTCTGCACGACGCAGGGCTCCGTGACCGAGACGGTCCTAACCAGCGCCTTCAAGGCACGCGGCTGGGAAGGCTCTAAGGTTCTGACCTACGAAAACCTCGAAAAGCTTTTCGCCGCCCTCAATTCCGGCCGCTGCAACGCGATGAGCACCGACAAGTCCGCGCTCGCCGCCTGGGCCGGCAATTCGCCGAAGCCCGACGACTACCTAATCCTGCCCGACACGCTCGACAAGTCGCCCTTCGGCGGCTTCGTCGCGGCGAACGATTCCAAGTGGCGCAACGCGCTGCGCTGGATCACCTACGGTCTCTTCCAGGCTGAAGAATCCGAGATTACCCAGGCAAATCTCGAGGAGAAGCTGAAGAGCGAAGATCCCTTCGTCCAGAAGTTCCTCGGCGTCGGCGGCGGCTATGGCAAGGACTTCGGCCTTCCGGACGACTTCGTCGCGCAGGCGATCAAGGCTACCGGCAACTACGGCGAGATCTACGACCGTAACCTCGGGCCGAACACCAAGATGTTCCTCGACCGCAAGGGCACGCCGAACGCCCAGTGGTCGCAGGGTGGCTCGATCTACTCGCCGCTCTGGAACTGATCTTCCCCATGACCGGACCGGGGCGGCACGCCGCCCCAGTCCCTTCCTCGGTTCTGGTATCTCGACATGACTGTGCACCAAGCGAACGCGCCCGGAAATGCGGCTGACGATGACGTTCTGGCCCGCCGCCGGCGCAACCGGATACGGTACGACGCCACCCAGTTCGCCATCATCGCGGCTGCTGTCGTCCTGGTGGTCCTCTTTGCCTATGCGGTAAAGGAAGGGCTTGCCCGTCACGGGATCAAATTCAGCTTCTCGTTCCTCTGGGATGCCGCCGGCTTCGACATCAGCGAAGGCAAGACCTTCGTCTTCGACGGCGGCTTCTGGCCGGCCTTCACGGATTTCACGTCGGACCGCCTGATCGCGCAGGCCTTCGTCGCAGGCATATTCAACACGATCAAGGTCGCCGTCCTCGCCATCGTGCTCAGCACCGTGCTCGGTACGATGCTCGGCGTCGGCCGGCTCTCGACGAACTGGGTGGTGCGCAATCTCTCCTTCTGGTGCGTGGAGTTCGTGCGCAACACGCCGCTCCTGATCCAGCTCGTCTTCTGGTACTTCGCCGTTGTCCTGCATTTCCCGCCGATCGCCGCCGCCGCCAAGTTCTATGGCGTCGTGATCAGCCAGCAGGGCCTCTATTTCCCCGTGCCCACCTGGCAGGGAGGGGATTCGACGCTCGCCATCGGAACCGCGACCGCATTCTGGGTTGCGCTCCTCGGCCTGATTTTCGACCGCCACAAGTCTGTCCGCTGGATCTGCGCCGGCGCGGTAGTCTTGCTTGCCGGCATCATGTTCTCGACCGGCATCCTGGGCCTCGACGTGCCCGTCGCCTCGAAGTTCCAGGCGCGCGGCGGCTCGAGCATGAGCCCTGAAATGGCCGCGCTCCTCCTCGCCATCGTCGTCAACAGTGCTTCCTACATCGCGGAGATCGTGCGCGGCGCCATCGACGCGTTGCCGAAGGGGCAATGGGAGGCCGCGGCCTCGCTCAGCCTGACAAGCCGGGACGCGGTCAACGATATCATCCTGCCGCAGGTTTTCCGCGTCGTGCTGCCGTCCTTCGGCAACCAGTATATCAGCCTGGCGAAGAACACGGCGCTGGGCATCGCCATCGGCTATCCCGAACTCTTCAACATCTACGGCACCATTGCCAACCAGACCGGTCACAGCCTCGAAGGCATCGTGATCGTGATGATGTCCTATCTGATCCTCAGCTGGGCCATAAGCGCCGCCGTCGGCTGGGCCGACCGCCGCATGACCAAACGTGGAGCCTCGCGATGATCGCCAATTCCCTGAAATGGTCGCGGTACAACCTGTTCGGCAAACCGTTCGACGCCCTTCTGTCTCTTACGGTCATCCCCGGTGTTCTCTGGCTCATCTGGCAGATCGTCCGCTGGGCATTGACGGTAGCGCAATGGGATATCATTCCGCGGAGCCAGCGCGTGCTCATGATCGGTATCTTCCCAGCCGATCAGGCATGGCGCGCTTGGGTCGCGATCATGATCGTCGCTGCCATGGTTGGTGCGGGGCTCGGATGCGTGTTCGCATTCAGGAAATATCACGCTGTCGCTACGTTTTCGCAGTTGAGGACTGCACACGCTTGAACCACGGCCATACCTTCATCCCTCGTGTCGTTCATTATGTTCGCGAATCCGGTTTCACGGTCGCTTCTCGCAATGACCGCTTCGAAAT
>OIER01000848.1_pt1 | contig 18452 bp, 35 predicted proteins | sample 1581801 | NCBI WGS metagenome assembly OIER01 (sample SAMN03281006, study PRJEB24777) | human gut metagenome | isolation source: fecal sample PR165 from 1 month old male Malay infant, vaginally delivered... | reverse complement strand
GTTTTCTTCGCCTCCTGGGACTCATCGCCGTCAACGATTACCGGATAGTCCTGCCAGCATCCATCCAGAAGGCGATGCACCACTGCGAAGCCTGCGGCGTTGCGCCGGTACATGTTGTAGAAGTCATGGAAGGTAATGGTGCGCGGATAACCGAACTCCTGATAGAGCGTCGGGCGCTTGGTATTACCCCCGCCGATACCGATGGCGTTAAGGTAATTCGCTCGCCGCATTTCAGTGGCGAGATTGTTCACAGCCAGTTGAAGACCGTTATCTTGTTCGCTCACTGGCGATGCTCCTTAGAAGAATACTGTGCCGACCTGCTTGCGGTTGTTCTTCGCCACTGCAAAGTAACGAAAGCTGTCGGCGCCGTGCGATGTGAAGTCGTGAAGGGGTTTATCTTTCCAGCAGCCGCGCTTGTCGTCCCACTCCTTGCGGTAACCTTCGAGGTGGGAGATGCCAACAGCGCACTTCTCCTCATCGAATACGCAGGACTTAAGGATTTCACGCACCGACTCGATGCCGGTGTCGATCCCCGCTTTCGGCACAACGCGGAAGTTCATCGAATACATCCTGCCATCAATCTCGTAGCCCTCGCGCGCCAGCTCCTTGCGAGACTTCGCATCAGCAGCAAACTCGCGGTTTTCGATGTCGTGCGGACCCCAGTGCTCACCGTACTCATAGCCGCGGTCTTTCAGCACCTTCATGTAGTGCCGAAGCCCCTCGCCGGAGTTTTCGTAGTAGTCGATGATGTGAAACTCTTCGCCGACCTCGCGAACGAACCAGATCGCCGTGGAGTCCCCCACACCAATATCCCAGAACGTGTGAACCGGTAGATGTGAGTTATCCGGAATTTGGCCGATCCGCTTGTTGGTGTAGAGCCAGCGGAATTGTTTGGCGTAGTACGCGCCCTCGACCGACTGCTGGAACGCCTCGGCCGGAATGGTCGGGTATTCGCGCTTCATGTCGTCGCCGAGCGTCTTTTCTTTGGCGTAATACCACGCCTTCTGCCGTTCGTTAACGACTACGCCGTGTTTCGCCTCCATCTCAGCGAAGTATTCAAGCAGGCGCGCCGGCAGCGGTTCTACCGGGCCAATTGCGTACTGTGGATTCTTCCACCAGGAGAAGAAGAAAAACTTCCAGTCCAGCGCAGATAACGGCTTACCCTGCAGCAGCGCTTTCTCTGCCGTCTGGCAGTAATCGAAGAAGTAACCCGCCCGGCCCTCTGCGGTGCTCTCGATAGTTGCGAAACAACCTGTCGATACCGCCTCAAACGCACCAGTGACGATTTCACGGGCTTTATCCGGATACTTGGCGCATATCTTTCCGAACTCGGAGACGTGCAGGTAACGCAGCGTACCGCCACGAAATGAGGTGCTGACATAGAGTGATCCGCCCTTCTTAAAGACCAGCTCGCCGGCTGAGTCGTTGCTCGCCGGATTGGCCGCCTTTATCTCGGCCGGCAGCTTGTCGTAGGCATATTTCACCTTTTCCCGGAACAGGCGCTTTGCGTCATTTAGTGTGTGGGCGATCAGCGCGCACTTTGCCGACTCGAACAACGCAGCGTCGAGCTGGATAATGCACACCTCAGTCGTGAAACCGAGCTGACGAGCTTTCAAGATGATGTTGCGGGTGTGAATCCCCTCGAAGTATTCCCGCTGCTCCGGCGTCATCCGGAAGCGCGTGGGCTTTCCCTCTTTGTCGGTGATCCAGTAAAGGTTATTCAGCCGCCAGTCTTTATCGCCCAGCAGCTTGAGGTGCTCAGGTTTCATTACGCCCCCTGAGACAAGGAATCCATCAGGTCAGAGAGTTGTTTAACCGAATTGTCGCCTTCCGGCCCGTCGATGTCGTAAGCCTGGCGCTCGAGTCCTATCAGGTTCTTCAGCGCGTCGCTCAATGCCTTCACTGATTTCACTCTCTCCGGCATGCTGATCACCTTGTGGTAAATCTCGTTCAGCTTGTCTTGCCCTTTATCGTCAGGGTCATACATCAGCTCTCCGAGCTTCTCCAGAGAGGCAATGTCGGCGCACTCAGCACCCAGCTCATCAAACAGGGCATTGGTTATCTGTCGGGCTCGCTTAATATCGCCGCGGTGCTCCATGCGTACCGTCGCAATCACCTCGGCTGTAGCCTCGATCAGTACGCGTTCCGATAAGGTCGCTTCAGTGCGTACCTGTTTGCGTACCTCTGCTTTGCGTACCAGATCGTCGGCACGTTCTTTCACCTTCGCATTGAGGTCACGAGACCATTCATCTCGCTTGGCACGCTTACGGATAGCGCCTTCACTGATGCCGTGCTGCGATGCAATTTCACGGAGGGACATCACTCCGGCCCGGTAAGCCGATTCGATAGCCTCCCAGTCCGGTGTTGCCATGGGAATTCCTTGTTATATATTAAGGCCATACCAAATGCATGGAGAGGTACTATGGCGATTGAAGTGTTCAGAAGTGATTGCCGACACGATAGCGAATCAGCCTACAAGAAATGGCTGAGTGATAACCCGGACGGGTTTGTTGTTAACGCCCTAAAATCAGCAAGTGGTCAGGGCAATAAAAGTGACTCCCGTTTTACCAGAATTCATCGTGCTGCATGCAAAACCATTAACCCATTGCTGGGGCAGGCAGACAAAACAGGATTTACGACTGGCCGGTATCAAAAGCTCTGTGCCACCAGCCTTGAGTTAGCAGACAGCGAAGCCAGAGTGACAACTGGCCTTGCAGTTCCAAAGCGATGCCCATGCATCTGAAGAATTATTGCCATTACGATGGGCCAACTCATGGTGATGGCAATAAAAAAGCCGCCATCTTGGAATGGCAGCTAGTAAAAATAAGATAAGAAAAAGGTCAGAATTTAGTTATGAAGGCTCGTTGCTGCTGTTTTGCTGCCTCAGTAACCGGAGATATAGGGTATCCGATACCTATCCCTGGGTTAGCGTTAAGGTTCATCAGTTCTGTGATCACCTGTAGCGAGCGCCCAAACATGTCTGCCAATTTTCCGAAATCGACACCCATGATAGCTACTGACATATTTTGCGATGTTTGGCTGAGGTAAGCTCTTAAATGGGCTGCTTCTTGCTGCAAATGTTCAGCCTTCTCGCCACTTGCATAGCGCCGCGCAGTAACCATTCCAATAACTAACCCTGATTCAGTGTCAATAATAGGTCCGCCCGAGTTGCCACCATTTACCATTCCATCAATAGCAAATTGCCCTGCTTTTAAAGGTGCTGAAATGATAGCTTCGCTCGTTAATAGCTCCTCATATCCATGTGGATAGCCCGCGAAAATCAACCGCATTCCTCTTGTTGGATTGAAGTCAGTAGCCGGTTGCAGTATCACGCGACCATCTGGAAGAGATTCCGATAGCTGCATAACTGCAAAATCATTATCAAGATCTACATGTTTAATCTGGGCAGGAAGCCTCTGTCCAGATTCGGTTATCAGCGTGGCTGGCCCAAGCGTTCTTTTATTCTCTAAATCAAGCAGCGGCCTTACAACGTGACAATTTGTTACCACTAAATCATCTCGTAAGAAACTAAAACCACTGCCGCGTGATCCACCCGCAATAACCTGGAAGGTTGCGTTGGCTAAAGTTTGATGCATCGACTTGCTCCAATACCGGTGAGTGAAAAATCATAATGAATTCATCCACCAGAATAAGTGATGAGATACATCAATTCACACGCAAAATATTCAATGCATCAATCGGTTCGTCTTATTTTTGAACTGAGCGCAATTTAAGCACCAATGCACATGAGTCATCGGTGGTTTCGCTTTTGACAACCACCAGTTCAAGCACCTCACCTTCTTGCGGGATTTCATTTCCCAGGAAGAGGTTTTGTACTTCGTTGATTGAGTTAGTAACCGAGATAAAACCACGGTCTTCTTTTTTCATGGGGAAAGCACCTCGCTTTATTGTTTCTGTTTCACTCAGGCCGCGTTTGTAAGGCCCGGTATTCATTCGGCTGGCAGTTCGCTTGCCAAGATTTGTTGTGCGCCAGAATGTCTTTCTTCGTCTGGCGATCCATCACCTCGATATCGTGCTCAGTAAGCCGAATGACGTTGGCCCAGTCGCAGCCAGTGTCGATGACTTCAACCTTTGCGGGTCCAGTTTGCGCGCAGCTCACGATCAACATCGTCATCGCCCATACGCTTAACGTCTTCCTGTACATCGCTTGCCCCTTTCGTGACTTCAGCACGGCGTTCTGCCGCGGCGACAGTAGCAGCGGTGTTCTCTTCGGTACGTTGCTGATCAGCTTTGGCTTTCGCCTTACTGGCCCCGCGAGCATGACCAATGCCGAACGCGCCAGCAATAGCACCCAGGATGACGACCACCAGTCCCGCGATAATTTCAAAGCTCATTGCTGCTCCTTCAGTTCGTCGGCCTTTTCTTTCAATGCTGGCTGGCGTACGTATTGCGATAGTACGGCCAGCACCACCAGCGCAGGGCTAATCAACGCAACGATGTTTGGCGGCAGGATGTTTTTGATATCCGGCGGCAGCACCGCCCAGGCGTGCAGCGCAGCATCCGGGAACGACTGCGCCCATACACCAACCAGCGCGCCGATAGCCCCCAGCTTTACAGACCACGTTTTCAGCAGCAAGCTGGCATGCCCTACAAACTCCAGCCGGGTATATTTGCGCAGAAGTAACAGAACGAGCACAGCCACCAGCACAAGCAAAGCGAAAATGATCATCTTCACAGGACACGCTCCTTAACCCAGCCGTAGAGAAAATCCTCGTTGGCTTCGCGGCCCTCCGCCAGTTCGAGGTATCTGGCACCCTGGCTGCAGTTCAGCGCACGCAACAGAACCTGTTCACCCTCTTTCCCGCGGGCGGAAAGGTATCCCTTAAGCGCGGTGATGGTTCGGGGACCAATGGCACCATCCGGAATCAGATCGGGATACAGCTTTCCGCGCATATTCATTGCGGTCAGCCAGCGCTGGAAAAACTTACTGGCTACAGATGGCCCCATGTTCACGCCAGTGTCGCAAAGCTCATCTGCCAGTAACGTAGATAGAGCTGCCACCTGGTCAAACCGGGGGCCGGTCCAGTAATCGCTCAGCAGGATTTGCTTTGCTGTTTCCCTGGGCAGGTTCCGCATATCACCGGTGTAGCCATGTGCACGCGCGGTGGTCTGCGTGATGCCCCAGCGGGTCGGCCCGCCTTTATCCGACGGATGATCGACATAACCACCCTCCTTGCCGAGGATCCCCTCGATAATCTGATCTGCTGTCATGGCGCCTTAACTCCGGTAATGCGTTCCCAGAAATAGGTCAAAGCAACAGAACCCATTGCCCCGCTAATTCCGGAAGTGGCCAGTATCATGTAAATGCTCAGTCCGCTTTCAATGCTCACCAGGCCAGCAATAACGCCGGTAAACCCTGAAACCACCATTTGGGCAAGAGCATTGATCAAGCTCCATGTTGCCTTGCTCTGCTTCACATCTATCAGGTAGCGGACAAGTCCACCCCAGCAAGCAATGATCAGCAGAACCAGCCAGGACATCCCGGCAATGCTCTCTTTGTCTTGCATACGTTTAGCCATAGTTACCGCCTCCGATGGAAGATCGGGAAGCTGTGTGTTTGAAAGGGTCAGGCCCGTCGGGCTGGATTTAACAACGAAGCGTATCGATGATGATTCCCGCGGGACCTGATAATAAAAAAGCCCGCAAAAAGGCGGGCAATAAGCATGAGGGTAATAGCAATGTCGGTGATGACCGAAAATACCCTGGCTGGGTCTGGCGGCCTGCGACGCTGTTGCAGCAGCGCCCCTGATGGATTGGATTATGAGCCCGTCATCAGGTCAGGCCATTATCTGGCGCACCATTCAGGACTCGAACCTGAAACCGATAGCTTAGAAGGCTATTGCTCTCTCCGGTTGAGCTAATGGCGCTAATTTGGCGGGACAGGAAGGATTCGAACCTTCGACCATTCGGTTAACAGCCGAACGCACAACCGCTGTGCTTCTGACCCTGAAATGAAAAAGGCCGCGAAATAGCGCAGCCCTTAATGCTTTATGGTTTTGCCTGAATTAGGCGAAAAAAAGCCCGCTCAGAGGGGCGGGCAGAAGGTAGGAAATACTGATTCTTCAACGGTTCGAGGCGCACCTAATAGTCCGAGCTACCGATTTACCAGGAGAGCGCTCGTTTTCCGTTACTACCTTTTAAACATAGCTGGAGAAGCCGAAACGGCAACCCCACTACCAAATAGCTTATGTAGCATTGCATTATGGTGCCGGGTGCCTCCCGGTGAGCATGCCCCAGTCGGCATGGCCCGCGCTGCATTTACAGATCACTGTAAGTGACTGGTCGCCCCTCCGCATAGGGGGATTCACCACACGAATAGATTAACAACATGTTAATTTTCTGGTCAATAAGATATAAGCAAATGATGACATGAAGTTTTCTTATTGCCGAGTAACTTCAATCTGGTTCAGGGCTCTCGCGTATGAGCCTCTGCGTGTCGTGCAGCACGCATTAACTCAAAAGTCCTGACCGGATCACAGACATAAAAAAGCCCCGGCGGAATGCCGAGGCTAATTTTACAAACTGGTATGTGACTATCATCTTCATGCCGCCACTTAAAGTTAAGGCAGCATATCAAAGTAGACTCAAATATGACGCATTTAATCCAGTTTTGCAAGACTTGAGTCTAAATTTGTCGCCTTTTGTTGTGAACGTGATCGCGTTACCTGCAAAAGAGAATCGCTATCAAGGCGCCGCAAGGTTGTTTTCATCTCCTCCCACCGATCCGTAAACGTTTCTGACCAGTTCTTCGGGGTCACTCCGACCAGGGCGGCAAGCTTTTGGTATTCATACGTCTCCCGTCCTGCCAGCTCGGCTTTGACATCCTGCGCGGCCAGCCAGATAAGTTGACGAAGGCGATCGACAGTCTTCTTCGCAATGCGTACGCCGGCCAGCTTCTTGCTGAATTGCTCCCATGCCCACCGGGTGATCGTCTCCTGGTGCTCCCAGCGGATATTGTCGCTGTAGTTCCACAGCAGCCACGCTTTCTGATGCTCTTCCAGCGACAGCAGAGCCCGGCGCCAGCTTGCCGTCGAATACTCAACGGGCAGAACGAGAGCGATTGATGAACCTTTTGCGCGCGACTGCTGCCCGGGGATTGGCGGGCTGGATGGGTTTACCATGCGGCCTGTTACCGGGTCGGCTACTTTCTTCCTTCCCCGGCTACGCGCCGTAGCGGTGAATTGTGCGTTCTCTGCAAATGCCACCAGTTGCCCTTTCGTCGCACCGCTCAGATCGGCGGTGGCCACTATCAGCTGCTGGCGAACAAATTCCAAGTATTGAGCTGTCATACTGCTTCTCCCAGGGTCTGATAGATGCGAACGAAATTTCTCAGTATGCGGTAGTCAACCAGTACGGTGCCGCGGTGCCGGCAGAGGCGAAGCTTTTGCCAGCGGTCGCGGATGCGTTCGATAACGTCACGGCTCATGCTGCCTCCATTTCGGTAATGGTCAGCTCAAGCCGCCCACCTTTGACGACAGGCATTCTCTTCACGCTGTAGTAGTCAACCTGCTGGTCATCGAGCCAGAATCCCGATTTCGTCAGGGCGTCGAATGCTGCCTTTTGCAGGTTGTCCAGGTCACGGCGCCGGCGATCCGGCATGTGGCACTCAATACGGATTTTCAGTGGCGTGGCCAGGCCGATATCAAGCATCGAGTCTTTGATGATTCTGGCGACGCTGTCTCGGTATGCCTGACCTTCCGCGCTAATGTGAGTGCGCCCCCGGTTGTGCCGGTAGTAGCGGTTGTTGCTGGGTGGCCAGGGTAAAGAAATGCGATATTGGTTCATGCTTTTATCAGCCCCTCTTTCATCCAGAGAACCTGCGTTCTGGCCATTCCCTCCAGTGCGCACTCTTTCGCATACTCCGCATCCACCAGGCGCGTGCGGCGGTCTATTTCATCGTGACAGGATGAACAGGCGATAGCGGCGATCAGATCAGGCGGCTTAATTCCGGTCCCGCACAATCCAGCAATGCGGATATGGGCCAATACCGTGGTCTCAGGGTTACCGTTGCAGACGCCCGGGATGCGAACCTGACATTCGCGACCGCGAGCTGCTTTGCGTAAATCAGCCATGGATTTTCCTCCGGGCAGCGCGGCGCAGCCAGCGGACATCTGCCAGGTGAGCCGTATAGTGAAAGGTGGGGATATCGGAAGGCTTAACCTCTACCTTGCGCTTGCGGCGCGCAGGCACGCGGAAGATGCCGCGCTCCATGACCTTAGCGAGCAGACTGTGCATGCGAAGCCCTCCATTCCTGGGCCCATGCAATCCGACTGCTGGACTTCTCGCTGAACTTCACATTGTGCTCGGTGCCGAACCAGTAAATCGCCTCGATCACCTCGACCATGTAGCGCTTGCTGGATTGAGAGGTGCGAACGCCGAAGTAGACGCGGCCGCCGTTGATGCCCGGGGCGGATTTCTGCTCACGCTCCGGGTTTTGCATCTGGCTGACCAGTACGGTGATGAGATCTTTCCACTCCGCTGGCTCCAGCTTTTCACCGTGCCAGATCACCTGATCGCTCAGGTCTTTCAAAAGTGGCCACATGAGACGATTCTGTTTGTCGGTGCGGCTTTCTTCTCGCGCCTCGATAATCAGCGGCGATCGGTGGTCGATGGGAAGAGACTGGATGAAGTTGACGACGTTACGCTTAACGTTGTCGTTGATAAGGCAGAATTGTTGCTTCACGCTTCACCTCCGGAGAGGTCAAACGCTGAATGCAGAAAATCGCCGGTGGCTTTGGCCATCGGTGACAGGAATTGCTGTAAGGTTTTGTGCGCCATGTGTCCCCACTTGGCGCCGGTCATTAGTGTCAGTTGCTCAGGCTGACGAGGTAATTATCGCCCTTCCCGGGGATAAAAGCAAAATGAGCATATACGAGAAAATCGCTATTTTTTGGCGTTCTGCTCAGCCATTTCCATATAGCGCGGATCGGATGCCTTGGGGAGTTGGATGCTCTGCTCGCGGTAGTAGCGGACGCGCTCCATGAAGTATTCTCGGAGGTGCTCGGGCTGCTCTCTGGCGACCACTTCGGCGACAACCGGCATGTTCAGGCGCTCTTTGTACGCGACGCCGGACGCTGCCAGGTCGACGTTGACCTTGTCCTGCTCGTCTTTCGATTTGGCTGCAATATTCCACTGAGACATTAGTCCACCTTAAGGCTGCCAGCCCATTCCGTAATTGCCTGTTTCATGCAACCATTTATGTCCACACTCAGTACAAATATAGTAGCTTTCCTTAGTGCCACGACCATTCAGACTCATGTATTCCCCTTGTTCTTCAGGAATATACTTCATGCACTCTAAAGGTGGTTGACGCCGCTGCCTTGGCTGCTTTTCACACACAGAACATGTCATAAACAACTCCCCCTCAAAGAGAAAGACCACACGATAGCATGGTCTTTGATATTTATCTTTGCTCCGCATCACTACAACTGCGCGGCTTTGCGTTCTGCGGGGGATTTAGGCACCTTTCACCTCTACGCATTGAATATTGTCTACGCTTGGCGAAACGTCATCCCAGGACCTCTTATCATCTGCAACTTTCATCGCCTTAATGGCTGCTTTGCACTGCTCCATGCTCTGCATGGGAACCACCTGCATATTCGATGTATTGCTGCTGATGACGAAAATCAGGAAGAAGTACGGCATCATTTCACCTCCCGTGGAGTATCCGGATATGCGCTGCCTTCCTGACCAGGATCATTGCTTCCGGTACAGGCATTTCTATGGTCATTTGCTCGGGGGCATCTTTTATTCCCGCAATCAGGGCACACCACAAAGCGCATATCGTTCAAGACCACAGGTCGGCATGTGCTGCACCAGCAATCAGGAATAATTTCAGGAATACTTTGTGGTGTGTTTTGTGGTTGAGCCTTGAGCATAGCGGCGCGGGATTGCCAAGCCAACCATGCAGCGCTCTTTGCGTCACGACCAGCCAGCGGGCAATCAACGTCATTATTCCATGCGTTGAAAGCAGCCCGCTCGTCTGGCACTACCGGAGAGTTGCCAGACTGGAGCATGGCGGCAGCACGCAACTTACCAGGAACATCCGCCCACGCACCAGAATAGTAACTAGTATTAGGGTCGGTATGCTCCAACAGGTCTTCTATCGCTGAAGCTGCCATATGCAGTAGGTCATCCAGCGCCAATGTCGGGATTGGTTCGTTAGTTTTCATGACTTACCTCCGTTGAGCATGGCGGCGCGGCAGGCGTTCCAGGTGCGCATTACTATCACGGACACATCATCAAACAACCGCATACCCTGGACAAATTTGCAGGCGTCCCTGATAGTCATTTCATCCGGCACTACCGTCGCTGGCTGCGCGTGGCGATAGAGCGGACCCGGTTTAACATCATGACGACGCCAGCGAATGTCGCACTTACGCTCTTCGTTCGGAGATGACCAAGCGACTACATCAGCCACCGGCTCGCTGTCCATTGCGACCTTGCGGCGTTCCTGTAGCTCAACGCTCAGCAGAACATAACCCGGCATCCATTCCCCAACGTCAGCGATATGGGTGATTTTCACATTGATAAACTCTCCAGTCTGATGACAGCTACCGTGCGGAGTTTCCGTCAGGTGAAGGGTGTCGCCAACACGATAATCACGGTCATTTTTGCGCAGTTCCGCGCGTTTAACGCCAGTGCATACAGCAGAGAAGAACTCCGGGTAAATCTTAAGGTCGTGAGTAATTGGCTCTCTGGTTATGGTTGATTTGGTCATTGCCGTTCCACCTTAATTTTTCTCAGCGATTCAAAATGCTTACGCATGGTTTCCTGCACCTCTGGATGCTGCCAGTTGGTATGGATGCCACCGTCTTCGTCGATGGTGAATTTACCGGCGTTTTCTTTGAGAACGCGCTTCAGGCGCTGCTCGGGGCTTTCGATTATGAACATCACTCAGCCTCCCCTTGATACTTTTCGAACCAGAACACTACCGGCGCGTTAGTTGGTTGAACCAGGCCGAATGATTCCGCTGTGCGGTAGCTTCTCGATGCCCGGCGAGTCACATCAACCTGAGTTGCAATGCGATTGCGAAAATCCTCAACCGTGCTGCACATTTTGAACAGGTTACAGGGGATGCAGGCTGGTACCATATTGTCGATGGTGTCGTTTTCTGGCTTATCCATCGCGTATCCCTTACTGATATTCCTGCGCACAGCCTCAACGTGATCGGCATGGAATTTATCGCGCAGCTCACAGCCGCAGTAAGCGCAACGGCCGCCGAATTTCATGCGCAGCTCTGCGCGCTGTTTTTTGGTCAGTGCCATCACTCAGCCTCCACCTTGATGCCAGCGAGCCAATTTCTAACCAGCTGATATTCGTTATTTCGGAAAGAACCGCAGGCGTAAATGTACGGCAACCGCAGGTTATGGCCGTTCTGGCGCAGGTAGTCTTTGCATCCATGCTCGGTAAAGCAGGCAGTAACAAACTCATCTACTTCCTGCATCGCGTATCGATCATATCCGCGAGTGTCGCGACCATCCTGATAAAGCGCTTCCAGCCGCTTGGCTCTCAGCTCGCTGACCTCTTCACCATCCCATACCCAGCAAATTCGGCTAGGCGAGTGCTCATCGCTTCCGATAATTTCACGCTTCTGGAAAACGACGAACATGGGCTGATCGGTAATACGGTTGTCCTGCGTCCTGATAAGCTCACCGATTGTGTAAAGCTCGGCTGGCAGCTTCACGGTGCGGGACTCCAGCTCGGCGATACGCGCCTGCAACACCTCGCAATGGTCCGTTATCCCACGGCATTGAACTTTCCAGTAGGCTTCCATCCCCTTCGCCTTCTCCAGCGCCTCTACCAGCTCAGCGCCACCGGCCTGATATGCCATCCAGAAACCGTATTTGATATGCGGCACAGCATCGGTATATTTCGAGGATTCGAGATGTTTATACTCGCGCTCCCACCACGCTTCGAATTTCTCTCTCTGCGCCAGTTCGGTGATATCACTCATCGGAGTTATCCTCGCAGCAGTAGTGAGCGCCTTCCGGGTCTGTGCTTTTGAAGCCGCAGATATCACACTCGATTTCGTTATGGGCTTCTTCATCGCAGTCATGGCTTTCTGGCTCGTCGGCTTTGTAATAACCGCCGCACAAGGTGCAACGAACATCAGGAACTTCATCGTAATTCGTGGTCCCGGTGATCATTTGCCGTCCCCCTCGCGCAGCGAAATTGAAGCCGATGCCACGACAAAGCGGGATGGCGACCAGTCGCAATAGGTGTCAGTTTCGGTGTGTCCAAAAATGGCCTTACAGCGCCGAATGTGGTTGCAGTTACCGCAGGTGTTGCCAGCCGGGAGCTTCATTTTGTCCGGGTCTGCTGGGTCGTAGTTCAGCGCTTTTTGGTTGTCGCTCATTCTGATGCTCCTTTACGAAGTTGTGCGGCGAACTTAAGCGCCTCTTCGGTCGTGCCATTCCAGCGGCCGCCTCTACTGGAAACCCATTCCTCCACCCCATCAGCCTTAATGCCGGCTACGATGCGATCGGTGGCGGGGGTTTCGTCTGCAAACGTGTCGCAAATCATATGCAGGTAGCCTTCATTCGTAGGTCTGATACGGTTCATCACCCCAGCGATGAAATACTCCCGGCATTCGCTGATTATTTTTTTTGCCTCCACATTCTCCGCAGCCAGCTTATCCATTTCGATGCTACTACCTTTCCAGCCCTCCCACATTGCAGCCATCATCATGAACCAGAAATTTCCGCACCCCACCTTCTTCTCGTTAAAGAACCAGGTTACGAATTCAATGCTCATATCGTTTTGCTGTGCAATCTGTTCGATTTCGTTTTTCATTTTCTTACTCCCGCCAGGCACTGGTTAAACAGGTTGGTCATTGGGTTTACGTCGCCAGGACGCTGGCGATACTGAGCAGATGGTTCGCTTTCGGTTACGGCTGTCGTGTCGATCAGGGTGTACCGATAGCTCCTGCACTCACCCTCACGCTTAACCTGGCCGTCACGGTGCATCTACCACAGGGAGGAATTGACCACTGAAGAGTCAAGACCGGTACCGCGGCGGATATCCTGAAAGCTGCAGCCAGGATGCTGGCCGACGTAATTGATTACGACTTGTTTGCCCGAGTTCTTTTTCATCAGATAAGCCCTCTCTCTTTCCCGCGCAGGTATTCATCCCGCAGCCACTGAGCCGGAGTTAACGCGCCGAGCGATGCCGCGCTTGGCATACATCCGAAGCTTTTGCCTTCAGGGTGAAACCCCTGCTGACGGCTGACATGGTTTGTCGGAATGGCTTCCTGGTTGTTCTCCAGAGCCAGTACCGGCGACGGTATTTGTTCTCCGGCGGCGACTTTCAGCGCCCAGTCTTCCAGCTTTTTAGCGGCATATTTCTCGGTTTCTGCCTCGCTGAGCTGGCGCTGGTACATTGCTCGCCGGGTATCGGTAACAACCCAGTACATGACAGGGTGAGACCATGGGAAGCGCTCAGCACCGCCGGTATGCAGCCCCTTCTCACGGCTGTAGCGGTGGAACTCGTTCATCACGTCGACAAGAGTCACGCCGAGCACAGTTCCGCTGTCCTTGCACCACTTGATGAACTGGCCCGGCGATGGCCAGAACGGCGATTCACTGGCTCTCGCGTGGCGCACTCCGGCGGATAACTGCTCGCGGGTGCGGATCCCGTTTTCGGCAAAAGCTGCAATCCACTGGCGCTTCGCTGTCTTCTCTTCGGCGTCGGTCCGCAGGTTAGTCTGGGTAGACGCCGGGAAGATCTGCTTCAGCTGTCGGAACAGAGAATCAACCAGCCTTTCAGCTTCGAAATCGAGAAGCCTCTGCGGCTCCGTGCTACCTGCGGCCATTCTGGCCAGCGCATCACCATCGCGATTGCCGATCGCGGTCATAAGCTGTGCGGTCATATGAAGTCCTTCCAGCCTTCAGGGCTGTTCCAGTGTGGAGAATCAGGTTCGCTTCTCTGGCGCCCGGAAAGCGGATTAACTCTCGCGTTCCTGAGCCATACACGGAATGCCGAGTTCCAGTCGATCAGCTTTGTGCCGCGGGCCTGGTGATAATCACGAAAGTTCAGCAACTCGGTTTCAATGTTGATCCCTTTCTCCGAGGCAATCGCAATGTGATCTGCCAGTGGCTTGAAGGCAGGAGGGAAAGGTATTTCCCCGTTGGGTGAAATCCCGATCCGTCGCTTTGCAGCCTCGCTGATAAACTGCCCTCGCGCAGAGAGAGAGTCTGGTTCAGTGACTGGTTCAAAAGAGTGACTGGTTCTGGTGCCATCTGGTGGCATAGGGGGTGTGCCATCAGATGGCATAGGGGGTGCTATTTCATGGCATACCCCTGTGCTTTTTGATGGCATAGGGGTGGCATCCAGGTTCAGATAATACACGTTGGATGTATTACCCTTCCCGTTGTTGACCCCAACGCGATTTTCACGCTTGAGAAGCCCCATATCCTCAAGCGCGTCAATATGGTTGCGAACAGCGGATTTACTGCATTCGCACTGGTCGGCAATGTGTTGATACGAAGGCCAGCATTCGCCCTTGTCGTTGGCGTTGTCGGCCAGCTTGATAAGAACGAGCTTACGCAGTGAGTTTCCCACTTTGACCCCCATTGCTTTCGCCATAAGTGACATGCTCACGTGCTACCTCCGGATTGTTTACTCTTACAGATTTACCAGGCATAATTACCTCGCAATTACCTCTTCGTTTTTGCACCTGAAAGCCGTTAGTGTTCGCGCACTGCGGCTTTCGCCTTTCTGTTCCCACTTATGCTTCAAAGTCACCTTTCTCTCCCGGCCTGTTAGAAATCAGGATGGCCAGCAGCAGCGACATGTTCGGCAGCAGGCTTTCCCGCCAGCGACTCACCGTCGACTTATTCACTCCGGCCACTTTGGCGATATTCGTGGTTCCCAGTTCAGCTATCTGGCTGTGTAACCAGCTTTCTATCCTGCGAGCCTCCACTTTGTTGCGTGTCGTTGAACTCTCCATCTGTGATACTTCCTCTGGTGTTGATTGGGAGGCCGCTGGTTAGGCGGCCGGAACGCCCTTCGGAGAAGGGAATAGTTTTGGAAGGTCTGGTCTAATTTGATACGCCTGAACCTCCCCATTAGTTGCATTTACGATGCTGTTTACATGTTCAGGCGAAACCTTTGCCTTGTTGTGGAGCCACTTGTAAACCGCCTGCTGAGAAACATCGCAGGCTTCACCAAGCTTTTTCTGAGAGCCGACAATATTAATTGCGGTTTTAATGGTTGGGTTCATGACAACCTCCGTAGTAAATACAAACAAAGAATAAAACCTTAGTTGTATTTAGTCAACAACCATTTTCGTTTGCCGCTATAAAACCATGGTTGTAAATTGAGAAGATGAAAACGACACTTGCAGAACGATTAAGAGAAGCCAGAAAGGCTGCCAGCATGACCCAGAAGACTCTGGGAGATGCTGTTGGAGTTAGTCAGGCTGCGATCCAGAAGATTGAAACTGGAAGGGCTGCTCAGACCACAAAATTGCTCGATATAGCCAAGGCTTTAAGGGTGAGACCTGAGTGGCTTTCTTCGGGAACTGGCGCCATGAGGGCTGATGGTGAAGATGACAAGAAGCCTTCACACATAAATCATGATGTGTTCAGGGTCGACATTTTGGATCTGGCCGTCAGTGCCGGCCCGGGCATTGTGAATCAGGAGTTCGTGGAGATTCTCCACTCCGTTGAATATGCGCCAGCGGAAGCGCGCCACATGTTCGATGGGCGCAAGGCTGAGAACATCAGGATCATCAACGTCCGGGGCGACAGCATGTCTGGCACGATTGAGCCTGGTGATCTGCTGTTCGTCGACATCAGCGTTAAGAGCTTCGACGGCGACGGGATATATGCGTTCCTGTACGACGACACTGCTCACGTGAAGCGCCTGCAGAAGATGAAGGACAAGCTGCTAGTTATATCGGACAACAAGAGCTATGCAGCCTGGGACCCGATCGAGAAAGACGAAATGAATCGGGTGTTCGTGTTCGGCAAGGTGATCGGCAGCATGCCGCAGACATACAGAAAGCATGGGTAAAACCTTAGCGCGTAGAGGAAGCATGTCTGATCTGATTATCCCAATACTCATTACTTAGCTGATTATCGGACTGATTAGGATAGTGCTCAGGCTGGATAAAGTTTTCTTCAAGCGAAGGGATGGAAGTGAAGACTTTGACTAAAAACTACACACATTTCCTACAAATAAAGCTTATAAATATCATAGGGATAGAAATTAATGGCAATTTCTAAAGAAATGAGAAAACTCATTAACAAATGGAAGACCGGAAACTCTTGGCCCAAACGTTTAGAATGGCTCGAGATTCAGGGGATCAGGGGATGGACTGGCCAGAGGGTAGATTTGCAATTTCCAATAGTTGCTCTTGTTGGTGAGAATGGCTCTGGCAAAAGCACTGTATTACAATGTGCAGCCTCTGTTTATAAAGACATAAAAAAAAGATATGCTTCATATTATTTCCCTGACACCCCTTTCGAGAAAATCGAAAATGCATACATAAGATTTTCATATAAAGAAGGAACAAATTCTTATGTTAAATCAATTAGAAAGCAAACAACAAGATGGAGGGGTAACCCAGAAAGACCTGATCGCAGGGTGGAATACGTAGATTTAAGCCGCCTTCAGCCAGTTAATGCACGTTTAGGTTATTCTAAACTCTTAAAAAGCGGAGTTACAGAAGGGACTCATGATGCGTTTGACCAGCAAAAATTGGACAGACTAAATAATATAATGGGTAAATCCTATATATCAGCAGGCCTTTCACTTACAAACTCTGACTCTAAAAGACCGATCACTGTAGTGTCAAATGGAGAAGCTAGGTATTCAGGGTTTCACCAAGGAGCAGGTGAGATTACTGCCGCAGAATTGTTAGCGGCAGATTACCCTAAATATGGAATTATTTTAATTGACGAAATAGAGACATCTCTTCACCCGAGGGCTCAACGACGCCTCATGCGTGACTTGGCGCATTTGGCAAGGGAGCGTGAGTTACAAATTTTAATAACCACCCACTCTCCATATATCCTTTCAGAATTACCACCTGAGGCTAGGATATATTTAATGAATGGAGTTGAAGGCCGAACTGTAGTAACTGGAGTTAGCCCTGACTTTGCAATGACAAAAATGGATGAAGAAAATCATCCTGAATGTGATGTGTATGTAGAAGATGTCGTCGCTGCAACATTAGTTTCAGAAATCATTGCTTCATCAAGCGAAAGGGAGTTACTCTCCCGGGTGAAAATAATACCTTTTGGCAGTGCTTCTGTTGGAATGGCTCTTGGTCAAATGGCTGCAAATAAAAGGTTCCCGCGTTCTTCTGTCGTTTTTTTAGATGGGGATCAATCACCAGCACTAGGTTGTAAAATTCTTCCAGGAGATGACGCTCCAGAAATAGTTGTTTTTGAAGCGCTTCAGAATATTGGTTGGCCTGGTATATCAGATAAAATCAGTAGAAAGCCAGCTGAGTCTATTGATGCCCTTAATAATGCAATGACAAATTCTGATCATCATGATTGGATTGATTATGCTTCAAATACACTTAATATTGGTGGAGAGATTCTTTGGCATGCATTATGTACTTCATGGGCTTTAAACTGTCTCAATGAACAGCAGAGAGACATTGTAGTGCAGGCAATCATTGACGCAATTGAAGAATAGAGCCGCCCTTACCCGGCACGCACTTGCGTAGAGCGCCGCTAAGAGGCGGTTTATCTTCCCGAACCCCGGCCACCGCGCCGGGTTTTTATTGCCCTACTCTTCCCTCGACAGCATCAGCACGTCCAGTGCCAGCTCCACAGCCAGATCTGCCTGGTCTCCCTGCCACAACACCTGAATCATCTCTATCAGCGCCTCTCTTGAGGGCTCGCGCCTATCAACCAACAGTTGCATAACCGCTATCCCGATAACCTGCGCTATCTGCGGGTGCATTTCTGCGAAAAACTCATCCTCATTCGACATAGCGTTGTCCTCTTCGGCGTTTTTTGAGCTTATCAGCACGCTTTACAAAAATAAATAACCAATAAAAACAACCAAATAAAACCATAGCAGCCATTTAAACAACTATTGTTGTTGACTGTAAAACAACTATAGTTTTAAATTAACTCATCCAAACAACAACGTTGGCGCCGGTAATAGGTAACAACGCTCCGTTAGCCGCGATAAGGCAAAGGTGAAGAGATGATCCGCGAAGAAGATAAAACTGAGTGGTTTAAGTTTCTGGCACACGCATTCGCCATCTTCGTATGCGTACTGATAGCAAGCGCGTTCTGCCTGATGCCTGGTGGTTCAGCATGAGCAGAAACGGCATTCGTTCACTGATTTACTGCCTGCTGATCTGCGGCGTTATCTGGACAGCGTTGATTATCAAAATCCTGCACGTTACGGGGGTGTTCAATGGCTAACTCAATTCCTAACAGCGGACGCGCCGTGATGATGCG
>OIER01000845.1_pt1 | contig 18499 bp, 14 predicted proteins | sample 1581801 | NCBI WGS metagenome assembly OIER01 (sample SAMN03281006, study PRJEB24777) | human gut metagenome | isolation source: fecal sample PR165 from 1 month old male Malay infant, vaginally delivered... | reverse complement strand
GGCCTTGCCCCCCCCAGACACCCCCCCGGCCCGGCGCCACACCCGCCCGAGCCCGCCACCGGTGCCCACCCCCGCGGCGCCACCCGGCCCGCGGCCGTCCCCCCTCCCCCCCCCGCCTCAACATGCTGTCGATCCGGTTCACGCCGGTGGCGCCCGGCGCAACACCGTCCGCCGACAAGCAGCAGAGCGGCGTCGAGGCTGCACTCACCGACACGTTGTTGCTGGTGGATGACAAGGGCGCCGATACAACCGGCCTCGACCCGCAGTCCAATGTTCGCGCCGCTGCTGGGGATTTTCCCATGCTGCCGCAGGCTGTCAATGGCAAGATATCCCTGGACAATGAGGCAATCGTCCGCTTGGCCGATGGCACGATGTTCATCAGCGACGAGTATGGACCGAATATTTACCGCTTTTCCGCCGAGGGCCGCATGATGTCGGCAACCCAGCCTCCGGCAGCGCTGGTTCCCATGCGCCATGGCAAGGCGAATTTCTCCTCCAACAATCCGGGGCCCGGCGCACAGGCGCCCGATCCGAAGGACCCCGATACCGGCCGCCAGAACAATCAGGGCCTGGAAGGCATGGCACTGACGCCCGACGGCAAGTTCCTGATCGCCGTTCTCCAGTCGGCCGCCCGCCAGGATGGCGGCGATTCCAGTTCGACCCGCCAGAACACCCGCGCCCTCGTCTATGACGCGGCCGATCCGGCCCATCTGAAGCTGGTGCATGAATATGTCGTGCCGCTTCCCGTCTTCACCAATGCCAAGGGCAAGAAGGCTGTGGCAGCGCAGAGCGAGATCGTGGCTTTGTCCGACAAGGCATTCCTGATGCTGGCACGCGACAGCGGCAACGGTTATGGCCTTGACGGCGACACGTCGCTCTACCGCAACATCACCGTCGTCGACACCTCGGCGGCCACCGATATCGCCGGAAGCGCCTTCGATGCCGACAAGGCCGTTGCACCCAAGGGCATTGTCGACCCTTCCATTACCCCGGCAACGTTGACCCCCTTCATTGATATCAATGACAATGCGAACCTGTCGCGCTTCGGCCTGCACAACGGTGCGCCCAATGACCGCAACAACCTGTCGGAAAAATGGGAAGCCATGGCACTTGTCAGCGTCCTCAATCCCAAGCTGCCGGACGACTATTTCCTGTTCGTCGGCAATGACAATGACTTCCTGACCCAGGACGGTTTTCAGGTCGGCGCGAGCTACAAGGCCGAGGGCGGTGCCGACGTCGACACCATGTTCCAGGTGTTTCAGGTCACCATTCCCGGACTGCATAAGTAGTTCGCTCGACATATCATCGGAGAGGATTGCCCCCTCCGATGATATCAGCCTCCATGCATTCCCGTTCATGTTATATGGTCGGGTGAGCTGAGTGCCATGGAGCAAAACAGATGCTGCGACTTCTCCTGCTTCGCCACGCCAAATCGGACTGGCCGGATGGTGTTGACGACCACGACCGCCCGCTTGCCGAACGCGGCCGCCGGGCCGGCCCCCTGATGGCCCGATACATGACCGGAGAAGGGCTCATACCGGATCTCGCCCTTATCTCCACGGCACGGCGGACACTGGAGACATGGGAACTGCTGAGTCCCGCCATCGGAGACGGTATACGCTGGCTGGAGGAGCCGCGCATCTACGAGGCGCCCGCACGGGTGATCCTGGATGTCGTCAGGGCGGTGGAGCCGGGGATCGGGACATTGCTGGTTGTCGGCCATAATCCGGGGTTGCACGATGCAGCCCTCCGGCTTGCCGGTAGGGGACGGGAGGCCGATCTCACCCGCCTCCGGCAGAAATACCCCACGGCGGGACTAGCCGTCATCGATTTCACCGCCGGGCGCTGGTCAGATCTTGCCGATCAATCCGGGGAACTGGAGCGGTTTGTGACACCGAGGACAATCGGCCACGGGTGAGGCCATTCGCCCAAACCCCGATTCCACGGGCGTTCATGCGCCAAAATAGCTGCACTGAGGCGGTCATTTCAACTTTCAGCTGTTGATTATGACAATCATTTTTCGAATATGTGACAGGACCATTCACTGCAAACCGCGATTGGACGTCAGGATGCGCCTTAGAGAACTTCAGGAAATCAGGTACGAAGAGGAAACCGCCAATCTCAAGCTTTCGGGTCTCAACCCGTTCAAGGAAGCCAAGAGCGTCAACATTTCCATCGACAATCCCGAAGCATTCCTCAATGCGATCAAGACGGCGCTTTCGGACCCTGACGGCAAGCCCATCAAATTCGGCAAGGGCAAATAGGCCTCCGCGCGCATCACGAAACAGCTTCCCCTGGCGGATGAAATCGTGGCAAGCCAGCAAGATAATGCTTGCCACGCCGCGCGTTATTCCGTTCATTCTCGGAACGAACCGGCCAAGACCCCCACGCGTTACGCGCCATGTGCCCAGTGTTGAACCAAAGGAGCTCCCGTGACTGAACCGACCATCGCGCCCGCTCCGCCCGTCACTCTGGTCATCTTCGGCGCAACGGGCGATCTGACGCGGCGGCTGCTCGTTCCCACCGTCCTCAACATGACGCAGAGCGGTCTCGTGAGCGACAGCCTGCAGATCCTTGGCATCGGCATTGAACCCGGCGATGATGAAATGCTGCGCGCCAAGCTCGAAGACTTTCTTACGACATCCAACATCAAGGCCAACTATAGCGCCGAGACATGGCAGGGGCTGCGCTCGCGCATCTTCTATCGGCAGGGCGACTTCACGCAGGATGCAATCTATGCCGAGATTGCCGGCCAGCTCGGAGCGCAGGCCGGGCGGAACGCCGCCTATTACCTTGCCGTGCCACCGCTGTTCTTCGGCGATATCGTCGACAAGCTCGCCGATCACGACCTGCTGAAAGAAATGGGTGGTGCCTTCCGCCGCCTTGTGATCGAAAAGCCGTTCGGCACCGACCTCGCCTCGGCCAAGGCGCTCAATGCCAGGATATTGAACCGCGTGCCGGAAACGCAGGTCTATCGCGTCGACCACTTCCTCGGCAAGGAAACCGTGCAGAACATCATGACGGCGCGGTTTGCCAACATGATGATCGAATCCCTGTGGAGCAACAATTTCATCGATCACGTCCAGATCACCGCGGCCGAACTCGTCGATGTCGGCACCCGCGGCAAATTCTACGATGCCACGGGCGCGCTCAGGGACATGGTGCCCAACCATCTGTTTCAGCTTCTTGCCATGGTTGCCATGGAGCCGCCGAACAGCTTTGACGCCGAGGCAATCCGCGACGAGAAGGGCAAGGTCCTGAAAGCCCTGCGGATCTACTCCGGCGAAGAAGCCGAGCAGAACTCGGCGCGCGGCACCTATACAACAGAGGTTTCCGGCGGCAAAACCATACCGAGCTATACGGATATCCCGGATGTGGCGCGCGACAGCGCAACGGAGACCTACGTTGCCCTGAAGCTTTTTGTCGATACATGGCGCTGGGCGGGTGTTCCCTTTTATCTGCGCACCGGCAAGGCCATGACGGCCCGCGATACCGAGATCGTCGTCACTTTCCGTCAGGTTCCCTTCGCCCAGTTCAAGGGGATGGGGCCGCAGCGCCGCCTGACACCGAACCGGCTGATCATCCAGGTGCAGCCGGACGAGGGCCTGCACATCGAAATATCGATCAAGTCGCCCGGTCTTTCCGTCGAGACGGTGCCGGTATCCCTTGATTTCAACTATGCGGATTTCTTTGATATCGGTAAACTGACCGGCTATGAATCCCTGCTCTACGATCTGTTTGTCGGCGACCAGACCCTGTTTCAGCGCGCCGACAGCATCGAAGCGGGATGGGCGGCGGTGCAACCCTTTCTCGATCTGTGGGCGACATCGGCAGAACGCCCTGATCCCTATCCGGCGGGCAGCATGGGGCCGCAATGCGCCGATGCACTGATCGAGCGCGATGGCCGAAAATGGCACCAGCCCGATGTGCAGCACCGGGTGAAAGCGAAAGTTTCCTGACTTGATCCGACAAGAAAAACGAGAGGGACGGATATGACCGAGACATTCGTAATTGCACAGGGCGGCGGACCGACGGCAGTCATCAACCAGACCCTTGCGGGCGCCACGCTGGAGGTGCGCAAGCGTTATCCCGGTGCCCGCGTGCTCGGTGCAAAGCATGGCGTGCGCGGGATTCGCGCCGGCAACTTCGTCGATCTCTCGGCTCTGCCGGAACAACAACTGCGCCTGATCGCGGCAACGCCGAGTGCTGCGCTCGGGAGCACGCGCGACAAACCCGATGCGGCCTATTGCGAGGCGATCCTGAAAAGCCTGCGTCAGGTCGGGGCGACCGCCTTCATCAATATCGGCGGGAACGATACCGCCGGAACCCAGCAGATCCTGGTGGAAGCGGCGGGCGGGGATATTGCCTTCGTTCATGCCCCCAAGACGATCGACAATGATCTGGTTGAAAGCGATCACACGCCCGGTTTCATTTCCGCTGCCGAGTTCATCGCGGGCGCTTTCCTCAGTATCGATCTCGACTTCCGTGCGCTGCCCGGCATCTATGTCGGGATCGTCATGGGCCGCCATGCGGGTTTCCTGACCACCGCAGCCGCCGCATGGCAGCATGACGATGCGAGCGCGCCTCATCTTGTCTATGTGCCGGAGCGGGCTTTCTCGGCAAAACGGTTCATCGATGACGTGCGCGAAGCGCAGAGCCGTCACGGCCGCTGCATCATTGCCATGTCGGAAGGCGTGACCGGCGAGGACGGGCGGACCGTGGTTGAAAACCTTGTTCCGGCCGATCGCCTTGAACGCGACGCCCATGGCAATATCCGCCTGTCCGGCGGAGAATTGGGAATGGCCATCGAACAGCTTCTCAGGGACGGCCTGCCCGGCGCCCGTGCACGGGTGGATACGTTCGGCTACCTGCCGCGCGGCAATATCGCCACAACCAATGCGACCGATGCGCAAGAGGCTTTCGAGGCGGGAGTCTTCGCCGTCGAAACGGCGGCGCGCGGCGGCGGGTCGGTGGCGCTGCAATATGCCGATGGCAGCACCCGTCCGCAGATCGTTCCGCTTGCCAGCGTTGCCGGCAAAACACGCCACCTGCCGGACGATTTTCTCGACCCGGAACGCAACCGGATTTCAGCACCGTGCCGGGCCTATTTCGAACGGCTGCTGCCAAAGCGCTTCACGCTCGCCGAGCCGCTCGCATAGGCGGCGTCACCCGCCATTGACCAGGCGAAGCACAAGCTGCTGGATGTTGCCGCCCTCGCCCATCTCGACCCGGTCGAAATCCCGCCCCTTCTGGCGCTGGGCAAGGGAAAGCTCGGAAAGGCGCTTCGTCATCTCGACCCGGATTTTCCGGCAGCCGGAATCATCCGGCACCGACAGGCCGATGGTCGCCGCCTCGATCCCCTTGACCATGTCCTTGATCGTCTCGCCGTGCACGGCTTCATGGGTGCGCACACCGGCAATGAACGTATCCCAGCTTGCCTGTACCGCAGCCGGCAACCGTTCGGCGGGCTTCGGCAGCGTATAGGTGATGATGAGTTTCGGCGTTGCGGCAACCAGGCTGCAGGCATTGCCCTGCCGCTCATACTTCCTTTGCCACGTCAGTTTGAAATTGGTGTGGGCGATTGTCCGGGTGGTACCGGCGATGACGGGCCCCCGCTCGCCAATCGACGCATAGAGCGCTGCACCGGATTTCCCGGCAATGGCGTAGGTTTCCACCTGTTCGACAGCTTTCCACGCCGCCTGTGCCGCCGCAGGCATGCCGACAAGGCAGACGGCAACCAGGCAGTACCCTGCAGTTTTTATCATGTGGCCCCTTCCCGTCACATCCGGGCGAACAGCATCAGGCTCCAGATGCTGCCGCCTTGTCCCGCACAGGAAGCTTCCAGCCGGGCCGGATGAAATGACAGGTATATCCGTTGGGATACCGTTCCAGATAATCCTGGTGTTCCGGCTCCGCCTCCCAGAAATCACCGACCGGTGCGAGCTCGGTCACGACCTTTCCCGGCCACAGACCGGACGCATCGACATCGGCAATCGTGTCCTCGGCAATCCGCTTCTGCTCTTCATCCGCATAGAAAATCGCCGAGCGGTAACTCAATCCCAGATCGTTGCCCTGGCGGTTGAGCGTCGTGGGATCGTGAATCTGGAAAAAGAACTCCAGAATGTTCCGGTAGCTGATCCGCGCGGGTTCGAAAATGATTTCGATGGCTTCCGCATGGGTGCCATGGTTGCGGTAGGTTGCGTTCTCGACATCACCGCCGGAATAGCCGACGCGGGTCGACAGGACGCCGTCATAACGACGGATCAGATCCTGCATGCCCCAGAAACAGCCGCCGGCAAGGACTGCGCGTTCGCTTGTCATCCGATTTCCTCCACCTGATTGAGATAGGCTCCATAGCCCTCCGCCTCCATATCGTCCCGATGGACGAACCGGAGCGAGGCCGAGTTTATGCAGTAGCGCAGCCCGCCGCGATCCTGCGGACCATCGGGGAAAACATGCCCGAGATGGCTGTCGCCATGGCTGGAGCGCACTTCAATGCGCACCATGCCGTAACTGTCGTCGCGCAGCTCGTTCACATGGGCAGGCTCGATGGGCTTGGTGAAACTCGGCCAGCCGCATCCCGATTCAAACTTGTCGGATGAGGCAAACAGGGGCTCGCCGGAAACGATATCAACATAAATACCCGGTTCCTTGTTGTCCAGGTATTCGCCCGTTCCGGGACGTTCGGTCCCGTTCTGCTGCGTGACACGAAACTGCTCCGGAGAGAGTTTCGAGATCACGTCAGAGTTCTTTTCATATTTGCGCATATGTTTCCCTTCCATCAGGGGTCAGCGTGATTGCGGCATGTCCGGCCAACCATGAAGTGTGTTGGTGCATATTTGTGTCCGCCCGCCCCGGTTATCAAGCCCGGAGCGGCGCAAACATCGTCCGCTGCAAGCGTTTACACCGCACCATAGCGCGCACGGATATGGCCGATGAAGTGGTCCGCATTGAGCTTTTCGCCGGTGGCGCGTTCAAGCAGTTCCGGCGTCGACCAGCGCGATGCCTGAGACCAGATCCTGTCACGCCGCCAGCCGTTGATGGCCGCAAACTCTCCCTTGGCTATATCCCTGTCGGCAGCCGGATATTCCTTTGTCAGCGCCGCCCATTGTTGCGCAGCCATCATCGCCCCGAGGGTATAGGACGGGAAATAGCCAAAGGCGCCGCTTGCCCAGTGCACATCCTGCATGGGCCCGTCGGCCGGATTATCAATCGTCGACAATCCGAGGTAGTCGCGCATCTTCGCGTCCCATGCCTCGGGCAGGTCAACCGGCTGCAATCTGCCCTGGATCAGGTCCTGTTCGAGTTCGAAACGCAAGATAACATGCAGCGGATAGGTCACCTCGTCGGCATCGACCCGGATCAGTCCGCGTTCGACCCGGTGAACATGCGGAATGATGTCATCCATGGACCAGGATTCACCCAGATATTTGTCGACAATCGGCAGAGCCCATTGCCAGAATGCGGGGTTGCGGCCGAGCTGCTTTTCGACAAACAGGCTCTGGCTTTCGTGCACCGCCATGCCCCGCGCCTTCCCCAGCGGCCAATGCGACCACTTTTTCGGCAGGTTCTGTTCATAGAGCGCGTGACCGGTTTCGTGCAGCACGCCCATCAGCGAGGAGAGAAACTCCGTCGTCCGGTAGCGTGTCGTTATGCGCACGTCGCTCGGCACGCCGCCACAGAACGGATGGTGCGATACGGAAAGGCTGCCATGGGAAAGATCGAAGCCAACCGCTGCCATCATGGCAAGACCAAGCTCGCGCTGCCTGTCGACCGGATAAACACCGGACAAGGGTTTCAGCGGGTGTTTTGCCAGCCTTTCCGCCTGCACGGCCAGCGCCTCCGGCACGAAGTCCTTGAGGAAGGTCTTCAACGTGTCGAATACCGGCGCGATATCCGCCGTGCGATTGCCGGGGTCATATTGCTCGATCATCGAATCATAGAGACCAAGGCCGAGAACCTGCGAGCGCATGGCTGCTTCTTCGCGCGCCAGTGCAATGACACCTTCGAGCGCCGGCAAAAACCCGGCCCAATCATTCTTGGCACGCAGGGCGCGCCACAACTGCTCGCAGCGCATACGAGTGTTCGTCTGGCGTTCGACGAATTCAGCGGGCAGGCAGGTCAGATTGACATAGTGCCGCTTGAACTCCCTGACAGCCGCGACCTGCTCCTCGTCGAGGTCCTCCCGTTCCGCCGCATCGATCCAGTCGGCGATTTCGGGCGCGGATGCCTGGCGATGATACATCCCCGCCAGCGTGCCCATGGCTTCCGCCCGCTTTTCACCGCCGCCAACGGCCATATGGGTGGCCTCGTCGGCGCCGAGAATGGCAAGCGCATGTTCCAGGGCTTCAAGCCTGTGGCCGAGTTCATCGAGTTTCTGGAAGGACATTCTGTTCCCCTTGGGCGAATCCTGATTCAAAACAGGGCCCGAGAGGACTTCAATTTTCCGGCGAGTGCAAGATTGAATCACGTGCCGGGATGTCAGGAGTGTGCATCGGGGAGATTGACAACCGGCGCTTCGAGGCGTTGAAGTATGGCGTGCAAGCCGCGATTTTGAGCCCCTTGCCGCCAACCCGATCCCGATCCCGCACATATACAGCTCGCCTGAGGTCTTCCGTGACCCGTCAACCACTATCCCGGCGAGTGGAAAGCCAGAACAACACATGTCTCAATCGGTTGAACGTTCAAAACGTCCGTTGATTGTTGCCTCCATCATGCTGGCAACATTCATGGTCGCCATTGAAGCCACCATCGTTGCCACGGCAATGCCGCGCATTGTCGGTCAACTCGGCGGTTTCACCTATTACAGCTGGGTCTTCTCGGCTTTCCTGCTGGCACAGTCGACGACAACGGTGATCTACGGCAAGCTGTCCGATATTTTCGGCCGCAAACCCATGCTCATCGGTGGCATTGTGATTTTCCTTGCCGGCTCGGCATTGGCCGGTTTTGCCTGGTCGATGACGTCATTGATCGCATTCCGCCTGCTGCAGGGGCTGGGCGCCGGAGCCATCCAGCCCGTGACGATGACCATCGTCGGCGATCTCTACAGGCTTGAGGAACGCGCCAAGGTGCAGGGCATTCTGGCCAGCGTCTGGGCGATTTCCGCCGTAACCGGCCCCCTCGCCGGCGGCCTGATCGTCGATCATTTTTCCTGGGCGTGGATTTTCTGGATCAACCTGCCGATCGGCCTGCTGACGATCATCGGCTTTACGCTGTTCCTGCATGAAAAAATCGAGCCGCGCAAAGCCCGCATCGACTATCTCGGCACCGTCCTGTTTTCGATTGCCATCGTCTCGCTGATGGTCATCCTGACCGAAACGGACGCCGATCTGTCGATCCTCGCCGCGCTGGCTGCCGTGTTCATCGTGACTGCCATCCTGTTCTTCATGCAGGAGCGCCGGGCGCCGGAGCCCATCATTTCGCTTGCGCTGTGGAGCCGCCGGCTTGTCGCCACCAGCAACATAGCGACGCTTCTCGCCGGCATGGCGCTGATCGGGCTGACCACCGTACTGCCGATCTACGTGCAGGGCGTGCTGGGGCGCTCGCCGCTGGTTGCCGGCTTCACGCTGACCATGCTCATCGTCGGCTGGCCGCTCGCCGTCATGCTGTCCATCCGGCTGTTTCGCGCGTTTGGAATCCGCAGGACCCTGCGCGCCGGCAGCCTGATGTTTCCGATCGGCGCGTCGTTTCTGCTCTTCCTCACGCCCGAAAGCAGCCCTGTCTCGGCCGGCGTCGGTTCCTTCCTCATGGGTTTCGGCATGGGACTGATCAGCGTCACCAGCGTCGTTCTGGTACAGGAAAGTGTCGAATGGTCGATGCGCGGCAGTGCCACGGCATCGATCATCTTCTCGCGTAGCCTCGGCAACACCCTCGGCGCGACAACCCTCGGCGCCATACTCAATATCGGGATTGCGCATTTCGGCAGCGGCGATCTCGCCAACAAACTGCACGAGGTGATCAACCAGCCATCGGGCCTGTCCAGCCTGGCGACGAACCCCGCCATCCGCCTGGTGTTTCACTCCGCCCTGCACTGGAGTTTCTGGGGGGTGTTCACCGTTGCCATCCTCACCTTTGCCACGACCTGGCTGATCCCGGTTTCACGCGAGGCCGGCCGCAAGCCGCCGACACAAACCGAGATGCAGGAGGCACTGTCGTCCTGACGGCAATGCCAGGGCTGCCGCATCACTCCGGCAGCCCTGCCTTGCGCAGCGCATCGAGATAGCGCTGCAAATGCTCGGGGTTTCGCCAGGGGACTCCGGCACGCGTCGTCGCAATGCTGGTCCCCGGGGCGACCTGGAGAAGGCGGTCAAGCGCGGCACGCGTCGCGTCTGCATCACCCATCTCGCCGAGTGCCGCCAGAAGAACCCTATGACCGGTCGGAAAATTGGGATTGAGATGCAGGGCCTTGCGCGCCCATTCCGCCGCAGCGTCGTAATGCCCGTCGGCAAACTCGGCCATGCCGAAAAATGCGAAGGTCCAGTAATTGGCCGGGTCGCGCGGGCTGAGCCGTATGGCCATCTTCAGGGTTTCGCGTGCATTGCCGCTTTCACCCGCCAGCGCATAATATCCGCCGCCCCACATGCGTGCGAACGCCAGATTGGGATTGATATCGATGGCCGTTTCCAGGCACCGCCGGGCATCGTCGAACCGCCGCATGAACAGGGCGACTGAACCGAGGATCGTATGCGCTTCGGCATCCCGCTCATCCAGTTCAACCGCGACGCGCGCCATCTCGTGGGCTTCGTTCATGGCCTGCGGCGGATTGGGGCTCCAAGCATACAGCACATCGATGATATCGCACATGGCATGCACCACCCGTGCCCGCGCCAGGTTCGGATCAAGGGCTATTGCCTTCAGGGCAAAATCCTTGGCTGCCGCGCTGTCTTCCCTTGTCCAGCGCCAGGCATGCCAGTTCGCTCGCATGACATAATCCCACGCGCTGAGGTTGGCGGGGTCTTTCCGGCGAGCCCGCTTCATCTCCGCGCCGATGAGTTCGGGCGTCACCACGCCAACAATGCTCGCCGTGATGTCGTCCTGGACAGCGAAGATGTCATCCATCTGCCGGTCGAACTGCTCGGCCCAGATATGATTGCCGGTCGCCGCATCGATCAGCTGCGCGGTGATCCGCACCCGGGGACCGCTGCGCCGCACGCTGCCTTCCAGCACATAGCGCACGCCGAGTTCCCCGGCGACCTGCTTTATGTCAACGGCACCGCCTCTGTATGTAAAGGATGAATTGCGGGCGATGACAAAGAATGCCTGGTTGCGCGCCAGCCCCGTAATGATGTCTTCGGCGATACCGTCGGCAAAATACTCCTGGTCCTTGTCGGCACTCATATCCTGGAACGGCAGGACGGCGATGGCCGGCTTGGCGACACCGTCGGCCGATGGCGCATCGGATCGGGGGCGTTTGGCACCCGCCATGATCTCCAGCACAACCCGGTAGACGCGTATGCGCTTCCTGATGTTCTTGACCTGCCGTTCGCCAAGATCTTCAAAGGTGAAGGCCACTTTGCCCGCGACCTGCTCAAACACATTCGCGGTGATCGAGATACCACCCGGTTCAGCCAAGGCTTCCATCCTTGCGGCGATATTGACGCCGTCGCCAAAGATATCATCACCGTCAATGACGATATCGCCTATGTTGATGCCTGCACGATATTGAATGCGGTGTTCCCGCGGCATGTCCGCTTCGGCGTCCGCCACGCCGCGCTGGATCAGAACCGCACTTTCGACCGCGTCGACAACGCTGCCGAATTCGACAAGCAGACCGTCGCCCGTCGTCTTGACGATGCGTCCATTGTGTTCCCGCAGAACCGGATCGATCAACTGCTGACGATGAACGCGCATGCGCGCTATCGTGGCGGCCTCGTCAGTTTCCATATGGCGCGAATAACTGACCATATCGATTGCCAGAATGGCAACCAGTTTGCGTGCAACGCGGTCGATAGCCAACACTGCTCCCCATCTGAATGGCTCTGCAACCGACTTTATGAGTCTATGCCAGCCAAGTCCATGTGAAACAGGTGATCAGAAATGCAATCAGCAAGCCGCCACCGCTCCGGTGGCAAGGAAAGGCAGAGCAATTTGCCTGAGCCGCAATCCCATCGGTGGCTCCGCTCTCTAGGTGGAACTACCAATTCTCAAATCGATTTAAATGGCTAGAGTATCTTTCGAGGGCTTTGGTCTTCAGATGCACTCTTTTCCAATGACCAATATCTTTTTCAACGATCAAAGGCACCGGTCTGGCAACAGACCGGTGTTTTATTGCGTATTCCGCCGCGGCAATTCCCGGTGCAGGACGTCCCATCAACCATGCCACATTGATTATACTCAGCAATTTTGAAAGCTTTGATCAAAGCAGATTTAAAGCGCCGATCCCACGATTTTGCCGGAATCATGGAGCACGATTTTTGCGTGCCGCTTTCAAAGCACACCATAATCCTGCTGCACGTGCGTGCTTTGCAATGAGGTGATCGAGATGCGAATAATCCGGACATGTCTTGCTGTATTTCTGTTACTCGGCTCCCTATCCATTCCCGGCCTGGCCCAAGCCCAGGCGCCATTAGAGAAGAGAATCGCTCTCGTCATCGGCAATTCGGCCTATCAAACCGGTCCTCTACCGACACCCGCCAACGATGCCGGGCTGATTGCACAAACATTGCAGGCCGCAGGATTTGATGTGGTCGGAGCGAGGGATCTCGATCAGGATTCGTTGCGCCATACCTTCCGGGATTTTCTCGACAAGGCAACGGCCTCCGGGCCCGACACCGTCGTCTTCGTATATCTCGCCGGGTATGGCCTGCAGTATGAAGGCGAAAACTATTTTGCCGGTGTCGATGCGAAAATGACGCGCGCAACCGATGTTCCCGTCGAAGCCATACGGGTCTCCGATTTCACCAAATCGCTCGCCGCACTGCAGAACAAGGGCACCATCATGGTGCTCGACGCGGCCCGAACCAACCCATTCGTCCGATCGGATCAGCCGCTGGCAGGGGGATTGGCCATTGTCGATCCCGATCCCAATGTCCTGATCGGCTTCAATGCAGCGCCCGGAACCGTCGCTCCGCCAGAGCCCGGGCCTTACGGCGCCTATGCGCACGCCCTTGCCGAGATGATCCGTGTCGGCGGGCTGGGGCTTGATGACGTCTTCGATCGCACGCGCCTGCGGGTGAGCGATGCGACCAAGGGCGGGGAACTGCCCTGGAATGCCTCGAAATTCCGTACGCCGTTCCTTTTCTTCGATAAAGGCCCCGATGCGCCGGCACAGCAAGTATCCGCGCTGCAGGGCGGTGCAATGCGGGCCAAGGCCATTCGCGATTTCGACGCCCGCGATGCCTATCTCGCCGCGCTCGATCGCGATACGCTGCGCGGGTACGAGGATTTTCTTGCCGCTTACCCCAGCGACCCGATGGCCAAGCGTGTGCGGGCCATTGTCGCTGCCCGGCGTGAGGCGATCACATGGCGCCAAACCTGGGTCGCCGACACGCCGGAAGCCTATTGGTCATATCTGCGCCGCTATCCGCATGGTCCGCACGGCTGGGATGCCCGCCGGAGGCTTGACCATTTTGAAGCCGCGCTGGAGCCGCCCGCATCCTTCACGGTGATTGCTTACGACGTGCCGCCGCCACCTGAAACGGAAATCATCTATGTCGACCGCCCGGTCCTGTATTTCGATGATCCCGAATTCGATTTTGCGCCGCCACCACCGCCGCCGGTGATCTTCCTGCCGCCACCACCACCCGATTTCATCGTGCTGGCCCCCCCGCCCCCACCTGTCGATCTCTATGTTCTGCCGGTGCCTGCGTTCGTGCCCGTGGCCGAGTGGGTCCGCCCGGCGCGTGACATTGCACCGCCTGAAAACAATGTCATCTTCAACAATATTCATGACACGGTGATCAACAACACCACGACGATCGTGCAGGAACCGGCGGCTGCCCCCAGCCCTGGCCTGAGCACCGGCGCGAAAGTGGCCGGCGCCGCTGTTGCGGTGGGAGCCGCAGCGGCCGCCCTGCACGTTGCCCTGCCGCCATCGGTGCAGAAGAAGGTGGCAGTCATGCCAAATCAAAATCCCGTCGTCCCCACCAAACCCGCCGTGCCGGGCCCGGTACCTGCGGCCATCAAACCGCAGGACAACCATTCGCTCCCCGGAACCAACGGCAGCCGCCTGCCCCTCATCAACGGCAAACCCGCGCTGCAAAACCCGGCACCGGTGCAGACACCTGCCCCACAGGCTGTGACGAAAACACCCGGAAAAGCCAACGCCGCAGCGGTCAAGCCGCCATTGCCGGGGCACGCCCTCCCGGCCGCCCCAGGCAGTGCCGCACCGCTTGCCCCCGGGAAAGCTGCGGTGTCGACCGGCCAGAACAAAGCCGGGAAAAATGCCTTGCCGGCTATTGTCAACCGCCAGCCCACTATTGCCGCACAGGCCAGGCACAAGGCTGCGCCCAATCCTCAACCCCGGACCGTTCCACCGGCGGTTGCGAAACTGAATGCCAGCCCGCGTCCGCACAATCAGGCCGCTCCCCGCCCGCCGGTTCAAAGGGCTCAGCCGCAGAACCAGGCACGGGTCAATGCGCAGGTGAGCAGGCCGTCCGGTGCGGTGCCGCAAGCCCATACGCCAGTGCAAGTGCAGCCGCGACGGCAGGTCGAGGCAAGGCCGCCAGCCGGAAGGCCCCAGCCACATGCGCCGCAAAAGCCCGGCATGAAGAAAGAGTGCGGCGGCCAGGATCAGCCCGCCTGCCCCAAATGAGAAACGGCATCTGCAATGGGAAACGCCGTTGCGATGCACCCAACCTTTATTCGGCGGAGTGAGAGCATGCACAGGGGTCGAATAGCAAGATTTTCAATCTGCGGGCTGATCCTGTTCAGCCCGCTCCATGCGGCGGCAGCGCCGGCCGCTGACAACCCTGCGGCGCAGATCGTGCGCGATCTTGCGCTGGTCGATGCAATAACGTGGGGTGTCAATCCATCGACGATGGCGGCCTATCACACGCTTGGCCGGGAAAAATGGCTGCAAACGCAACTCCATCCCGCGTCCGACGCGCTACCGGCAGCGGTCCAGGCACAGATCGAGGCCTTGCCGGTCAGCCAGAAATCCGCCTTCGATCTTGCCACGGACTTCGACGCGCAGGGGCGCACCGCCAACCAGACGGCCGATCCCGACCAGAAAGCCATTGCGCAAAAGGCTTTTCAGGATGGCATGAGCGACATGGCCCGGCAGGCTGCAACCGCCAGCCTGTTGCGGGCGCTCTATTCACCGGATCAGCTGCGCGAACGGATGACGTGGTTCTGGTTCAATCATTTCAACGTGCATCAATACAAGGCCAATCTGCGCATCCTTGTCGGCGACTACGAGAACAAAGCCATCCGCGCGCACGCGCTCGGCCGTTTTCACGATCTGTTGGAGGCGACGCTGCGTCACCCCGCCATGATCCGCTACCTCGACAATGCCGACAACGCCGTTGGCCACATCAACGAAAATTACGCCCGGGAGATCATGGAGCTGCACACCATGGGCGTCGGCTCCGGCTATACGCAGAAGGATGTCGAGGAACTGGCGCGCATCCTCACCGGTGTCGGGATCGATATCAAACCGGACAATCCCAAGCTGAAACCGGACCTCCAGCCGCTGCTCGTGCGCGATGGTTTGTTTGAATTCAATCCGGCACGCCATGATTTCGGCGACAAGGTTTTCCTGGGGCGAACGATTAAAGGGCGCGGCTTTGCCGAAGTTGAAGAAGCGCTCGATATCCTATGCAAACAACCGGCAACGGCCCAGCATGTATCCCGGCAGCTTGCCACCTATTTTGTCGCCGATGTCCCGCCGCCAGCCCTTGTTGACCGGATGGCGCAGACCTTCATGCGGACGGATGGCAATATCGCCAGCGTCCTCGACACGCTGTTCCATTCCCCCGAATTCACAGCCTCGCTTGGCGGACATTTCAAGGATCCTGTCCGGTATGTTCTTTCCGCCATCCGTCTTGCCTATGACACGAAAGTCATCGTCAACAGCGCGCCCGTCCAGAACTGGCTGAACCGCCTGGCGGAAGGCCTCTATAACCACCAGACCCCCGATGGTTATTCCATGATGTCGACGGCGTGGAACGGATCGGGGGCGATGATGACGCGCTTTGAGATTGCCCACCAGATCGGGTCCAATTCCGCCGGGCTTTTCAAGGCGGCAACGCCCGATGCGGTGGATCAGCCGGCATTCCCGCTCATCGAGAACGGGCTGTATTTCTCAAGCCTGCATCTGAAGCTTTCAGCGCCCACGCAGACCGCCCTGGACAAGGCGATTTCACCACAGGACTGGAACACGCTGTTCCTGTCCTCACCCGAATTCATGCAGTAACAGCAACCCGACGAGGAGACGATCATGCATATCAATCGCCGTGATCTCATTGGTGGACTGGCAGCCCTGACCTCCTTGACGGTTGCCGGGCGTGTGTGGGCAGCGCCCAAAACCGACGCGCGCCTGCTCGTGGTGTTCCTGCGCGGCGCCTATGATGCCGCCAATGTGGTGATCCCGGTCAGCAGTGATTTCTACTATGCATCGCGGCCGAACCTCGCCATCGCCCGTCCGGACGCGGCCAATGCCGCCTCGGCGCTTTCCCTCGACGTCAATTGGGGCCTGCATCCGGCCCTGAAGGACACGATCCTCCCCTTCTATCAGAAAGGGCAGGCCGCCTTCATTCCATTCGCCGGTACGGACGATCTCACCCGCAGCCACTTTGAAACCCAGGACACCATCGAGCTCGGACAGGACGTCAACGGCACGCGGGATTATCGGTCCGGCTTCATGGCGCGCCTCGCCGGCGCCCTGACACGCGTGCGGCCGATCTCCTTCACCGACCAGATGCCGCTCACGTTCCAGGGCGGAGAGCCGGTCCCCAACATCGCCATCAACAGCGTGGGCAAGCCGGGCATCGACAGCCGCCAGGCGAGTCTCATCAGCGCCATGTATGACGGGAAATCATTGGAGGGGTCCGTACGGGAAGGCTTTCGCGTCCGCGATGATGTCTACCATGCGATCACCGATCACATGATGGAAGCCAGCCGCGGCGCCGTCTCCGCCAAGGGGTTCGAGCTGTCCGCACGCCGGATCGGCCGTCTCATGCGCGAGCAGTTCAACCTGGGTTTCGTCGATGTCGGCGGCTGGGACACCCATGTCAACCAGGGGGCGGCGAACGGCTATCTCGCCGACAGGCTGAGCGAGCTCGGCCGGGGAATTGCCGGGTTCGCCGAAGAGATCGGCCCGCAATGGCAGGACACCGTCGTGGTGGTCCTCTCCGAATTCGGCCGCACGTTTCGCGAGAACGGCAATCGCGGCACGGATCACGGCCATGGCAGCGTCTACTGGGTTCTGGGCGGCGGCATCAAGGGCGGCCGCATCGCCGGTGAGCAAATCGCGGTCGACCAGGCCCATCTTTTCCAGAACCGCGACTATCCCGTTCTGACCGATTACCGCTCCCTGCTCGGCGGACTGTTCCAGCGCATGTATGGCCTGGACCAGACCGGACTGCACCGCGTCTTTGCCGCCGTGCAGCCCCGTGACCTTGCCTTGATATGAAAGCGCAGAAAACGAACCGCCGATGCTGATGTCTGCGCAGACTCAGCTTCCGGCCAGGCTTTTGACTGAGTCCCAGAATGGTTTCATCTGGTCGGACTGGGTGGAGAAATAGCCCGGAGCGATGACGAGAAACGCCCACAGGAAACCCGACGGAATATTGGCCAGCTGGAACCGGAATTCCGTCATGCCGGCCACCCCGGCGACAACCGGAATGACAGCGCGAACCGGACCGAAGAAATGGCCGAGAAAAACACTGAAGACACCATATCGCTCGAAAAAGCGCTCGGACCGCTCGACCATGGCCGGATAACGGGAAAATGGCCAGTTTCTCAAGATGGGTTCGTGAAAGTGCCGCCCTACCCAATAGGAAAGCGTATAGCCCACGCATGCGCCGATGCCGCCGGAAACAAGCAGCGGCCAGAAGGGAAGCCCGCTCGCCCCGAACAGGCCGCCGATGCCCAGAAGGATGATCGTGGAGGGAACAAGCAGGGAGAGCAAGGCCAGGGATTCAACCAAGCCGAGCGCAAAGACGATGACCGGCGCCCATTTTTCGTGCTCCCGCGTGAAGGAAATCGTGGCTTCGATAATATTGGAAAGATCCATTGTGCCTGATGAGAATGAGAAATCGTGATGGTTGCAGAATGGCCGGCAACCGAAAGGGACAGACCGGACGGGCCCGTCCCTTTCATGATGGTCTCCGGCTTTCCGGTTACTTGGAAAAGCCTTTCGTCGGGTCTGCCGGGAATGCGGCATTGGCCTGTTCGCCGCGCAGCAGCTTCAGGGCTTCGATCAGCTGCAGATCATCCTTCGGATCCGGCGGGACATAGGCAATCGAACCCGATCCTTCCGCATCCTCCTGAACGCCCTTGATATGGCCCTTCAGGCTGGATTCGCTCATCGGTTCGGCCCGGCCCTTCAGATCGTCCG
>OIER01000842.1_pt1 | contig 18526 bp, 19 predicted proteins | sample 1581801 | NCBI WGS metagenome assembly OIER01 (sample SAMN03281006, study PRJEB24777) | human gut metagenome | isolation source: fecal sample PR165 from 1 month old male Malay infant, vaginally delivered... | reverse complement strand
CGGGGGCGGGGGCCTTTTGCTTCGGTTTGCTCGGCTTGGGGGGGGGGGGGGGCGCCGCCGGCTCTTCCTTTGGGGCGTGCTCCTTCTTGTAGTTCGCGCAGTAGCTGTCGAACGCGGCCTTCTGCGCTGAGACGTCGATGCCGCCTCCGGGGTTGGAATCGTAAGCCGAACCGCCACTGGAACAGCAGGCGACCGGATTGTAGTTGGTCGAGCACAGGTCGCACACGTCGCCGGCCGCGTAGGCCGTGCCGAGCGCGAATTGCAGGCCGCCGACCGCCATAGCGCCTATCACGGCCGAGCCGGCGAGCACGCGGATAAGCCGGCGTTTCACGGGCCGCCCGTTGCGTGGCGCTTCATGACGAGCTGATGATGTGGACATGGATATTCCCTTCTTCTTGTCTTCCGCGCCGTTTTTGGATACGGCGCGGCGGTACAGTTTGGTGGCGGCGAATCGCGATATACGAAAACCTGCGATGCGGCAGAATCCGCATCGCCGCGAATGATCCGGCAACCGTCGGCGTAATCTGCCGGGAGTGTGAGGAATCATGCCGGACGGCGAATCACAATCATCGCGATCGCGCCGGCAAACATCCGAAACGGACTATCGAGCGGTCTCTCACCGCTCGCGCATGATCGGCAGTCCGCCCGACAGTGAGCCGACAGCCGATGCCTTCACGCCTTCATTGACACACATAACGTACTCCTTGCTCGGATAAGACACCTGACCGGGGTGCCGCCCCATCATCCGGGGCCGGGCCTGTTCGCGGGTTCCCGTGAACGTTGACATCATCGTAGGCTCCGCGTCGCCGCGTTGGCAAACCCGCGGTTATACATAGTTGTTATGGCCTCGTATCAACCCTATATTTGTTCACGATGACAGCGGCGACAACCGTTATGGCGAATATCACGACATTGCCGATGATCAGCAGACGGTTCATCGTGTACAGCAGCCATGCGATCAGCAGCAGGTCGACGAGCAGCGCGACGATGCACAACGCCGCGAGCCCGGATTGCGGCACGCGGCCGAGCAACGGCAGCGAGCGGAATGCGCAGAGCGATGAGCCGTCGCGCAGTATCAGGCGCAATGCGGCGACGGCGACCATCGCCTGCACCACGATCATCAGAATCGTGACGCTCGACGACACGGTTTTCGCGGAATTCCCGGCGATCAGCGGGCACTCCGCGGCGATCATGCCCACCGAAAGCAGGCGCACGGGAGCGCCGGTCCGAGCGGAACGCTCTCCCAGTTCGCGCGGCAACCATCCGTCCGCGCAGGCCGAGGCGACCGGATACGCCATGCAGCCGACTGCGGCATTGAGCGTGGTGAGCAGGGCGAACGCGGAGCCGCCCACCACGAACGCGACCGTCACCGGAGCCGGGACGAATGCAGACAGGCTGACGGCGAGATCCCGGTTCGCGACCTGGGCTATCGGCAAGGCGCCGGCATCGGCCACGCAGATCAGCGCATACGTCACGACGACCAGCAACAGCGAGACGCGCATCGCGCGGGGCACCGTCACCCGCGGACGGTCCGCGACCGCGGCATAGTTCGCCACGCCGGCCACCCCGTTCATCATGAACGTCATGTACACGCATGCGAACAGGAACGCCAGAGGCGAGCCGAGAAACGTGTAATGCGCGAGATTCGCGAGCCGCACGTGCGGCATTGTCACCGCAACGTACGTGCCCAACGCCGCCGCGAGCAGCACGGCCATCACCAGTTGGGCGATGGCGGCGATGCGGGCACCCAGCATGTGCACGCCGAGGAACAGCGCGACGACCAACGCCGCGGTCAGGCGTGTCGGCAGCATGGGCAGGCCGAGCAGCTGCGCCGCGGACAGCGCGTACGCGGAGATGTCGAACACGAGAAAACACAGGATATAGGCGACGATGCCGCCGAAGACGGGCGGCAGCAGCGTGCCGACCTGCTGGTACTGGCCGCCCGGGTAATCGCCGGACGAGCTGGCTAGCAGCTGCGGCACCAGCGCGAACGCGCCTCCCAGGCCACCGACCAGCGCGGCGAGCCACAATCCGGTGCCCGTGATGCCGACGCCGATGCCGGCCATCGACATGACCCCCAGACCGACGACATTGCCCGCGCCGAAAGCGGCCAGATGAACCGTGTGCAGTGAACGTGATGATGCCATGATGCCCCTCCCCGGCCGAAACCTTCATGACAACTGAACCACATCATGCCGGCGATGAGAACGCCGTTCCCATATGAAAAATCTATACTGTGTTCAAGCGCCACATTGTTCGATCGCGGATGGCGGGGCCGGGGCTCGTGTCCAACGACCCTATCCGCGGCGCATATCGCCCGTCGCGCGTCAGCTGCTGGTCAGGAACGTCTCGTTGCCGCGGGTGAAATCAAGCACCGCGCCGGCAAGCTCGACCTCGCCCGACAGATCGGGGTCATCGGCGAGCAACCGCCCCGCACGTTCGCGCGCGTCGGCGATGATCTTGGCGTCCTTGACCACGCGCAGCAGTTTCAGACCGGACTTGCCGCCCGACTGCGCATCGCCGAGCACGTCTCCGGCGCCGCGGAACTCCAGATCGGCCTGCGCGATCTGGGCGCCGTCGAGCGTGCCCTGGATGACCTGCAGTCGCTGCTGCGCGGGACCGCCGTCCTCAGCCCGCGAAATCAGGAACGCCCATGAATCCGTGCCGCCGCGCCCCACGCGCCCGCGCAGCTGGTGCAGCTGCGAAAGCCCGTACCGGTCAGCGTCGAAGATCACGATGCAGCTGGCCTGCGGCACGTCCACGCCCACTTCGATGACCGTTGTCGCCACCAGAACCGGCGTGGCCCCATCCGCGAAATCGGCCATGACCTGCTGCTTGGTCGCGTCATCGTCGCGGCCGGTCAGCGTCGCGAAACGGATGCCACGGAACTGCGGCAGCGATGACAGCCTGCGCTCGATCTCGGCCACGGAATGCAGCGGCGGCCGTGACGGAGCACCGTCACCATCCTCCTGCGATGGCGCGCTGGTGGCTGTGTTGGCGGCCGCGGTGGCGGATTCGCGCCTGTAGGCGTCGGAATCGTCGTACACGCCGATCTGCGATGCCCCACTTGTATCGTCATCGCCGTCCGATTCATCGTCGGCATCGATACGCGGGCAGACGACATACGCCCGCTCCCCCGCGTCGATGCGGCCGCGGATGTGGGCGAACATGGAGCCCATCATGCGGCCGTCGTCTTCAGGCACGATGAACGTGCGGATGGGCTTGCGCCCGCCCGGCAGCTCGGTGAGCCACGAGATGTCCAGATCGCCGGGATTCGCGCTGCTCCACGCCGAACCGGTGTTGCTCGTCGATGACGACGAGCGCGAGGTTCGGGGCCTGGAACGTCTTGGAGAACGCGGCGTGCGTGGCGACGATGATGCACGGGTCGCCGCTGGCCGCGAGCGCGAGAGCACGGCGGCGGGCGGCCAGTTTCATGCCGCCGGTCAGCAGGATGACCGGCACGTGCCGCGTGTTCGCGTCCGACTGCGCGTGCGCCGCGCCGTCTTGTTTCCCACTGCGTGCCCCACTGTGTTTCACGGGATGTTTCACGGCCGTGCGCCCCTTGGCATCTCCGTCATCGGCAGCGGATTCGGCGGCCTTGATCAGGTCGGCCGGGTCATTGGGAGACAGGGCATCGCGGGACGGGTCATCGCCCGTCTCGACGCCGTCAATCGCGCAGAGCATGGCGCTGATGGTCGCATGATGCTGCTCGGCGAGCACCTGAGTGGGCGCGACAAGCACCGCCTGATGGCCGGAACCCGCCGCCTGCAGCATGGCCGCGACCGCGACCACGGTCTTGCCGGAACCAACCTCGCCCTGCAGCAGGCGCTGCATCGGATATTCGCGGGCCATGTCCACGCCGATATCATCGATGATCTCCCGCTGGCCGCCGGTCAGCGGGAACGGCAGTGATTCGATGAATCGGTCACGCAGCGCCACGCCCGCACAAGGCAGGGCCGCATCCTTGCGGACATTGCTACGCGACTGGAGCAGCGCCGTCTGCGAGACGAACGCCTCCTCGTAGCGCATCGTGCCGATGGCCCGTTTGAAATCCGCGGTGTTGAGCGGGTCGTGGATGGCCAGGAACGCTTCCGCGCGATGCAGCAGATGATTCGATTCGCGCACCGATTCGGGCAGGACGTCCGGGATCGCGCGGGCCAGGCCGACGGCCACGGCGTTTCCTGACCGAGACTCGGCATCCGCTGGAGCGGTTCCGGCGCCGCTGATGCCGCCGTCTTCCATCGTTTTCATTGTTTGCGGGGCTTCCGTTGCCGCATCGCCCGGGAGATCCTGCCCGGTTCCGGCCAGCAATTCGATGCATTGCACTATCGACTCATGAATGTGTTCGCTGGAGATACGAGACGACGCGTGATACACCGGTCGGGGTCTGCTGATGCGACGCAGGCCCGCTTCGACGGTGTCGGCGTCGTATTTCAGAGCGCTCATCTGCACGACACCGGAGTATTCGCCATCAGCCGGACCGGAGCCGGGAGCGACCGTCATTATTTCGGGATGGGTGAACTGCAGTTGGCCGTTGAACTCGCTCGGCTCGCCGGCGATCGCCACAATCGCGCCGGAACGCAGCCGCATGCTCAGCCAATCGACATACTGCTTCTTGTACGAGAAGAACACCAAACGGGCGGCGGCCCCCGCGACATGCCGGGAAACCGCGAAATCCCCGTCATCCACCACGGCCTCGAGCCGGTAGCCCCGCCGAACGTTCATCGGCACGACCCGCATGCCGCGCACCGACGCGGAGAACGCCATTCTCTCGCCGATACGGGCCTCGCGCAGTGCCCGCAGGGGCACCGGATCGGCGACGCGGAACGGATAGTAGGTCAACGCATCGCCCACCGTCACGACGCCAAGGCTTTTGAGCGCGCCGACACGCCGCTTGTTCGTCATGATCGACGACATGGTGGTGTTCAACGTGATGCTCATACGTCCCTATTGTGGTGTGCCGGCGGGACGGCATCGCATTGTCCCCTCCGCCAGCGGATATAAAGAGGCCCCGGAGTCTTGCGACTTCCGGGGCCTCAGTGAAACGTTATCGCGCGATGTCACGCAACCACACGCTGAACCTTGCCGGCCTTGAGGCACTTGACGCACACGCGGACGCGAACGTTCTGGCCGTCAACGGTGGTACGAACCGGCTGCAGGTTCGGGCGGAAGGTGCGCTTGTTGCGGATATGCGAGTGAGAAACGGTGTATCCGACCTGCGGACCCTTGCCGCACACTGCACAACGAGCTGCCATGATGGACTCCCTTAATAACCTTGATGTTCAAGTCTTCCGTGTTCCAGCACGGATGCTTGAACACACAACTTCACAATAATAGCGCCAAATACAAACAAATGCAAATCAAGCGTGTATCATTGCGGCTTTCACCTACACATCCACACAATATCACCCGTCTTGACTATTGCCGCATCCAGCAACTCTTCATAAAATCACGGTAAAACGGTTACTGTATGGCATACGATACATGCAACGCGGCAATCGTCAAGGAGGAATGATGCTCAATTCACTTAAAGGCCTGCTTTCACGCAAAAACGACGTGCCCTCCCCCACAGTGATCTCGTTGGGACAGGTGTGGGTCGACATCATGATGGACATCGACGCGATTCCCCAACCGGGCGGATTCGCCGTCGCGAACCATACCATGCCGTCGGTGGGCGGCAGCTTCCGCGTCATGCAGGCGGCCAGCCGGATTGGGGCGGCGACCAAGCACGCAGGCGTCATCGGCAACGGGCCGTGGGCGTCACTGATCCGCAAGGCTCTCAACGACAACGGCATCGAACACATCGGCCAGGACCGCATCGACGCCGATTCCGGTTTCCGTCTGGTGCTCAACGACAGCGAGCGCAAGACGTTCGTCGCCACGTATGGCGCCGAATCACAAGGCAACGAGAACACGTTCGACTGCGTGGAGCCCGGCGAGGGCGATGTGGTGCACATCAGCGCCAACACGCTGATGGATCACAGCGCGTCAGGCATCGACGCCTTCCTGCATCGCACCTCTTCGGACCCGACGACGCGCGACTACAGCATCGTGCTCAATCCGACCAACACGCTGCACATGGTCAGCGACCACCTGCTGGAGGATCTGGTGCTGGTGCGGCCCATCTGGTCCTGCAACCGTCAGGAGGCCCGCACGCTCGCCGACCGGCTTGGCGTGTTCGTGGACGATTCCCTGTCGATGACCGTCGGCGGCGGATTCGACGACTCGATGAAGGCGCTGTGCAACAGCCTCGGCGCCACGCTGCGCGCGCCGCTGGTGGTTCGTGCGGGGTCGCGCGGCGCGTGGGTGCGCACGCCGGGCGGCGAAGTCATCCATGTGGAGGGGTATCCGACGAAGGCGACGCACACCCGTTCGGCGGGCTCGTGCCACACCGGTGCCATGTGCGCACTGATCGCCCGCGGCTGGTCGCTTGTCGATGCGGTGAAGATCGCCAACGCGGCCGCTTCGCTGGGCATTCAGCGTTCCATCAACGGCGTTCCGGACTGCCCCGGCTATGACGAGGTCATCGCCAAGCTCGAGGAAGACGAGACTCCGGCCGAGGCCGCGAAGTAGCCATTCCTCGCAGCGTCGCCCGGCCGATATGGATTGTTGCGCAACGCTGTCGTTCCGTTTGCGTCCTTAAGTGCGCGCCGAACGGACGACTCTGCGCACATAGGGACGCAAATCGGGTGTTTTGCGTCCCTATGTGCGCGCACTTGTCGTTTCGGCGCGCACTTAAGGACGCTATTGGACCAATCACCGTACCGATGACCGCTCAGGCGCGGCCACCCCACGGCGTCTGGCCGACAATCCCCATATCGCGGGCGAGCCTGCGATGCAGTTCCTTCGTCAACGGAATCAGATCGCTTTCCAGCGGATAATTCAGAAAAACGCTGCGGCAACGGCATGTAATTCACCCGCAACCATATGTAGATTCGTCCATCCATCACGATCAGATTCGGTCTGTACGGGCTCATCTTCAGCAGTTCGACCACGTCGGCGGGCACGCCGCCCTGCTCGCTGGTGCGCTGAAACATCTTGCGACCCTGATAGATGGTCGCCCACATGAGTGGGCCTCGTGGCACCGTGCACGGGCATACCAGGAACACGATATCGGTGCCATAGCTGGGGTTCGCGTCCGATATGAACTGCATCACGTCATAGTTGAACGTGATCCAGCCGTCCTTGCCCCATGTCGTATGCGGCATTTCGCTACCGACCGTCCTCAGCTTGGAAATCTTGGCGAACCACGCCGGAGGGAAGTGCACGTCCTCGTCCAGCGGCGTCCAACCGCGAGCGAACATATCCGCCCGCCGCGCCTCTTCGATGGGATCGGGCTTGCGCCACGCATAATAGGTGTACCAGATAACGAACGCCGACCCCGATGACGATCGCCACGATCGACGCGGCCCATTGCGCGCCTGACCCGCCCGACCCGTCCGACCCCCGCCGGCCCGCAACAATTCACCCGCAATTCATATGGAAACTTGGTATGCCGGAAACGGCACTTTACGATATATATGAACACGACGTCAGGAGTCCCCATGAACGACAGCATCGCAGCCAAACCCACCGATGGCCCGGCAGACAGTACAGCGGCCGGCACAGATCCGGCCCTCACCGCCACCGCGAAACTCACCCCGCGCGAGAAGAAATGGATCATCTACGACGTGGGCAACTCCGCGTTCGTGCTGCTGTCCACCGCGGTGATTCCGATCTACGCGAAATCGCTGATGCCCGCGGACGGCAACATCGTGTCGGCCTGGGGCTACGCGCAGACCATCGCATCGCTGGTCATCGCGCTGCTCATGCCGCTGCTCGGCTCGATTGCCGACGTGCAGGGCATGAAAATCAAGTTCTTCCTCGGCTTCTTCGGCACCGGCGTCGTCACGTGCTGCGCGATGGCGCTTCCACTGACGTGGCTGCCGTTCCTGGTCGTGTATATCCTCGCGACGATCGGACTCAACGGCTCGCTCACGTTCTACGATTCGATGCTGATCGACACCACGCCGAACGAACGCATGGACAAGGTCTCCTCGCACGGCTACGGCTGGGGCTACATCGGCTCGACCGTGCCGTTCATCGTGTGCATCGCGTTGATCTTCGGCGGCCCGGCGCTGCCATTCGGCTGGACGACGACCGGCTGCACCCGCGCATCGTTCATCATCACCGCCGTCTGGTGGGTCGCGTTCACGATCCCGCTGATCTCCAGCTACCGTCAGGAGCATTACCGCGCCACACGCGACAAGCTGGGAACGGCCGTGCGCGGCACCTTCCGCGAGCTTGGCGGCACCTTCCGCAAGATAGTGAGGAACAAGCCGCTGTGGATGTTCATGCTCGCGTTCTTCTTCTACATCGATGCGGTGAACACGGTGATCTCGATGAGCACCTCGTACGGCGCCGAGCTGGGCATCGACTCGACTCAGCTGGTGGTGGCGCTGCTGGTCACGCAGTTCGTGGCGTTCCCATGCGCGATCCTGTACGGGCGGATGGCCGGGCGGTTTGGCTGCAAGGCGATGATCGTGGCGGCGGTCGTGGCCTACATGTGCATCGTGTTCTTCGCCGCGTTCTTCCTCGTGTCGGCCGCGCAGTTCTGGATCCTGGCGATCCTCGTCGGCATGTTCCAGGGCGGCATCCAAGCGCTGAGTCGCTCGTATTACGGCAAGATCATCCCCAAGGACCACGCCAACGAGTACTACGGCTTCTACGACATTTTCGGCAAGACCGCGAGCATCCTGGGCACGTTCCTCGTGGCCACCACCACGTCGATCACCGGCAACGCCTCCCTCGGCGTGCTTTCCATCGCCATCCTGCTGGTGTTGGCGCTCATCTTCCTGCTCCTGCAGAAGGATCCAACACAAGCGTAATGTCACCCATCAATCAGCAACAGGAACGCCGAAGCAGCGATGAAACGGCAGATCCTACCGCCCGAGCCGCGACCTGAAACAATTTAGCCCTGCACAACGCACATATTTTGGCAGGGCGGTAGTTGTCGCAAATTCTGCGACAACTACCGTTCGTAAATCGAACGCTATAATCAGAAACTTTCAGATGCTGAGTTCCATGCAGTACCCCCTGTGACCGCAATGCGGGCAGGTAAGCTTGCGTGTCTTGGGCGTGTGTGCGGCGAATACGAACTCTCGCATACCCGGCTGGAAGGTCTCATGGCAAGCCGGACATAGGTACTGCACGCGGGAGCGATAGTACTTCATCGCCGCAACAGTGAGCGCAATCGCCAGCAGAACGGCGACCGGCAGCGGCCACCATACGTCTGTCATCACACCGATGACGAGGCATGCAATTTGCAACAAAGTCGCGGGCAATGTGATTGCCAGCATGACCAAATATGTGGTGCGCAGGGAATGAGTGGTTGTGGTGTTCATAACGGTTGCCATGTCGGTTAATGTTGACGATACGAAGTCAGACGCCGAGACCGTCAGTGCTTTGCGCAGCTGCAAGCAGTCATCAAGACGTTGCTTCTGCTCGGCGATACCCGACTGCAAGGATGCCGTCTGCTGATCCAGCAAATCAACCAGCACCCGTTCCGGCCGCTCGTCCGACAGAATCGAGCGAATCTGCTCCAGCTTGAAGCCGAGTCCTTTGAGAAAAAGGATGACCCGCATCCGCTCGACCTCTGCAGTCCCATACAGCCTTCGGCCGCCGTCGCTGATCTCATTGGGAATCAACAGACCTTTGGCGTCGTAGTACTGCACGGTTCGCACACTCACACCAGTGAGTTTGGCGATGTCCCCTGTGGTGTATCGGCTGTCCGTTTCATCGTCCATCGACATGGCCTAACCTCCTTTCACCAAGCAATATCCGCATTACGCAACGTCACAAGCAACATATGACGCAACGTCGACCACAAAACCTTCACATATAAGCGGACTGTAGAAAGACATCCGACCATCGCAATTGCGCACTGGTTCACAGTGAATACCCCGAACCAGTTAGACGGCAGAACAGAATTACAGCCACACCTGTTCTTCAGGCTTTACCTCGCCGACCACATTGGCCACACGCATGGCATCATTCCGACTCAATCTACCGGCGAATCCCTGTAGATCCGACCGGCGGAACCGCACCAGCTGCGCGCAGCGAGCGGTCGTCAGATGGGTAAGCCCGGCATGCTCATACTCGGGCAGTTGCACATCGCCCGCCCCATGCCAAGTTGGATTGCTGGTCAGTTTCACAGCCACTCCACCGTCGTCGTCGGCTTGTATGACGATGGCGGCCACGTATGGTTGCGTGATTTCGTCGGATCATCCTCGAACCGCACCCGCATGCGATACACGTCGAAGACATGCAATTGCTCCGGAACCGGCATCAATTCCGGAATATCATGATTATTCGCCATCGCGCCACGCCTTGGGCAGTACGGCAACACCATCGGCGCCCCGGCTTGGATTCAACACCATGGCGTTCGGCACTTCGACCACCGGATACCCCTGTTCGTCGACCCCACGGTACGTAACCCCATTGGCGGCAACATGTCCCGCGTGAGGCAGCACGGGTTCAGGCGCCCTCACCTCGAACGGAATACGACGCTGCGACACCAACTGCACGCTGGCCATATTCACGAACGTATTGAAATTCAATCCCATGGAATCAAGAATGGCGTTCACTTCGGCTTTGAGATCATCATCCATGCGAACAGTGGTAGTGCTCATAATGAATCCTTTCTAAAGCCAATTGTATTACTAATGACTTCTTTTCTCAATATAATCCGTAGGATGCTTAACGCTTTTGCTCTGTTAGACCAAGGTTGACTTAATACATGGAACGCCGCCCACATGATGCGTGGCGGCGTTCCATGGTTACTCCATGAATTTCCAGATGTCGTTGACCAAAAGATTGTCAAGAGTGCTGATCTGTTTCTTGAGAACTTCATCGGTCTTCATTACCGGTCGCAAATCGCAATAGTAGACGCCGTCAAGTGGATTGAGCTTAATGGTGTAACCCTTGAAATGCCCGGTCAGGAAGGTTTGTGCCACTTTTTGATGCCGCATGTTGTTCCCGCCGGCGCGTTGTACGTCATTGAGGAACACCGCGAAATGAGGCATGTCAAGACTGTCGGTCAGCACGTTGTACATGAACTTGTCGATGAATATCTTGTCAATACGATCCTTGCTGGACGTCTTCACCGACCCGATAGCCTTGGTCTCGCCGTCTTTCCTGACAATCAAATCATGTTGGTACGCCATAGTGAACGGTTCGACGCCTTCGACCTTGATGGGCACTTGAATGGTGCCCTCACCGGTTTCGGCCCCGATCTCGTTGAGGATTCTCCGAATGTACTTCTCGAAGAGGTCTCCATTGAGTTTCCTCGCAGTGTTGACACTCGGCAACGAGTCTAAGGTCGCGCCAATGGTTTGCTGACACGTGTAGACGAAATTGTTCAGCGTGCGCCGGGCGTCCATGTCTTCGGCGATACTGCGAATGTCTTTCAACGCCTCCATGACGTTTCCCTCGGCGGCGTCGAACTCTGATTCCGGGATCATCAGATCGGTGTTGAGCGGGCGAGTGATCTTGAAGTTCCCGTCCTCCTTGTACTGGTAGAAGTTGTAGACGTGCTCGTTCGTGGACACGATCACGGCCTGTATCGCTTCCGGTTGCGCGAATTGCAGGTACTCGCGGCAGAAGTTTGCCCAATCAGCAACCGTGGTGAACCGTTCCTTGTCTTTGGCCCATTCCGCCAGTTGGCTCAATGTCATGGTCATCGGATTGATCTTCTTCTTTCGTAATTGTCTCGGTCAAAGGCCATCCACTGTTCGACGGTCCGCGCATGGTCGATGGAATCAAGCCTTTGCGTGGCCCATTGGTTGTACTCCGGGTTTTCGTCACAGGCCAGCCATTGGCGGTGAAGCTGCGAGGCCACCACGGCTGTCGTGCCGGAACCGGAGAATGGATCGAGCACCAGATCACCTTCCGAACTTGACGCGAGGATGAGTTTTCTGAGCAGCTCTTCGGGCTTCTGCGTCGGATGAGGTGTCTTTTCGTTCATTCCGTTGCATGTGGTGGGTATCTCAACGACGTCCTTGGGCTTCGCACCCAATGGGTTCGGCGTCCAGTGGCTTCCCTTGCGTCCGTACTGGGATGAATCCGCCTGGGGATGATCGGGGTATTTCAGCGTGTGCTTGCCGTAGGGGATGCGCACGTCGTCGTAGTTGATGTGCCCGAAATCCTTCTTGCGCAGATGCAGGATGCTCTCATGGGAACGTCCCCAGTCCTTGCCGAGATTCGCCTTGTTGCGGTAGAACCAGACTAGCCACCTGCATGAGGAGAAATACCTCATCGAGGGGTGCTTGAGATCGGCGAGTATCTCACTGAAACCGCACACGTAAAGACTCCCGGTCGGTTTAAGGATGCGGGAAGCCTGTTCTATCCATCGCATCGACCATTCAATGTAGCGCTCTTGGGAGCCGAAATCGTCCCAGTCCGCCTTTTTGATGTTGTACGGTGGGTCGGCGAAAACCATGTCAATGGATTCATCGTTGATGGTCTTCATCCATTCGATGCTGTCCCCCGTAAACAAGGCTCCATCGGAGAATCCGGTCACGTCTTGGTCCGGCAGCTTATGGTCACGGAAGAAGCCGCTCATGTCAGTGGCTTTTCGTTCGGGCATTGTCATGTCCAGCACCGGGTGCTCGGTTTGTTGAACCTTCTTCGGCATCTACTGCTTGTCCTTCGTTTCCTTCTTGACCTCGAACGGGAGCCCCTGTTCCCTGACCACGGCCTTGAGAAAGATCGTGACCGCGCCGGAAAGGGTGAGTCCCAGGTCTTCGAGCACTTGGCTGGATTCCTCTTTGAGCTGAGGATCTATCCTCATGGTCGTGGTGGGTATGCTCGCCATACGCGCCTCCTTGTCCTATGTTTCGATGTTCTGACTGTACATCGTATGCACGATGTCATGCGGCTTTTTGCCAGTAGCCCATGTATGGCGGGACCATGCGCTGGTAGTCGCGGCGGCGGATGCGGTACAGGCCGTTGCCGAGCTGGCGGGCGAGCAGACGGTCGTCGCCGGTGTCGCCGCAGCCGTCGGTGAACGCGCCGAGCCATTGGAACCAGTCCAGGTAGGCCTGCAGATATTTCGTGGATACGCCGTGGAAGCCGAACATGAAGTCCTCCAAACGGGCGTGCAAGGTGTTCACCCTGTTGATCGCGTGATCGTCCGCGTCGGTTTGTGTGAGGTTCGCACCCAGTTCGGCCAGTGGCTTCACGTAGGCCGGAGCCCCGTCGGTGAGCACGTCGGCGCCGCGCCCGATAGGGGGTTTCAACGCGCTCATGGCACGATCCTTGGAGATGACGCCGCGCCCGCACACGGTCAGGAACGAACGCCCCGTGTCATCCACTCCGGTCGTCACACATATCTGCTCCTTCGACAGGCCACGCTTCCTCAATGACTTGGTGCGCTTGCGCGCCTTGCGGGGCATGACGAACACGGCGGACTTCGTATGGTTGCCTTTGAAGCTCTCACGGAAGTACGTCTCGTCCAACCGCACGCACGACCCGGCCTCGGAACGCAGGACGGGAGTGTATCGGCGGATGCACTCGATGACGCGCTGGCGCATGAGGAACGCGGTCTTCAGGCATACTCCGCAACGCTGGGCGCACTTGCGCAAGCTCAGGCAATCCGCGAAGCATTCGAGAAAACGCATCCATACGCCCGCCTTGAGCTTGCTCATGCCCATCACCCGGTTCGTGCGAACGCCGAACGTCCTGTTGCAGTTCATGCACTTCCAACGCTGGGAGCCGTCACGTCCACGCCCTTTGCGGATGATGCGGATGCTGCCGCAGCGCACGCACCGCCTCCATCTGGTTCGGGTCGCTCGTCGCCGCGTCCAACGCGAACCCCTCGTACAGGGCGTCGCGTAACGCCTTGACAGCAAGGTCACGCTCCTGCGGCGTCAGTTCGCCCAGTTCCTTCCTGCCCCTATCGGCTATACGCGCCACCTTGCCCGTTCTCATACCACTATTGTAGCTACTCAGCAACTACAATACAAGTCAAAAAGTCAACCTTGGTCTAACAGAGCCAACGCTTTTGCATCATGACCTTGACATCGGGACAATCCCATGTGAAACCAATCTCTGCCTTTGCGCTCATCAGCGGGGGGAGCTCACGGTCACACTCATGCGTCGCAGACCACGAGCCTCGCTCGGCGTGCTGTCTATCGCGGTGCTGCTGCTGGTCGTGGCGCTCGTGTTCCTGCTTCTGCAGAAGGATCCGACGCGAGACTAGAGACGCCTGCTAAGAGCGGGCCGCATGCGACCCGATGAAGGCGCGTACGGTATCCATGTACTCGTCCATGCGCACCAACAGCGCGAGATGACCGCCGTCACCATGTCGGCGTGCGACGCAGCATCGATCAGCAAATCGGCCATATGCCGCTGATACGGCTTGCTCAGCAACTGCTTGAGGACATCGCACAGGCCCTGCATCAGCCGCCGTTCGCCAGACGACAGGTCTTGCGTCTTGCGCATCACGGCCCACGCCATCAGACGCCGGTGCAGCGGCATCGGTATCAGGCGAAGCGTCCGCTTCCACTTGCGATGGCACGCGCCAGTTCGGCGTTCGTCGCGAACCGCTCCTGATAATCGAAGGTGATGACTGAGCAGTCCTCGGCGAACCGTTCAAAATGCAGGTAGAACAGGACAGCCCGATTCCGCCCGGCAGGAGCACAATCGTTGCGCGGGCGGAGGGATTGCGATGATACCGGTATGCGAAGGGTTCGCCATCCGGCAATCGCATGGTTTGCAACGGATACCGCTCACGAAACGCGGCGAGATCATCCATCGGCCGTCCTTTCCTTGCTATTTCGTCCGCCCGGGCTGCCCGGCGCCTTGTCCGTCGTCGTTGCGCCTGCGATAATCCTTGACCAGCTGGATGATGAGGCTCGCTATGCCGCACAGCACGCCGCCGATCGGCCACGGCAGCCAGAACAGGCCCACGGAGCTCCAGTCGTCATGCAGCATCCACGGCCCCAGAAACAGTAGGCACAGGGCGGTTATCGTGGCCAGCGACATGATGATGCCGCATACCGCACCGGTCAGATTGTCGTAGAAATCATGCCCGGCTGCACGCTCTTTCTTGCCATCGGTATCGGCCTTCTTGTTGTAGCCGTCGATGTCGAGCATGCCGTGCCGTATTCCGCAGTAAACGAAACTGAAGACGGCGACCGAGTACAGCATCAGCATGATCGCGTTCGGCCATCCATCGCTGATGCCCAACACGTCATCGGCGTACACAGTCACCGCTATGCCGATCAGGATTGCCGCTATACCGCCCACGATGCCGACCACCAGCAGACGCGTCTCGCGGCTGCGATCCTCATCGGTGTAGAAATCCTCGATATACGGATGGCGGCGTTTGAACTCGGCGTGCGACATGCCGCCCGGGACCAGCATCGCCAGCCCGGCGATCACACCTATGCAGATGCACAGGAACGTGAGGAAGTCATTGAGCCGCGTCACGCCGAGGATGGAGTTGCTTGAATCGAACAGATTGCAGATACCGACCGCCGCGATGATCGCCGCAACGCCGCCGGAGATGAGCAGCGCGAACCGGCGGCGATGCTCGTCGTAGCCGGTCAGGTCCTGCGGCAGGGTGGCCGTATTGGCGTGCACGGCGGGGCGGGGCGAACCGGTTCCGTACGGTGTCTCGCCGGTCGGCACGCCCGTGAGGCTTGGCTCGATGGCACCGGCCGCACCGAGATGCGCGGGCTCGTCGGCGTCGCCTATACTTCCCTTCGCGTTCCCCGCATGTGCAGGGCTCCCGGCATCTTCACCGGTCCTGCCTCCGACAGTCGTGCCGCAGCCTGTTGCCGATGCGCCGTGCGAGTCCGGCCGGCTGGTGCTCACGCTCACGTCGCCGAGCACGAGGTCGTCGAGCGTGCAGCCAAACAGATCGCAGATCATGAGCAGCTTGTCCATTTCGGGGTAGGCCTTCTCGGATTCCCATTTCGAAATAGCCTGCCGCGAGACGCCGAGCAGCATGGCCAGTCGCTCCTGGGTCATGTTGCGTTGGGCGCGCAGGTATTGCAGGTTGGTGCGGAAGCTCATCGTCAAATCCCTTCTCAAGTGATTCCATCATGTCATGTTCGGCCGATGGCCCCACTATGGCACGCCGTCCACGCCATCCGCCACCATCTTACGGTTGCAATCGCCGACCATGCCCCGCAACCGTGCGCAACCACAGGTTGCATCGGCGGAATCCCGCCGTTTTGATGTCCTATATCACAATCCTCACGAAGTCGATTTTCCCCGCCTCAACCGCCGCCATGCCGTATCGAGGTCGAGCGAGCGGCCCGGCAGCTTGGGCCAGGTGTCCAATCCGTCCCCATATCTGTGCGGGATTAAGTGCACGTGGAAATGCATCACCGACTGCGTCCCATGATGACCCTTCCCGGTGGCAAGATATGCAACGAATCGTCCTCAATGATACAGGCGCGAGTATGATACCGGGCCAATCGGGCATCAAGCGAAAGCAAGTCTCGGGATTCCGGGAATCCGCATCATGCGCACTTGTGCGGGAATATGAGTCATCCTCGCACAAACATCATCGAGAACGATCACCGCACTATGCGTCGTACGAATCATCATCACGCACCGAATCATCGTCGTCGGGCATGACCGCGACGGTCCTGACCTCGGTTTTCAGCAGGTACTTCTCGGCGAAGTCCAATGTGGTGGACACCATCACAACCCCCTTCTTGACGTGCGAACCATTGATATGGCACCGGCGAAGCCCCTTGCCGCCGGCACCCACCATCGAAGCACGTCGCAGGGCGCGACACAAGACCGCGGGCATATGAAAAATCTATGGCTCGCTCAACCGACGCTCTCAAAACTCGCAGATACAGGCCGTCATCGGGCAGCTGGGCCAGATACGGGCGCAGACCGGTACCGCGATACCAGTCGAGGATCGCCTCATACCCAGGCAGCGCATGGTAGTAGTTCGTCTCCCACACGTCGACATGCGCGGAGAGCGGGGCGAGCAGATCATAGTATGCGCTTACGTCGAAATTGTCGCCGCCGAGATTGTAGTAGCGGCGTATCTCGCTGATCCACTGCCGCCATTTCGGCTCGCACGCGGTCTCGCGCATGATGATGTGCGGCGGCAGGTTGATGTTCTCGGTGAATTGCGCCGCCGCGATGCCGCCGGCGTTAAGCCGTCGCAGCATGGAGGGCAGCACCCGTTCGTGATTCGGCACCCATTGCAGGCAGGCGTTGGAGAAGACTACATCGGAATCGGTGTCGAGCTCGTCGAGCGACCCGGCGTCCAGCACATCGAAATCGCAATCGGGGTGGAGCTTGCGCGCCGAGGCGATCATGTCCGGGGAGCTGTCGATGCCGAGAATCCTCGCCTGCGGATATAGGCTCAAAAAAACAAGAAACGCCCCTCCCGGAAGGAGGGACGTTCTGTTCTGTGGAGCTAAGGGGATTCGAACCCCTGACCCTCTCCATGCCATGGAGATGCGCTACCAGCTGCGCCATAGCCCCGAAAACCGACCACCGTAGCGGCCGTGGGTGATGTAGGAATCGAACCTACGACCCCTTCCGTGTGAAGGAAGTGCGCTAGCCGCTGCGCCAATCACCCAGTGCACACCGAAGTGAACTTCGGCATCCGTGGGCGATACAAGATTCGAACTTGTGACCCCTTCCGTGTCAGGGAAGTGCGCTACCTCTGCGCCAACCGCCCGGGTCTGCGTGCCGACCGGCCGAATCGCTTCAGCCAGTCGAATCTGCGAGCGGACAACGGGACTCGGACCCGCGGTCTCAACCTTGGCAAGGTTGCGCTTTACCAACTAAGCTATGTCCGCAATGTCACCTTGACAGGCAACAGGGGAATACATTCCCCGACCGCCTGTACAAACGGGACAAAAATCGCGACACGCCTGAAATTCCGCGGAATCGGTCACCACTCTTTGTTGCTGATGAGCAGCAGGACCCCCAATGGTATTCACGAACAGCAGGTTGCACACACCGAACGCCACGGCGTTGGCCCGCGTGCCCTTGTAGATGCCCCAACTCATCACCGTCATCGGGATCATCCATGCCAGCGGGAGCAACGTCCATCCCAACGCGACCATCGAGATGATGTTGAGGATGAATGCAGTGAGACGCAGGTTGCGGGCGCTATTCGTCATCGGGTACGCGCCCGGCGAATACGGTTGCCGTCCGGCGTCACCTGCTGCGCCGGCGCGAAATCACCGGCCCATTCCTCGCCATCCCACCAACGCATCAGCGAGGGATCGCCCGATGGGGCCGGATAACAGCCCGGCGGCATGTTCATGATTGCTCCCGTCCGGCTCGGGCCGCTTCGCTCCGGCTCATGCCGCTCGCCCGCATCTCGCCCGCGCCTCGCCTATTCCGCCCGTCACCTTCATCGGCCACGAATCACCGCGCCGCGCCACCGAAGGCGCGATACTGGCAAACCTGTCCCCATCGTACAGCCCCGGCCACGCGCGACGCACATGATGCGACATCATCGCGCCACACGCTCGGTGTCCCTCCCCGACCCCTCCAC
>OIER01000818.1_pt1 | contig 19054 bp, 16 predicted proteins | sample 1581801 | NCBI WGS metagenome assembly OIER01 (sample SAMN03281006, study PRJEB24777) | human gut metagenome | isolation source: fecal sample PR165 from 1 month old male Malay infant, vaginally delivered... | reverse complement strand
GTTCGAACGCTCTCTGAATCGACTGCAACTTGATTATGTTGACCTGTACCTGATTCACTGGGCTAAGCCGCAGCAGGGCCTGTACCTGGATTCCTGGCGCGCGCTGATTGAGCTGCAGAAGCAGGGCAAGGTCCGCTCGATTGGTGTGTCGAACTTCCCCGAGGAGCAGCTACGCGAGATTATCGAGAAGACCGGCGTGGTTCCGGCTATCCACCAGATTGAGCTGCACCCCTACTTCTCGCAGGAGGCGCTGCGCGCCGTGCACGCCGAGTACGGCATCGCGACTCAGGCATGGAGCCCGCTGGGCAACGGTAGCGACCTGCTGCAGAACCCCGTACTGGCTGAGATCGCGGAGCGCCACGGCGCAACCCCCGCGCAGGTCGTGCTGGCGTGGCACCTGGCTAAGGGCACCGTGGCTATCCCGAAGTCTGTGACCCCCTCCCGCATTGAGGAGAACCTGGCGTCGGTGAACGTGAAGCTGACCGCTGAGGACATCGCTGCTGTGGATGCGCTTTCTACCCCCGAGGGTCGTATTGGCTCTGACCCGGCGAATATCGACTTCTAAGGTATAGCTCGGGCGTAGAGCTCGAATCGAACCTACATAAAGCCCCGACAGGCAAAGATAGTGCTTGTCGGGGCTTTATTGTGTTCTCGAGCTTGAGTTTTAGCGAACGCTCATTCTTGGATTGCTCAACAGGTCAGCGACCGCTCCCGTTCTCCCCCACTAGTTCTCGTCCTCTACCAGCAGGGAGAGGGAGATGCGGCGGCGCACCGGGTCGACCTCCACCACGCGAACCTGCACGATGTCGCCGCTGCGCACAATATCGTGCGGGTTCGCCACGTAGCCGCGGCTCATCTGCGAGATGTGCACGAGGCCGTCCTGGTGCACGCCAATATCCACGAACGCGCCGAATGCCGCCACGTTCGAGACGGTACCCTCGAGCACCATGCCGGGGCGCACGTCCTCGAAGTGCGAGACGGACTCGGAGAAGCGGGCGGTGCGGAAGCTACCGCGCGGGTCCAGGCCGGGGCGGCGCAGCTCGGCGAAGATGTCCTCGACCGTATACACGCCGGCGGTGCCTTCGTCCGCGCTCGCCTGAGTATCGCTGTCCTGCACGTAGTCGGCGGGATTCAGCCCGGTGAGCGGGTCGCTACCGTCCGAGGTACCCAGGGCGCCGGCAACCCAGTGAGCGCCGTTGCGTGCCTGCGCGTCGGCAATAATGCGGCGCGCGAGCGGGTAGGCTTCCGGGTGCACGGTGGAAGCGTCCAGCGGATTATCGCCGTGGTTGATGCGCAGGAAGCCCGCGCACTGCTCAAACGCTTTTGGCCCCAGACGGCTTACCTTCAGCAGCTGCTGACGGTTCTGGAACTGGCCGTTCTCATCGCGCCAGGCGACGATGTTTTGCGCCATCATGCGGGTTAAGCCCGCTACGCGGGTCAGCAGAGGGACGGAGGCGGTGTTCAGGTCAACGCCAACGGCGTTTACGCAGTCTTCCACCACCGCATCCAGCTTGCGCGCCAGCTGAGTCTGGCTCACGTCATGCTGATACTGGCCCACGCCGATCGATTTCGGGTCGATCTTCACCAGTTCCGCCAGCGGATCCTGCAGGCGGCGAGCGATCGAGACCGCACCGCGCAGGGAAACGTCCAGGTCCGGGAACTCCTGGGCCGCCAGCTCGGACGCGGAATAGACGGACGCCCCGGCCTCGCTGACGATCACTTTCTGCGCCGTCACTTTCGGGAACTGCTTCTGCACGTCGAGGTAGAAACGTTCGGTTTCGCGGGACGCCGTACCGTTGCCGATGGCGACAAGTTCGACGTTGTATTTTTCGCACAGCGCCGCCACCACGACGGCCGCTTTCGCTGCCTGGCCGGTGTGCGGATAGATGGTATCGGTGGCGACCAGCTTGCCGGTGCCGTCAACGACAGCGACTTTTACACCGGTACGCAGACCCGGATCGAGACCCATAGTCGCGCGCAGGCCAGCAGGGGCGGCCATCAGCAGGTCGTGCAGGTTGCGGGCGAAGACGTTGATGGCTTCATCTTCGGCGCGTTCGCGCACGGTGCCCATCAGCTCGGTTTCGAGGTGCATCAGCACCTTGATGCGCCAGGTCCAGCTCACCACGCCTTTGCGCCAGCTGTCAGCCGGGGCGTTGTTCAGGCGCAGGCCAAGATGGTCGATGATGATCTGCTCGCAGTGGCTCTCTTTCGGCGGCTCGTCAAACTGCGGGTCGGCGTTCAGGGAGAGCTGCAGCACGCCTTCGTTGCGGCCGCGGAACATTGCCAGCGCGCGGTGAGAAGGGGTGGTGGAAATCGGTTCGTGGTGATCGAAGTAGTCGCGGAATTTCGCGCCTTCTTCCTCTTTACCCGCGACGACGGTAGAGACGATGTGGGCGTTCTTCCACAGATAATCACGCACTTTAGCGAGGAGGGCGGCATCTTCAGCGAAGCGCTCCATCAGAATGTAGCGTGCGCCGTCGAGGGCGGCCTTGGTGTCCGCTACGCCTTTGTCGGCGTCGATGAATTTCGCCGCTTCGGTATCCGGATCGTGGGACGGCTCGTTCCACAACAGGTCGGCTAGCGGCTCAAGACCCGCTTCAATTGCAATCTGTCCGCGCGTGCGGCGCTTCGGCTTGTACGGCAGATAGAGGTCTTCGAGTTCGGTTTTGCTCAGGGTGCCGTTAATGGCGCTTTCCAGCTCGCTGGTCAGCTTGCCCTGTTCGCCGATAGATTTGAGGATCGCCTGACGACGTTCTTCCAGTTCGCGCAGATAACCGAGACGGGTTTCCAGGTTACGCAGCTGCGTGTCGTCCAGACCGCCGGTGACTTCCTTACGATAGCGTGCAATAAACGGCACGGTGTTCCCTTCATCAAGCAGGCGAACGGCAGCTTCTACCTGTTCGGCTCTGGCCTGAAGTTCACCCGCAATAATGCGGCAGAGCGAATCTTTCATCATGGCTTTATCATCTGTTGAGTCGAAAAAATCAGGGGATAGTTATACGGGCTGACACGGCAAAATGCCAGCCGGGGAGGGCGCTCTCGGACTATTTTACGTAGACGATCTCATTAACGTACCAGCTGGCTTCACCGGCTGGGGTTTGCACGACGGCCAGATCGCCCACTTCCTTTTTCAGCAGCGCGCGGGCCATCGGGGAGTCGATGGAGATGTAATCCTTACGACCAAAAATTTCATCGTAGCCGACGATGCGAAAACGCAGGGTGTCACCGTCGTCGTTTTCAATCTCCACCCACGCGCCGAAGAAGACCTTGCCCTCCTGCTGCGGGGAGTAATCGACGATTTTCAGGTTCTCAAGGCACTTCGTCAGATAGCGTACACGGCGGTCAATTTCGCGCAGCCGCTTCTTGTTGTACTGGTAGTCAGCGTTTTCGCTGCGATCGCCCAGGCTCGCGGCCCAGGTCACCTTTTTGGTCACCTCAGGACGCTCTTCGCGCCAGAGGAAATCCATCTCTTTTTTGAGCTTCTCGTACCCTTCGCGGGTGATCAGGGGCGTTTTCATGGTGCTGCCTTTGCTGCCGGTTCTCTGTTTTGCGCACAATACGTACCACACAGTGTAACAGACAGGATTAATAATAATTTATGTGGTGAAATGAAAAGATAAGCTGCTGTTAAATATGCTTTGTAACAATTTCGACTAGAATTTATACCAGAATTAACTGGTCGAATACGTGCACTTTTTTAGAATACGCTGTTACAAAGACTATCCGAACCTTTGGGAGTACACACAATGCAAGAAAACTATAAAATTCTGGTCGTGGATGACGACATGCGCCTGCGTGCGCTGCTGGAGCGTTATCTGACCGAGCAGGGCTTCCAGGTTCGCAGCGTCGCGAACGCTGAGCAAATGGATCGTCTGTTGACCCGTGAATCTTTCCATCTGATGGTTCTCGACCTGATGCTGCCAGGCGAAGACGGGCTCTCTATCTGCCGCCGTCTGCGCAGCCAGAGCAACCCGATGCCGATCATTATGGTAACGGCGAAGGGCGAAGAAGTTGACCGTATCGTGGGCCTCGAAATCGGCGCCGACGACTACATTCCAAAACCGTTTAACCCGCGTGAACTGCTGGCGCGCATTCGCGCCGTGCTGCGCCGTCAGGCGAACGAGCTGCCGGGCGCACCGTCGCAGGAAGAAGCCGTTATTGCCTTCGGCAAGTTCAAGCTGAACCTCGGCACGCGCGAAATGTTCCGTGAAGACGAGCCAATGCCGCTCACCAGCGGCGAGTTCGCGGTGCTGAAAGCGCTGGTTAGCCACCCGCGTGAGCCGCTCTCCCGCGACAAGCTGATGAACCTGGCGCGCGGTCGCGAATACTCCGCAATGGAACGCTCCATCGACGTGCAGATCTCCCGTCTGCGCCGCATGGTGGAAGAAGATCCGGCGCATCCTCGTTATATTCAGACCGTGTGGGGTCTGGGCTACGTGTTCGTCCCGGACGGCTCTAAAGCATGAGGCGAATGCGCTTCTCGCCGCGAAGCTCGTTTGCCCGCACCCTGTTACTGATCGTCACCCTGCTGTTCGTCAGCCTGGTGACGACCTACCTGGTGGTGCTGAACTTTGCGATCCTGCCGAGCCTCCAGCAGTTTAATAAGGTCCTGGCCTACGAAGTGCGTATGCTGATGACCGATAAGCTGCAGCTGGAGGACGGCACGCAGCTGGTTGTTCCCCCGGCGTTTCGTCGTGAAATCTACCGTGAACTGGGCATCTCGCTCTATTCGAATGAAGCGGCGGAAGACGCGGGTCTGCGCTGGGCGCAGCACTACGAATTTCTCAGCCAGCAGATGGCGCAGCAGCTGGGTGGCCCGACGGAAGTGCGCGTCGAGGTCAACAAAAGCTCGCCCGTTGTCTGGCTGAAAACCTGGCTGTCACCCAACATCTGGGTGCGCGTCCCGCTGACCGAAATCCATCAGGGCGATTTCTCGCCGCTGTTCCGCTATACCTTGGCAATTATGCTGCTGGCGATAGGCGGAGCCTGGCTGTTTATTCGAATACAGAACCGACCGCTGGTCGACCTGGAGCACGCTGCGCTGCAAGTCGGTAAAGGCATTATTCCTCCTCCGCTGCGCGAGTATGGTGCCTCGGAAGTCCGCTCGGTGACGCGTGCGTTTAACCATATGGCGGCAGGCGTGAAGCAGCTTGCGGATGACCGTACGCTGCTGATGGCGGGCGTGAGCCATGACCTGCGCACCCCCCTGACGCGTATTCGTCTGGCGACGGAGATGATGGGGGAAGAGGACGGTTATCTCGCCGAGTCCATCAACAAGGACATCGAAGAGTGCAACGCCATCATCGAGCAGTTCATCGACTACCTGCGCACCGGCCAGGAGATGCCGATGGAAATGGCGGACCTGAACGCGGTGCTGGGTGAAGTGGTGGCGGCAGAAAGCGGCTACGAGCGTGAAATTGATACTGACCTTCAGGCCGGTGAAATTCAGGTTCGTATGCACCCGCTCTCCATTAAGCGCGCGGTGGCGAACATGGTGGTCAACGCGGCGCGCTACGGTAACGGCTGGATCAAAGTCAGCAGCGGGTCTGAACTCAACCGCGCCTGGTTCCAGGTGGAAGACGACGGTTCGGGCATCAAGCCCGAGCAGCGTAAGCATCTGTTTCAGCCGTTTGTGCGCGGCGACAGCGCGCGCAGCACCAGCGGTACGGGCTTAGGCCTGGCGATTGTGCAGCGTATTGTGGATAACCATAACGGGTTGCTGGAGATTGGTACCAGCGAGCGGGGCGGGTTGAGCATTCGCGCCTGGTTGCCGGTTCCGGTCACGCGGGGGCAGGTGAAAGAGAGTTGAAAAAAGGGTGGCACGAGCCACCCTTTTTTGTAGGTCGGGTAAGGCGAAGCCGCCACCCGACATGGACTACAGTTTTGGACCCGCGCTCACCAGCGCAGCACCCGCCGGAGTATCGGTATACTTCTCGAAGTTCTCGATAAACAGCTTCGCCAGCGATTCCGCTTTCTCGCGCCACTGTTCAGGCGAACCGTACGTATTGCGCGGGTCGAGGATATGCGTATCCACACCCGGCAGCGACGTTGGGATCGCCAGGTCAAACATCGGCAGCGTGAAGGTTTCGGCGTCGTCCAGAGAACCATCCAGAATAGCGTCGATAATGGCGCGGGTATCTTTGATGGAGATACGTTTGCCGGTGCCGTTCCAGCCGGTGTTCACCAGGTATGCCTGCGCGCCGGATGCCTGCATGCGTTTCACCAGCACTTCAGCGTACTGCGTCGGGTGCAGCGACAGGAAGGCTGCGCCGAAGCAGGCGGAGAAGGTTGGGGTTGGCTCCGTCACGCCGCGCTCGGTACCCGCCAGCTTGGCGGTGAAACCGGAGAGGAAGTGGTACTGCGTCTGGCTGGCCGTCAGGCGAGACACCGGCGGCAACACGCCGAACGCATCCGCCGTCAGGAAAATGACCTTCGTGGCATGACCCGCTTTTGACACCGGCTTCACGATGTTGTCGATGTGGTAGATCGGATAAGAGACGCGGGTGTTTTCCGTTTTCGACGCATCGTCGAAGTCGATGGAGCCGTCGGCACGCACGGTGACGTTTTCCAGCAGCGCATCGCGACGGATCGCGTGGAAGATATCCGGCTCGGCCTCTTCAGACAGGCGAATGGTCTTCGCGTAGCAGCCGCCTTCAAAGTTGAATACGCCGTCGTCATCCCAGCCGTGTTCGTCATCGCCAATCAGGCGACGTTTTGGATCGGTAGACAGGGTGGTTTTCCCGGTGCCGGACAGGCCGAAGAAGACCGCCACGTCGCCTTTTTCACCGACGTTAGCCGAGCAGTGCATGGAGGCGATGCCCCGCAGCGGCAGCAGGTAGTTCATGACCGAGAACATCCCTTTCTTCATTTCGCCGCCGTACCAGGTACCGCCGATCAGCTGGATACGCTCGGTCAGGTTGAAGGCAACAAAGTTTTCGGAGTTCAGACCCTGCTCTTTCCACTGTGGGTTGGTACATTTCGCGCCGTTCATCACGATGAAATCAGGGGTGAAGTCCTGCAGCTCTTCGTCGGTTGGACGAATAAACATGTTTTTCACGAAATGCGCCTGCCAGGCCACTTCGGTGATAAAACGTACGGAGAGACGGGTGTCGGCGTTAGCGCCGCAGAAAGCGTCGACAATGAACAGACGCTTGCCGGAAAGTTGATGAGTGACGAGCCCTTTCAGATGCTGCCAGGTTTCCGGAGAGAGCGGTTTGTTATCGTTCTTTCCTTTGCCCTTGTCAGCCCACCACAGCGTATCGCGGGTGGTTTCGTCACGGACGATATACTTATCTTTCGGCGAACGACCGGTAAAGATACCGGTATCGACGGCGATAGCACCAAGATTCGTCAACACACCGCGCTCGTATCCTTCCAGTGCTGGATTGAGCTCTTCCTGATACAGCGTATCGTAGTCGGGGTTGTAGACGATTTCCAGGACGTCGTGAATACCATAAGCCTTGAGATCTTGCGGGGTTAAACCAGTAACACGCATATCACTGCTCCTTAGCCAATATGTACTGCCTAAAATTGTAGGGTTTTTCTGAGGTTGCTAACCGCGACGGGGCTCATAGATTTACGCATCTGGACAAAACCCTTACTAACGGAAAACGCTGCGACTCCAGTCACAGTGCAGGCGGATTATCGCAGGAATCGCTTTTTTGTTGGGGAAAATGTTCCGAAAAGGTTAAACGCTGGTGATTTTATCGGAAGGAATGTGAATGTAATCGCATACACGTAAGAAAATTACGTAAGTGTTACATTATGAAAACGATTCAGCTGGGGGCGGTTTTTTTACCCCCTCACCCTTTGGGGAGAGGGTTAGGGTGAGGGGCAAAGAGTATTAGTGGACCTGCGGATCCGCCGGGGAGGCATTGTTGCGGATCTCAGCGATATCCATTGAATTGAACACGTAGTGCGTACCGCAGTAGTCACAGTGCATATCAATTTCGCCATCTTCCGCCATGATGCTGTCGATCTCTTCATCAGGCAGGGTTTTCAGCGCGCCAGCGCAACGCTCGCGAGAGCAGGTGCACTTAAACTCCACAGTCTGCGGGTCGTAGACGGTCACTTCTTCCTCGTGGTACAGACGCCACAGCACGTCGGTCGCCGACAGGTTAAACAGCTCTTCTGCCTTGATGGTTTCGGTCAGCGTTGCCAGGTGTTCGAAATCATTGGTCTGAGCATCCTGTGCCGGCAGAACCTGCAGCAGCATACCGCCCGCAGCAGGCTGGCCGTCCACTTCACCGGTGCGGATAAACAGACGTGTTGGCAGCTGTTCAGAACGCATGAAGTAATCTTCAAGGCAGGCTGCCAGGGTGTCGCCTTCCAGACCGACCACACCCTGATAGCGCTCACCTTCCTCCGGGGAGATAGTGATCACCAGGTAACCATTACCCACCAGCGTTTTGAGGTCCGCATTTTCAGGCACGTCGCCCTGAACGCGCGCCACGCCACGCATCTGCTGCTGGTTATTGCCGTTGATGACTGCCAGCGACATCGGGCCGTCACCCTGCAGCTGCACGGTGATATCACCGGCAAATTTCAGCGTAGCGGTCAGCAGGCTGGTGGCAACCAGCAGTTCGCCCAACAGGGTTTTCACCGGCAGCGGGTAGGTGTGGTTTTCCAGAATCTGTTTCCAGGTTTCGGATACGGTGACCAGCTCGCCACGCACGGCGAATTGTTCAAACAGATAGCGGTGTAATTGGTCGTGTTGGGCCATAATAGTCTCTCGTGCAGGTGAGGTTACTCGGTCTCACCGTGTTTAAATTTCATCAGATCGCGGCGCTCTTTTTTATCCGGTCGCCGGTCCGGGTGGGGCATGGTCAGCGCGTTCATTTTGCGCGCCAGCGCGGTCTTCTCGCGCTTTTCAATGCTTTCCGCCGTCTCTTCATAAAGCAGTACGGCTTCAGAGGCGGGCCGTCGTTGTTCGGTAATGGCTTTAATCACCACCGTTCGTTCGTCGTTGCCCTGACGCAGCGTTAAGATGGCATTCAGCTCAACCAGCTTGCTCGGTTTGCTGCGCTGACCGTTGTAATGCACTTTACCGCCGTCAATCATCTCGCGGGCAAGGGCGCGTGTTTTATAAAAACGCGCCGCCCACAGCCATTTATCCAGTCTTACCCCGTCAGAGGGTTTTTCTTTCATGTGGCGTCTCCTTCACAGTCAGTGAGGGGATCATCTGGCGATAGTCGTTCAGTCCCGGATGGCGAAGATAGCTTTTTTCAGCCAGGCCAGAGTCAGGATTGGTAACGCCCAGACAATAGCGAATGCCAAACGTCGCGGCGGAATCCAGAATGGGTTCGCTGTCATCAATGAACAGCGTGCGCTCCGGCTGCAAACCCGTCTCTTCCTTCACCGCATGCCACAAACGCTGATCCTCTTTCGGATAACCAAATGTGTGGGTGGAAAGTAATAAATCAAGGTGCGACGCCAGCCCCGTATGTTCCAGCTTCACGGCCAGGTTATGCGGATGCGCGTTGGTCAGCAAGATACGGCGCTTGCCGCTCGCTTTCAGCGCATCCAGGAACGGAACCGTATCCTCGCGCAAAACGGCGCGTGGGCCCTGGGCGGTGGTCATGGCACAAATATCTAAACCGAGGCGCTCGCTCCAGTAGTCAAGACAGTACCAGTTTAGCGTATGTTGCACCGCGCTATATTGCGAACGAATGAATGCCTGCGCTTCTGCCGGGGTGATCCCCTGTTGCTCGCTATAGGTTTCAGGAACCAGCGTTTGCCAGAAATAGTTATCAAAGGCGAGATCGAGCAGCGTGCCGTCCATATCCAGCAGAACGGTATCAACCTCCTGCCAGGCGATATCAAGATGCATAAGGGGGAACTCCAGCCAGAAGAAACGTGCGCGACAGGGTAGCACATCTTGTCGCGCAGCGACGTTATCAGATCAGGCTCTCAGAAGAGGGGATCAGCTTAGGATTGAGGCAGTTTTCGTAATATTGCTGGATCTCGGCAAGCCGGGTTCGCGAGCGCTGGTAGCGGCGCAGGGCCATAACACCGTTCCAGAAAATGGCGGCAAGCATCGCGATCATCAGCAGTGAGGTGCCGATGTAACGCCACAACCCTGCGCTATCCGGCATCCGGTGCAGGCCGACATGGCGGGTGCCATTGGCATCGGTATAAATACTCGTGACGATGCCTTCGGCGCTGAACGGCGTCTGCATCAGCATCTGCGCCAGGCGCTGGAACTGGCTCCACTGTTCCTGCGCCGGGTAGTCATAAAGCGCGACCTGCGGGTAAGGCTGATCGACCAGGTCGCTGCCTTCATCGCTGACAATCACAAACCCGCCGGGAGCCGGGCTGTTCAGCGCCTGCGCCGCACGGGTGGTTTCGCGCATCATGAACGGTGATGTCGAGGTGGCGACCAGGTTATCCAGCGATTCAGCGCTAACCGGGCGCAGCAGCACGTTAACGCCATCCAGGCGTCCCGCTTCGGCACGCTTCACCAGCGAGTCCCAGTCTTTACTGTTCCCCAGGTTGACCAGCGCATTTTTGAGACGTATGCACTCGTCCTGAGAGGCACAGAGATCCTGTGTTTTCAGCACGATGTCACCAAAATCATCCAACAGAACCATGCCCGATTTCTGAATGGCCGAGCGCAGCGCTGGGCTGACACGCGAATCATCGTCCGGTTTCGGGTGCAGCTGGCGGTTGACCGTCTGGGTAAGCGCCGTGGCTTTATTCACCACTTCGGATTCCGGCAGCGGCAGCGGCGGTGCGTCGTTCCAGATAATTTGCGAGCAATCGAACGGCGTGAACGGTGAGTTCTGGCGGGTGTTCCACGCCCCTGGGGTGTGAATATTACACATCCCGGTTCCTTTCAGGCGCAGCGTGTCTCCCACGCGCACACCGGCTTCATCCAGTTGATTGACGCTGGTCGCTTCGATGGTTTGCGCCCCTTTGATCCACGACAGGGTGAATTTGATGGGCATATCCAGCGGCACGAAAAGCAGCAACATGATAAAGACCAGCGCAGCGCCGCCGGCAATGACCGCGCTGCGTAGCCAGTGCTGAAGCGGGAAATTTTTTACTTCATCATGCAGGGATAAGAAGCGTCCCTGGCGCACAACGTGGCGGTCAAGGTAGATATCAATATCGGTTTTCTGACCTAAGTCCTGCGCAATCCACGGTTGCCAGTGACGCGGGTAGATAAGGTCGATAATACCGAGCGAGATATTGTTGAGATGCTCCTGATCGTTTTCACCAAACAGACCCCAGCGCTTGGGCGTACCGCGCAGGCAGTGGATCTCACGCAACGAGGTTTTGGCTGGCGGAGCGAACAGTCCCCACAGCCCGGCTGCCAGCAGCAGCACCGCGCCGCCAGCCAGCCAGGGGACGAACACATCCGGCGTCAGCAGGCAGACAAAAAAGAGCAGGAAGGCGGCGACGATCAGAACGGCCTCACGAATGCCGTCCGGGCGGCTCAGGGCATACTCTTCATGCGTCTCCTGACGAATGTTCAGCAGTTCGATCTGCTCTGTCTCTTCGCCACGGATGGAGGCCTGCGTCGAACTTGCGCGCTCAAGCGCAAAACGCGGGGCTTCCTGAAGGTACTCATTCAGCGTGTGGCCGTTCAGTGAAATAACCAGGGGTAATGAATCGGTATGGATCAGCTCAACGCTGTTTTCGTCATTAATGTATTGCTCCCAGGACGGGGGCAGATGCACTTCGACAGAATCAAGGTAATAGCGCCATTTGTTGGGGTCGTCGGTGGTGATGCCATACCGAGTGATGGAGCGTGTCACGCAAAGCACGGTATCGCTTTGCGCATTAAGTTTTAGCGCAACGGGCGCAGCAGTGGCCCCCGTTGGCCCAGGGGTCAGCTGAGAACGGTTCAGTATTTCAAGATAGTTTTCAACCGCATCGCGCTCGTCTTGCGTGAGCTTACGCGTGCTCGCACCCGCAAAAGCATTCAAAAAGGGCAGACGGTAACGGCGCTGTACGCGACGCCTGTAGATCCATCCTGCAACCAATGCGCCGGCCAGCATAGCAGCGAGAACAATCAAAATGGTGCTCATGCTTTCCCCATCTTACTTATCGTCTTACAGGTGTTGTCTGTAGCACCTTTACATTGAATGAGTTTCTGTGGCTGGCTATCGGCAAGTATGGAGTCGAACTTGAGCATTCTGAAGCGCATCCCAGTGACCGCTGATAATAGCAAAGCCTGATAGGGCGCGATATCAGCAAATTCCTGGAAACATTTCAACCTCTTGACATTTGTTTTGAATTGAGGATTGATCCCTGCTACGTTGCACAAATGTAAATAAAGAGCGATTGACATTGCCGAAACCGTGCAGCGTATCGCACAATAACGCCAGTTCTCACTGCTAAGACCCATCAAGATGAGCAAACCACTACAAAAACCCACCATTCTGAATGTTGAAACTGTCGCTAAATCGCGCCTGTTTAATGTCGAAAGTGTGGACCTGGAGTTCAGCAACGGTGTGCGTCGCGTTTATGAGCGTATGCGCCCCTCGTCGCGCGAAGCGGTGATGATAGTTCCGATTGTCGACGATCATCTGATTTTGATCCGCGAATACGCTGTGGGAACGGAATCTTACGAGCTTGGGTTCTCGAAAGGGCTTATCGATCCGGGCGAAACCGTCTTTGAAGCGGCAAACCGCGAGCTGAAAGAAGAGGTGGGTTTTGGTGCGAATGAGCTGTCGTTCCTGAAAAAACTGAGCATGGCACCGTCTTATTTTTCCAGTAAAATGAATATCGTGGTGGCTGAAGACCTCTACCCTGAATCGCTGGAAGGGGACGAGCCGGAGCCGCTGCCGCAGGTTCGCTGGCCGCTGGCGCATCTGATGGATCTGCTTGAAGACCCTGACTTCAATGAAGCTCGCAACGTGAGCGCGCTGTTCCTGGTCCGGGAGTGGCTGAAGGGGCAGGGGCGACTGTAGTCCATAAAAAAGCCGGGTGGCGGCTTCGCCTGACCCGGCCTGCGATGTTTTGCCCGGTTTTTACCGGGCAATTTTATATTTAGAACAGCTCGTGCGTTTCGCCGTTATCAATAATCTCGGTACCCACCTCATGCACCGCCTGTGTGGTCGGCTGCGTGCCCTCGATGAAATACTCTTCGCGGCTGTTGCCGCCGTTGGCGAGCTGGCCCGTGCTGCGGTCGATATTGACCGTCACCACGCCCGGCGGTGGCGTCAGCGGCTGCTCAGGCACACCTTCAAGGACCGATTTCATGTAGGCATCCCAGGCCGGTTGCGCGCTTTTCGCGCCGCCTTCGTAGCCGGAAATCTGATCTTTAATCGCGCCAGACGCCGTTGTACGACCTAAATCACGGCGGTGATCGTCGAAACCGATCCACACCGAGGTCACCACGCCAGGGCCGTAACCCGAGAACCAGGCATCTTTCGAGCTGTTGGTGGTCCCCGTTTTACCGCCGATATCATGGCGCTGCAAATCACGCCCTGCACGCCAGCCGGTACCCTGCCAGCCGGGTTCACCGAAGATGTTGGTGTTCAGCGCACTTTTGATCAGGAATGACAGCGGGGTATTGATCACATGCGGGGCATATTCCTGCGCACCCGTCTGTGCGACCAGCGCCTGGTTCGCCTGTTCCAGCTGTGGCTGCGGTACAACGCCATTCGGCTGCTCCTGCGACACGGCAGGATCTTCCATGTCCTTATTCTCAAGCACGTCAGATTTCGGTGTATTACCGTAAATCACCGGAATATCGCACTCTGCACAGGCAATTTTCGGCTTCGCCTCAAACAGTACGCCGCCCTGATCGTTCTCAATTTTGCTGATGAAGTACGGGTCAATCAGGAAGCCGCCGTTGGCCATCACGGAATATCCACGCGCCACCTGAAGCGGGGTGAATGACGCAGAGCCTAACGCCAGCGATTCGGTACGCACGATGTTCTGCGCCGGGAAACCGAAGCGTTGCAGATACTCAGCGGCATAGTCGACGCCCATCGCGCGCATGGCTCGCACCATCACCACGTTTTTCGACTGTCCCAGACCCTGACGAAGACGAATAGGGCCGGCATATTCCGCAGGGGAGTTCTTCGGCTGCCAGTCGGAACCTGCTCCGGCATCCCAGCGGGAGATAGGCACGTCGTTAAGGATGCTGGCCAGGGTCAGGCCCTTATCCATTGCCGCCGTGTAGAGGAACGGCTTAATGTTGGAACCCACCTGACGCAGCGCCTGAGTGGCGCGGTTAAATTTGCTCTGGTTGAAATCGAATCCACCGACCAGCGCCAGCACGGCGCCATTCTGCGGGTTGATGGAGACCAGGGCCGAGTTGACGTCCGGCACCTGTGCCAGCCACCAGGCATCGCCCACCTTGCGCACCCAGATTTGTTGCCCGGTCTGGACTGCATCGGTCACTTTACGCGGTGTTGCGCCCTGCAGGGTATCCGAACGGTACGGACGCGCCCAACGAATCCCCTCCATACGCAGGGAGACGGATGTCCCATCCGCGAGCGTTGCCACGGCTTCCTGAGGATCGGCCTGCGTCACCACGGCCGGAAGAAGAGGACCATAGGTCGGCAGCGCTTTCAGCGTACTGGTGATTTTTTTGCTGTCCCACGCGCTTTCGCCCACTTTCCAGAGCACGTTTGACGGGCCGCGATAGCCGTGACGCATGTCGTAGTCCATCACGTTGTTGCGCACCGCGTCCTGAGCCGCCTGCTGCACTTTGCGGGTGACGGTGGTGTAAACGCGGTAGCCATCTTCATAGGCCTTATCACCATAGCGGTTCACCATCTCCTGGCGAACCATTTCGGTCAGATAAGGGGCAGAGAAGGCGATCTCAGGGGCATGGTAGTTGGCGTCAATGACATCGTTGCGCGCCTGCTCGTACTCACTCTGGCTAATGTAGCCTTCGCTCAGCATACGTGACAGGACGACATTGCGACGCGCGGTGGCGCGATCGAGCGAGTAGAGCGGGTTAAAGGTTGACGGCGCTTTTGGCAGACCGGCGATGGTTGCCATTTCGCTTAGGGTGAGCTGCTCAACAGGCTTACCGAAGTACACCTGCGCTGCCGCCCCCACGCCATAGGCACGGTAGCCCAGGTAGATTTTATTGAGGTACAGCTCAAGGATCTCGTCTTTGCTCAGCAACTGCTCAATACGGATCGCAAGGAATACCTCTTTGATCTTACGTATCAGCGTCTTTTCAGGGCTGAGGAAGAAGTTACGCGCCAGCTGCTGCGTAATGGTACTTGCTCCCTGGGAGGCATGGCCAGAGAACAGCGCAATGCTCGCGGCACGGAAAATCCCCACCGGATCGACACCGTGGTGCTCGTAAAAACGGCTGTCCTCTGTGGCGATAAAGGCTTTCACCATCACTGGCGGAATTTGGTTTAAGGTCAGCGGGATACGACGCTTCTCGCCATACTGCGCCATTAATTCGCCATCGGCGCTATAGACCTGCATCGGGATCTGGAGACGCACATCGCGAAGCGTGGCGACATCAGGTAGCTGTGGCTCAATATATTTGTATAAACCGTAAATCGAGCCTGCTCCCAGCAGAATGCAACAGACTGCAAGGATAAATAAATACTTTACGAACTTCACCGGAGATTTCCCATTTGGTTTCACTTGGGCAGTTTCTAAACAATCGCGCGGTAGTATAAAGGCAAGCCTGATTCATTGATATAGCCGTCAAGGCGACGGGCGATAAGGAGATCGTGAAACATGGCTTTTAAAACATGGCAAACGGGCGTTCATATTCAACAGGATAGGGTACTGATCGTCGCGCTGGTACGAGAGAAGTCGGGCTGGTGCCTGCGCCGCTGGTGGGTCGTTCCTCTGGCCGAAGGGATCATTGGTGACGGCAAGATTTATCAGCCAGAACAGCTGATTGATGCGTTACGCGACTGGCGGAAAACGTTGCCGCACTATCATCGGGTTTTTCTCTCTTTTCCGGCAGCACGCACCCTGCAAAGGTCGCTTCCCCGCCCGGCCATTGCGCTGCGCGACAGCGAACAGCTCTCATGGCTTGGCGCGGCGCTGGCGCGAGAGCTGGAAATGTCTGCCGATACGCTCTGTTTCGATTACGCGCAGGACACCTTCAGCAGCACATTTCACGTGACTGCGGCGCAAAACAACGAGGTCGAAACCCTACTGACGCTGGCCAAAACGTTACGTTTGCGGCTGGTGACCATTACCCCGGATGCCAGTGCGCTGAAGAATCTTCTTCCGGCGGTGGCACCGGCGCAGTGTGTCGCCTGGCGGGATGAACGGCAGTGGCTCTGGGCGATGCGCCACCAGTGGGGGCGCCGTATTGCCGCAGAAGCTGACAATGTGGCTGAGCTCTCAGCGCTGCTGGCCGTGGAGCCGGCGGATATCGCGCTGTTTGATAGCCGACGTAACCCATGGGAAACCCTGCAGCGATGCCATGCCCCGTTACCGGAATGCGGCGCGGACTATACCGTTGCGCTGGCGTTAGCCATGAGTGAGGTGCCCGCATGAGCATCACGAATTTTCTGCCGTGGCGGCAGCAGCGGCGCGCGCGATGCCTGCGTTTCTGGGGAGCAACGTTTGTCTGCACGTCGCTGTTGATGGTCACGACCATCGCCTGTTTGCGAATGAACCCGCTTTTGCGGCTTCGCGCCCTGCAAACGGATCTGACGGGGATACAGTCCGTACAGCACGGCCTCGTTGCTCGCCAGAAACTCGCGACACCCGTGCAGAGCCCTGCACGCCAGCGGCGCGCATGGCAGCCGGTGCTGGAGTCGCTGTCAGCCACCCTTCCTGCGCAGGTCTGGCTGACGGAACTGCGCTACCAGCCTCCCGCTCTGATATTTACCGGGTTTGCCACCACCCTCCCGGCCCTGTCTGCGCTACGTGATGCGCTTGGACAACTCCCGGGCTTTACGCCCGGGACAGCGGGTGAGCTTCGGCAGGATAGCCAGGGGCGCTGGTCGTTCACCTTTCATCTTAGCGAGGGGTAACGCGTGAATATCCTGTTGGAACGCTGGTGCGAAAGCCGTCCCTGGATCCGCGGTCTCTGCTGGTGTCTGAGCACTTTCCTGGCAGGGCTCGCTGCGTGGGGCACCCTGCTCAGACCGGTAGAGAGGCAGTGTGCTGAACGAGAAAACCAGCTGATCCAGGAGGCGAGGACCAACGCATCGTTATGGCCTGTCGTCCGCTCGGCGCCGCTTCGCACAGAAACTGCGCAAGCACCAGAAATGAAGCCGTTTTCGCCGCTTGATTTTCAGAGGGATGAGACGACGCTGGTTCACTGGAAGCCGCTGCAGAACGGAGGAGAGCTGACGCTGGAGGCGGAGTGGCAGGCCATTCCGGGGCTTTTTTCCCGGCTGGCGCAGCGGGATGTCGAGGTTGCGGCTTTCGCTATTGCACCTGAAGGTAAGGCGTTACGCCTGCGGCTGGAGCTGGATCATGCGAAATAGCACACGATACTGGCTGGTGTGCTCAGTATTGCTGTTGACCGGCATGCGCGATCCCTTTCGCCCACCGGACGATCCCTGCGCGACGGGTGAACTGACGCAGTGGCGCTATCGCGGCATGGTGGGAGGACGCGATGCTATCGGCATTTTGCAGGATGGGCAAAAGCGCTGGCACCGACTAAAAATGGATGAGCGCTTCCCGGCGGGCTGGCAAATAACCGCCATTACTGAATCGGAACTGGTTGTTGAGGTGGGAGACACCTGTGAACCCGTTCAGTGGATGTGGCAACGAGAAGGAATTGAGAAGAATGAATTTACGGATAACGCTGTTGCTGCTGATGTTCAGCCATCCTCTGTGGGCCGCCGCGCCAAAGCCGGTCACGCTGGTGGTGGATGATGTTCCGGTCGTTCAGGTGTTGCAGGCGCTGGCCACTCAGGAGAGCCGAAATCTGGTGGTATCGCCTGATGTCAGCGGCACGCTTTCGCTCAACCTGACGCATGTCCCCTGGCGGCAGGCGCTACAGACGGTTGTCTCCAGCGCCGGACTCGTTTTGCGCGAGGAAGGGGGCATTTTCTACGTCCATACCGCAGCCTGGCAGCGTGAACAGCGGGAACGTTCAGAACAGGAGAAAACGCGTCGACAGCTTGATGCGCCGCTGGTTTCACATAGCATCCCTTTTTCCTATGCCGATGCCGGAGAACTGCAAAAAGCAGCGGAAAAACTCCTGAGCCCAAAGGGAAGTTTATCTGTCGACAAACGGACCAATCGCCTGCTGATCCGGGATAGCCAGACGGTGGTGGATACGCTGGTGCGCTGGGCCAGTCAGATGGACATTCCCGTCGAGCAGGTAGAGCTGGCGGCGCATATTGTGACCATGACTGAAAAAAGCCTGCGTGAACTGGGGGTGAAGTGGGCGCTCGCCGATGCCACCGACGCGGGGAAGGTGGGACAGCTCACGACGCTTGGCAGCGATCTGTCCGTGGCCAGCGCTACCAGCCACGTGGGGTTTAATATCGGACGGATCAACGGTCGGCTGCTGGATCTGGAACTGTCGGCGCTGGAGCAAAAACAGCAGGTCGATATTATTGCCAGCCCGCGACTGCTGGCCTCGCATATGCAGCCGGCCAGTATCAAACAGGGGAGCGAGATCCCCTATCAGGTCTCCAGCGGGGAAAGCGGCGCCACCTCCGTGGAGTTCAAAGAGGCCGTACTGGGGATGGAAGTGACGCCGGTGGTATTGCCGGGGGGGCGCGTGCGCCTGAAATTGCACATCAGCGAAAATATGCCAGGACAGGTCCTGCAGCAGGCTGACGGCGAAACGCTGGCTATCGACAAACAAGAGATAGAGACGCAGGTTGAGGTAAAAAGTGGAGAAACGCTGGCATTGGGCGGAATTTTTTCGCAGAAGAACAAAACCGGCAGTGACAGTGTGCCGGGGCTGGGGAGCATCCCCTGGCTGGGGGCGCTTTTTCGCCATGACGGGAAAGACCACGAACGACGTGAATTAGTGGTGTTTATTACACCACGTCTGGTCGGTATTCACTGACGGGTAACGATCCCCGCAATGATTTTGCATTCAGTTTGTTGCAGATGTTTGACGTGGGGCATGAATTAGCATACAAGGAGTACCGATTTGAGTTGGACTTACGTCTTATTACCTTATGCGCCC
>OIER01000811.1_pt1 | contig 19179 bp, 19 predicted proteins | sample 1581801 | NCBI WGS metagenome assembly OIER01 (sample SAMN03281006, study PRJEB24777) | human gut metagenome | isolation source: fecal sample PR165 from 1 month old male Malay infant, vaginally delivered... | reverse complement strand
TCAGTCCTCGCGTCAGCCGTTCCAGCTCTCCCAGTATTATCTCAATCCGTCTCATCTCTTTACCGCTTAAGAAATAAATGATTGTTCAGAACATACACTATTCTGCTGCGCAAGAAAGTGAGGCGGCATCCAGACCTTCCGGTCATCAAAACGTTTTCGACAAATAATGGCGCGCGGCACCGGTTTCCGGGAAGTTATCGAGGGTCATTTGCAGCTGATAGCCGTTTTTCTGATAAAACGGCAGCGCCTGGAAACTCATCGTATCCACCAGCGCATGCAGACACCCTCTCTCACGCGCGGTTTGTTCCGCCGCCTGCATCAATTTTGTGCCGTAACCGCCTTTACGCAGCGAATCATGCATCCATAAAAACTCAATGCATAGCCATTCGCCTTTAATTTTGCCGATCAACCCGCCCAGAATTTCATTGTGCTCATCGCGCCAGTACACCGCCAGGTCGCCAAAATTGGTGGTTCTGAGAAACTGGCGATTGTACGCACGCAATCCGGCCAGCAGCGCGTTTTGATCGTCTTCGGTAACCGTATCGGTAATCTGTATTTGCATCCTATCCTCCTGAAAAACTACAACGTCTGGCTGATTTAGTTTTAGGCATTAACACAGGCTGATGAGTGAGTCGTATGCCGTCTACACTTACTCTTGAGATGATGCGCATAGACAACAAGGATTATTATCATGAAACGAGTCATTTTTCCGATTATTGCCATCCTTTTCACGCTACCCGCACTGGTACAAGCCGACTCGGCGTATGGCGGACTGCAGGCAGTACACGAAAAAAACACCGTTATGAAGGACTTACGTAAGATTTGCACCCCGCAAGGGTCGCCGTCGGATGAGGTGTGGGAAAAAACGATTATGGCGGATACGCGCAATCAGCAGCACATCCGCGAAGCCATTCTGGCAATACAAAGAAATAACCAGAACAACTACTGGGAAGCGCTTGGCAAAGTGGAATGCCCGGATTTATAGGTATTTATGTTGTAAAATGAGTACTGTAACCGGTTTCTGTATCGTAAAAACACGTATTGTTGCCTGAATGAATCAATAGCAATGGAGCAACAATATGCGATACCGTTTTCCTGAAAACTTCTGGTGGGGCAGTGCCTGCTCGGCGCTACAAACCGAAGGCGATAGCCTGAACGGCGGTAAAAGCCCGACCACGTGGGATGTGTGGTTCGACCGCCAGCCAGGTCGTTTCCATCAGGGGGTTGGCCCGGCGAACACCTCGGGCTTTTATCAGCACTGGAAACAGGACATCGCACTGCTCAAACAGCTGAAACACAATAGCTTCCGTACATCTCTGAGCTGGTCACGCCTGATCCCGGACGGCACCGGTGAGGTTAATCCTGAGGCCGTCGATTTTTATAATAACGTCATCGACGAGTTGCTGGCGCAAGGCATAACGCCATTTATCACCCTGTTCCACTTCGACATGCCGATGGTGATGCAGGAAAAAGGCGGCTGGGAAAACCGTGAAGTGGTTGAGGCGTTTGGCCGCTACGCACAGACGTGTTTCAAATTGTTCGGCAACCGCGTTAAGCACTGGTTCACCTTCAACGAGCCGATTGTTCCTGTAGAAGGCGGTTATTTGTATGACTTCCATTATCCTAACGTGGTGGATTTCAAGCGTGCCGCCACTGTGGCGTACCATACCGTGCTGGCGCATGCGACGGCGGTGCGGGCGTATCGTGATGCAAACCATGACGGTGAAATTGGCGTAGTGCTGAATTTAACGCCTTCGTATCCGCGCTCGCAGCATCCGGCAGATGTCAAAGCCGCGCACCATGCGGATCTGCTGTTTAATCGCAGCTTCCTCGACCCGGTACTGAAAGGGGAATATCCGGCGGATCTGGTGGCATTGCTGAAAGAGTACGATCAGCTTCCGGCCTGCCAGCCAGGCGATGCGCAGTTGATCGCCGACGGCAAAATCGACCTGCTGGGGATTAACTATTACCAGCCGCGTCGTGTGAAATGTCGCGATACGGCAGTCAATCCGAATGCGCCGTTTATGCCGGAGTGGCTGTTTGATTACTATGAAATGCCGGGACGTAAAATGAACCCTTACCGCGGCTGGGAAATTTATGAGCCGGGTATTTACGATATTATTACCAATCTTCGCGATAATTACGGTAACCCACGCTGCTTTATTTCAGAAAACGGTATGGGTGTAGAAAACGAACAGCGCTTTATTCAGGAAGGACAAGTTAACGATAGCTACCGTATTGAATTTGTTACTGAGCATCTGAAATGGCTACATAAAGGCATTAGCGAAGGCTGTCATTGTCTTGGCTACCATATGTGGACCTTTATTGATAACTGGTCATGGCTCAACGGCTATAAAAACCGCTACGGTTTTGTCCAATTGGATTTAGAAACACAAAAACGTACAGTGAAAAAGAGCGGCGAATGGTTTGCCCATACCGCCGAAAATAATGGTTTTGATTGATTAAGTTGCCGGATGACCGTGTTGACTGAAAACGATGCGCCATCCGGCAACAGTTTTCACTGAATCCTGACCTTCATCGTTACCAGAAGCGCTGTCAGCAGCATCAGGCTGCCCGAGAGCATCAGGGGCGACAGCAGTCCGAGGTTATCGAGCGCATAGCCTCCCACCGCAGCCCCGCAGGTATTGGCAAGCTGGATCACGGCGACCTGGACCGATCCAGCTTTTTCTGCCTGATCGGCAAGCGAGCGGGTGATCCACGTCGACCAACCAACCGGTACCAGCGCAAACGCCAGCCCCCAGATTATCGCAATGCCCGCGGCCACCACTTTATCGCTACCCCACAGAATCAGGACCAGCGCGCTGAGCGCCAGCACCAGCGGCGCACCGGCCAGGGCCAGTTTGACCGAGCGCTTCAGAATCACCGAAGAGAACGACGTCCCGACAAAGCTGGCGATACCAAAACTCAACAGCACCAGCGTCAGGCCATCAACATCAAAGCCCGCCAGATTCATATAGACAGGGCGAATATAGGTAAAGAAGGCGAACTGCCCGGCGAAGGACATGAAGATGGCAATCATCCCGGCCATTACTCCGGGGCGCTGCAGCAGGCTGAACATATTTTGCTTGTGATGCGCAGGTTCGCCCGGCAGCGAAGGCAGCGCTCTCACCACCCAGATGGTACACAACACCCCCATTACCGCCGCCGCGTTAAACACGTTGCGCCAGCCGATGATGCCGCCCAAAAAGCTCCCCAACGGCGCGGCAATCACCAGCGCGATGGACACCGCGCCAAATATCACCGACAGCGCTTTCGGTACCGTACGCGCGGGAACCAGACGCATGGTCAGCGACGCTGACATCGCCCAGAACCCGCCGAGCGCCAGCCCCAGACAGGCACGACCGATCAGCAGGAGCGTAAAAGAGTTAGCAAATGAAACCAGCAGGCAGGAAAGCGTCAGCAGAACCGAAAACAGGATCACCACATAGCGACGATCGGTCGCCTGGATAATTTGCGTCACAAACAGGCTGGCGAACATGGCGACAAACGCCGTCACGGTCACTGATTGTCCGGCAACGCCTTCCGAAATGCCCAGATCCTGAGCCATTGGCGTCAGCAGGCTAACGGGCAGAAACTCAACGGTTATCAGGCAGGCAACACAGAACGCCACGGCGAATACCGCCGACCAGTTTGGCCGGGTATTTACCTCAGCGCGGGATTTTTGTTCAACAGCGTCACTCATTTTGTTACCTGCGTGGGGTTATTGTAGAAAAGTTACGCATTGTAACATTAAAAGTGTGACGTATTTAACGTTTTGACAACCTTGTTATTTGCATTACGGCCTTCGAGTCAGCTCGCATAAGCAAAATTTCCATTCCTCTAACGCTTTAACAGGATATTGAATCTCATAATATAACACTAAGTGCTATACTTACGGTTGCAGGATGTCTCCGATGCGTATTTTCAAGACTAAATGGTTCGCCAGAGAAGCCAAATCCCACACGGTAAAAGATAATGAATTATGCAAAGCCATTGCAGCTGCTTTGCAGGGAAAAGTGGAGGATCTCGGCGGCGGAGTTTATAAGAAACGCCTGAACCAGAATCGCGATCGAGCGATCATTCTGGCGAAAGGAGGTGACCATTGGTTCTACACGTTTCTCTATGCCAAACAGGATATGGCAAATGTTAGTCACAGCGAATTGATAGGATTTCGAGAATTGGCGAAGCATTTCGCCAAACTTACAGATGAAAAAATTATTATCTTATTGAAAAATAAAGAACTAGTAGAGGTCTGTTGTAATGACCAAAAAAAATGATTTCAAAAGCCCGGCCTTTGAAGCTATCCATAGCGCGGCAACCGGCTTGTTTAGCGTCGAGGCGATCCCGCAGGAAACCATGCGTAATTTCGACAAAGCGTGTTTGAGCCGCGTCATCGATCTTCAGCCTCGGGAAATCAAAGCGCTCCGCGAAAAATTTAACGTGAGCCAACCTGTTTTTGCACATTACCTCAATACCAGCGTGTCGACAGTGCAAAAATGGGAGAGCGGTGCCAAGCGGCCGAGTGGAATGTCTCTTAAGCTGCTCAGCGTCGTTCAAAAGCACGGATTACAAGTTCTGGCGTAGGCCTGATAAGCGTAGCGCCATCAGGCATCACTATCAGTGCAGCCAGTGCACGCCATCTTCAGGTTGGAAAAAAGCGTTATAGCGCATCTGGAACGCGTTAAGCTCCTGCATATCCGGCTCCATTTCACGTAGAAACCCGAGCGCCAGACGCACCTGCGCGTCGGTGATCGGGGCGGCCAGGCGAGATTTTTGTAGCAGGCGGTGCCACTGCAGCAGGTTCTGCTCGCTGCCGTCGACAATGACGATTTGCCAGATTAACAATACCTGGGCGGCATTTTGCAGATGCGATTCATCAGGGCGGTGCAGGTACTGTAAAAACGCCTCCCCCTGTACTTTTCCCATCTGGTCAATCATCGATTCTACTGGTACTACATCAATACTCAGTCGCTCACTCAGACGGCGAATGGCCCGTCGTGATCCGGACGTCAGCACCCGGAAGCCCACTACAAAAACAACCACCAACGTGGCCAGCATTATCCAAATCATTAATGACGATACCGCCCGCTTAAACTAATTTTTCCGAGAGTGACTGACAGGCTTCGCGCACCCACTGCGAATATTGTGGAATACAATTTTTTGGCATTTGTAGTTCAACGCCGCTGATACTTATTGCCGCAATCACGTCTTTATTACGGTTAAAAACCGGTGCGGCAATGCAATAGATGCCAGGGGAGTCTTCGGCGTTATCAAAGACCCAGCCTTGCTCGCGGATTCTGGCAAATTCCTTCATTAATGCTTTTTTGCTGGTAATGGTGGTTTCGGTATACCGTGGCAACACTTCATCAGGCAACAACTCATCAATTTTATCTTGCGGCAGCCAGGCACAAAGCGCTTTGCCCACACCGGAGCTGTGCATCGGTAATTTTTTACCGACCCAGGTCCGAATGCCAATCGGCTGGGTATTCTCCAGCTTCATAAGATAAATTGGCGCGACTTCATCCAATATACCTAAGTGACAGGTCAGGTCCGTTTGCTGACGCAGTTTTTCCAAAACAGGAAGTGCCGCATTACGAATATCAAATTGTTCCAACGAACGATTTCCCCATTCGTACAGCTTCAAGCCCAAAAAGAAACGTCCCTTTTCCAGGCGCAAAAGATGATGCGCAACCAGTGCATTTAGCAGGGAAGACGTGCTGCTTTTTGGTAATGCCAGATCCTGCTGAATCTGACTGAAGGTCGCTCCTGGGGAGTTAAAAAGATAATTACAGATTTTTACTGTCTTATCCAATGCGGGAACAGAGGTCGTAATGTCTTGGTTCATGCGCTATTAATCTTTTTTATTCATAGACTCTGCACAGTATACCGCAATCACTTTTCTCAGGAATGCGGCTTTTTTGCACATACGCAAACTGGGCTCTATTACCTAAATTTTATACCCACAAACCCGATCAATCTCACAGTTGTTCATTTGTTCTGCAAAAAACGTTGACGAACGATTTGGATATTTGCTGTACTAACTTCAATATACAGAACATGAGTTCCATATATAGAACTAAAGGAGTGGCAATGTTGAACATTTTTAAGGGCATCTTCCCGCCAGTACCGACTATCGTTGACGAAAGCGGGGAATTGGATCGCGCTGGAATGGCAGTAATGATTGACCATGTGATTAGCAATGGTGCCGACGGAATGCTCATTCTGGGCAGTGGCGGCGAATTTTCCCATTTCTCGTCCGAACAAAGAAAGCAAATTGCAGAGTTTAGCCTGCAGCATGTTGCCGGTAGAGTTCCTGTTCTTATTGGTATCGCCTGCGCCAGCACAGCGGAAACTATCCAACTTGGAAGGCATGCTGAAAACGCGGGCGCAAAAGGAGTACTGGTAGTCAATCCTTATTATGCAAAACTCAGCGATGAGGCCCGCTTTACGCATTACAAACGAATTGCTGAAGCGCTAAGCATTCCCGTCTTCTTATATAATTTTCCAGAACTAACTGGCCAGGATATTGGTATAAATGTCATCACTCGCCTTGCCCGCGAAGTACCAAATATCGTTGGCATTAAAGATACAATTGATAACATTAGCCACACCAGGGAAGTTATTAATCAGGTTCACTGTTTCCGCCCAGATTTTATCATTTTTAGCGGCTATGACGAATATTTACTTGATACATTATTACTCGGTGGACATGGCGGCATTCCGGCAACATTTAACTTTGCGCCTCATATTACACGCGGAATTTATCAGGCAATTCAGCAGAACGATCTCGCTACCGCCAAAGCACTTCAACAACAACTTGCCGGATTATCACCTTTATATGCCTTAGAACAACCTTTCTTTGCCGTTATCAAGACCGCCATTAAATTAAGTGGCGTGGATATATCAACTGCAGTTGTCCCGCCAGCATTACCGTTAAATGAAGAAAAAAGAGAACAGGTTAAAAATATTTTATCCCGTATTACGGTATAAACCAGCATGAGAGCAAAGATAATGAACATCAACCCCGTATTAAAATTGAATCCCAAAGATGATGTGGTTATCGCAAGGCAGGCTGTCCCCGCAGGCACCCGGCTTGAAGAAGAGCACATTACTGTACTCAGTGATATTCCCGCAGGGCATAAAATCGCCCTGCATGCACTGAAGGTTGGCGATGCGGTCAGACGTTATGGGCAAATTATTGGCTTCGCAACTCAGCCCATTAAGCCTGGCGAACACATCCACATGCATAATTTGGGAATGGGTGACTTTGAACGCGACTATGCCTGGGGTGAAGATTGCCATTCACCTTCTCCAGCCCCTCAACAGGATACCTTTATGGGTATCCGCCGCGCCGATGGCCGTGCAGCTACACGTAATTACATCGGTATTTTAAGCTCCGTAAACTGTAGTGCCACGGTCGTAAGAGCTATTGAGGATCACTTCCGTCTGCAGGGTCTTGCAGATTACCCGAATGTTGATGGCGTGGTGTCATTACCACAAAGTTTTGGCTGTGCTATTGGCTCTAAAAGTGAATCAATGGACGTCATGAGACGTACGATGGCCGGTTATGCCACCCATGCTAACTTTGCCGGCGTAATCATCGTTGGACTGGGATGCGAATCCAGTCAAATTCAAGACATGATGAATGCCCATGGACTAGCCGATGGCCCAATGATGCACAGTTATACCATTCAGGATGTGGGCGGTACACGTCACGCCATTGAGAAAGGAATTTCCCTGGTTAACCAAATGTTGCCCGTTGCTAACCAGGTAACACGTCAACCTATCCCTGCATCAGAAATCATACTCGCGCTCGAATGTGGCGGTTCCGACAGCTATTCCGGGATCTCAGCCAATCCAGCTCTGGGCTATGCGGTAGATAAACTGGTGCAACAAGGCGGAACAGCGATTTTATCTGAAACCTCCGAAATTTATGGTGCCGAACATCTTCTTACCCGCCGTGCCGTTTCTCGCGAGATAGGTGAAAAACTCATTGCCCGCATTCACTGGTGGGAAGAGTATTGTCGCCGCACTGGAAGCGAAATGAACAACAACCCTTCGGCGGGTAACAAAGTCGGCGGGCTGACGACAATTCTGGAAAAATCACTTGGTGGTATTGCTAAAGCGGGTACAACCAATCTGACAGAAGTGTATGAGTATGCTGAACCGGTAACCGCGAAGGGTTTTGTCTTTATGGATACCCCTGGATATGACCCTATTGCCGTCACGGGGCAAATCGCCGGAGGAGCAAATCTTCTGTGTTTCACCACAGGCCGAGGTTCTGCCTTTGGTTCCAAGCCAACCCCAAGCTTGAAGCTGGCTACCAATAATGCGCTTTGGCAACGCCAACAGGAGGATATGGATATTAATTGCGGAACCATTGTCGAGGGGGAAGAATCCATTGCAGAAGTCGGTGAACGTATCTACCAGATGATCCTTGAGATGGCATCAGGTAAAAAAACGAAGAGTGAGGAATTTGGCTATGGCAGTCAAGAATTCGTCCCCTGGACTGTTGGCTCCATAATGTAACACTCCACAAGATAATAATACCTCGTACCGCCATACTCATTATGAGTATGGCAAGGAGCCCTTATGTCTATTGTTAACGTAAATACTGAAGAAGAAAAATTAAAGGCAACAACAGTAAGGTGGCGCATATTTATTATTATGCTCTTATTAGGTGCTATTAACTATATTGACCGCACCTCTCTTTCTATTGCCATGCCTTATATTACAGATGAATTTGGTATTACCGATACTCGCGTTGTTGGTGTGATTCATAGTGCCTTTTTCTGGGCTTATGCATTAATGCAAATCCCCAGTGGGGTCATTGCTGATAAATTCAAAGCCAGACATATCATTGCGCTGGCCACTATCTTATGGGGAGCATTTCAAGCCGTTGCGGCTCTGTGTCACTCTATTTTCACCCTTTCACTTTCTCGTCTGGGGTTAGGCGTCACTGAATCTCCAATCATGCCCGCCGGCGCGAAGTTAATGGGCACATGGTTAACGCCAACCGAACGCGGACGTGGTTCGATGCTACTTGATGGCGGCGCTCCATTGGGTACGGCGCTGGGTGCGGTGATCATCGCCGGACTTATTGCCTTTTTCGACTCATGGCGTATGGCATTCGTGGTGGCTGGTGTGGGAACAATGATTGTCGGTTTACTGGCCTGGTGGTACATCCGCACTTATCCATCAGAACACCCCAGCATCAATAAAGCTGAACTAGACCATATTGTTGCGGCAAACGGTGCTGAAACCAGTAGCAAGAAATACCGTCTGGCCGATATCAAACCTTACCTGAAACAACGTAATGTGATTGCACTTATCTGTGGCTGGGTCTGCTATAGCTTCGTGTTCTATGGCCTGATGACATGGCTACCGCTCTATTTCCAGGCCACCTACGGTTTTGATATCAAATCGATGGGCGGAGCAATGGCGCTGATCTTCCTGCTGTGTTTTGTCGGCCAACTGACTGGCGGCTACATTATGGATAAATGGCGCAGCAAAGGAGCAAAAACAAGCCGCGTTATGCATACGATGTTGGCGATTTCGGCTACCACCGCTGGTGTTGGTATTTTCCTTTGCGCACAAAGCTCGACGCCAGCCGTCGCAATTACCTTGCTCACTATTGCCCTTTTTCCCCTGCGATGGGCCAGCGTTTACTGGTCAATACCCGGACTACTGGGCGCACAATCAGTTGCAGGCACCATTTGCGGAACCATGAACTTCACCAGTAATTTGTTTGCAGCCATCCTGCCTATTTTTATCGGTTTCCTGGTGCAATCCACGGGGAACTATTACGCAGCGATGATGTTCTTTGCGCTGGCTGCTGTGGGTTATCTCATCTGCTCGCTGCTGATCAACTTTGATAAAAAAATGGTCATTACTGACGAGTAATCCGCCTGAATCTGGCCCGTTTACGGGCCATCTTTCAACATCAGGAACGATGTATGTTCAATTCAGAGAATTTCATTGCCGTAGACTGGGGCTCAAGCAACCTGCGCATTTGGGTCTATCAACAGAATCAATGTGTCTGGCAACACGTCAGTCAGAATGGGGTACTCAAACATCAACCAGGTGTATTCAAAGACACCTGGTTAACACTGCTCAGTTTGTGTCCGCGGCCATTAAACACAGATACAACCGTCATAATGAGCGGAATGGTGGGCAGTAATATCGGGTGGGTAGATAGCCACTATTTACGCTGTCCAACCCCGTTAAGTACATTATCACAGCATCTAACAAAGGTTGAAGATGCGGGCCCTTTTCCCACTTTCATCGTTCCTGGCCTGCAAATTGCCGGGCCGGAAAACTACAACGTCATGCGTGGAGAGGAAACTCAGCTTTTTGGCGCCTTAGCTGATGAGAACTGGTACGTATTCCCGGGAACACACAGCAAATGGGTGCAGGTACAAGAGAGTAACGTCTGCGATTTTCAAACCGTCATGACCGGCGAGTTTTTCCACTTACTTTCACACTACTCCATCGTTGGGAAAAACGCCGAGGAACAAAACAAGAACGAACAGGCTTTTTTAGCAGGAGCCGAACGCGGCTGGCAGGAAACATGTTTATCCCGCAGCCTATTTGATCTGAGAGCCAGAATACTCACCCATGCGTTGTTACCCGATACGCTTTACGAATCTCTGTCAGGGTTATTGATTGGCCATGAAATAGCACAAATGCTACAGCACTATGCCATTAACACTGAAGAAGAAGTCATTCTGGTGGGCAATGACGATTTGCTCAGCCGCTATCAAAGCCTGTTTCATCATTTCGGTTATCGCTGTCGGCTGTGTAACGGTGAAAAAGCATTTATTAATGGCATCAGGAGACTTTTAAATGAATAGTCGTAACCCTTTGGTCGCAATTTTACGTGGGGTGAAGCCCGATGAAGTACTGGCCCATATTGATGCACTTATCACAGCCGGATTCAGCACAATAGAAATACCGCTGAATTCGCCAGACTGGCAACGTAGTATTGCTCTTGCCGTGGAACATTATGGTCATACAGTAAAAATCGGTGCCGGAACGGTCACTAATGTCAGTGATGTCAGCACACTCTCTTCGCTGGGATGTGCATTTATCCTTACGCCCAACACCGATCCGGAAGTAATTGATACTGCGCGAGCGGCCAAAATGACCACCTGCATCGGCTGCCAAACAGTCAGCGAAGCATTTGTTGCATTCCGGCATGGCGCGGACGGATTGAAAATTTTCCCTGCGGGGGAACTGGGACCGAATTACATCCGGGCATTAAAAGCCGTTTTGCCTCCTCAAGTCCCTTTATATGCCGTTGGCGGAATTAGGCCAGACAATTTGTCCCATTACCTGAAGGCAGGTTGTTTCGGTGCCGGCTTAGGCAGCGATCTGTATCGTGCCGGACAATCTATCCACCAAACAGCCGCAAATGCGAAGGCATTTATCGAGGCTTATAATACTTTCTGTCAGTCTCAGGCATAAAAAAGCCCGCCATTAAGGCGGGCAAAAGTTACCAATGCACACTTAACTCAAGCAACTTTCAATTGTTGAATCTTTTTCTCACGGCGAATTTTACGTTCTTCAAACACGGCCACGATGGCCATCAGGCAGATACAGCCGATGGCGGCGGTATCCAGCGCGGCAAAGGTGCCCGCCCAGCCGGTGAGACCGAAAATCGGCGTGCCGTCGGCAATCATCCCGAGCCCCAGCTTGGCGAAGCTGTCGCCAATCAGGTAGGCGAAGGTGCCTTTAATCCCGTCGGCCGCGCCGATCGCTTTTTTCGGCACAAATCCGACGGCGGCAACACCGATTAACAACTGCGGGCCAAACACCAGGAAGCCGAGCGCAAACAGCGAAGCCAGATAGACGTACTGGTTGCTGGCGTGCTGGTAAACACCCAGCGTCGCGATGATGAGTGCCAGCGCCACGCAGGCCACCAGCGCACGACGACCGTTAGCGAGATCGGAGAGCCAGCCCCACAGCAGCGTGCCGACCAGCGCGCCCACTTCGAACAGGGTAAAGCCCTGAATTGCCACCTCTTTGGAGAGTTTTAGCTCCTGGAAGGCGTAGACGGTGGACCACTGGTCGATACCGATACGCACCACGTACAGGAAGATGTTGGAGAAGCACAGCAGCCAGATCACTTTGTTTTTCAGCACGTACTCAACAAAGATCTGCCATTTGGTCATCTCGTTTTCTTCGGTCTCTTTGTCCTCTTCGCTGATCTCCTCGCCGAACAGCTCTTCGGCTTTACCGAGGCCATAAGATTCCGGGGAGTCGCTGCCGTAGCGCAGGCCGATAAAACCGACAATCAGGGCAATAATCGACGGGAAGATAAACATACCGATGACGTGGCCATCGAACAGGTAATTCGCGCCGAACAGCGCGACGCCCGCCGCACCCGCACCGCCGAGGTTGTGGGAAATATTCCACATGCCGAGGTAGGAACCGCGCTTACGGCGTGGCGTCCACTTGGTGATGGTGGAATAGCTGCACGAGCCGCCGGTGCTCTGGAAGAAACCGCTCAGCGCGTAGAAGGCAATCATCAGGAACAGGCTGGTTGACCCCGCGCCCATGCTGGCGCTGAAGCCGAGCATACAGATGGCGGAGAGGATCAGCATAAACGGCAGGAACTGCTTGGTATTTTTGCCGTCCGCGTAGTAGGAAACCACGGTTTTACCCACGCCATAGGTGATGGAGAAGCCGAGGCCAATCATCCCCAACTGCGTCATGCTCAGCCCGTAGGTGGAGATCATGTCGTTTTGCGCGATGTTGAAGTTTTTGCGGATCAAGTACATGGTCAGGTAGCCGATAAAGACCACCAGATAGGACTGCATGAACGGTTTGAACCACATTTTGCGCCGCACATCGAGCGGCAGATCCAGGGTCGGCTTGCGCACCTGGTTGAGAAAGGCCAGCATTTGACACTCCCGAGCTGATTTTTTACCTGCGAATGGCAGGCATTGTAAAAATCAGCCGGGAGACACGCCTGAGACAGCGTCCAGGTGAAACCGGGAAAATTTCTTAGTTTTACGCCACTCGGGGCAAAAAGGTGAGGTGCATCACGCTTCGTTGAGATCGCGCGGTGCCTGGGCGTTTAAGAACGGCAGCAACAGCAGCGCTGAGATGCCGGCCGCGATGGCGATCACCACAAAGAATCCGCTCCAGTGCCAGACCTCCATCACTTTCGCCAACGGCCAGCCGGAGAGCGATGCCCCCAGATAAGCAAACAGGCCGACAAAGCCGGTCGCTGCGCCCGCCGCCTCCTTGTGCGAGCACTCCGCCGCCGCCATGCCAATCAGCATCTGCGGGCCAAAGACGAAGAAGCCGGTGGTGAAGAAGCACGCCGCCTGCATCACGTAGCTGGCAAATGGCATCAGCCACAGCGAGCCGACTGAAAGCAAAATTCCGGCGGCGAAAATCAAGTTCATCGGCCCACGATTGCCGTTGAATAGCTTGTCCGAGCCCCAGCCCGCCACCAGCGCGCCGATAAACCCTCCCAGTTCAAACATGGTGACGGCAGTGTTGGCGGTGACCAAATCGACGCCGAGCGTCTCCGACATATACAGATTGCCCCAGTCGTTGATCGCCGCGCGTACCACGTACACCAGCACATAGCACAGCGACAACAGCCAGATATATGGATTGAGCAACACATATTTGGTGAGGATCTCTTTACGAGTTAACCCCGCGCCCTCCTGCTGCTGGGCAATTTCCAGCTCATCGTGCCGCCAGTCGCCAATCGGCGGCAGACCAATCGCCTGCGGCCTGTCGCGCAGCCTCCAGCAAAGAAAAACGCCCACCACGATCGCCAGCGTACCGGCAATCATCATCCCGGCGCGCCAGCCGTAATGCAGCGCTGCCGCCGCCATGACGATCGGAATCAGCGCGCCGCCGACGTTGTGCGCGGTGTTCCAGATTGCCCACCAGCCGCCGCGCTCGTTGCGCGAATACCACGCGGTGAGCAGACGGGCGCACACCGGCGCGCCCCAGCCCTGGAAGAAGGCGTTCAGCGCCCACAGTACGGCAAAGGCCCAGACCGAGGTTGAGAAGCCGAACAGGATGTTAACCACGCCGGTGGCGATAAGCCCAATGCCCATAAAATAGCGGGCGTTGGAGCGATCGCTAACAATACCGGAGACAAATTTCGACAGCCCGTAGGTGATGTAAAACAGCGTCGCCAGCAGGCCAATATCGCTGCGGGTCAGCACGCCGCTGGTGATAATTTCCGGCACCGCGGCGTTAAAGCTTTTGCGCGTGAAATAAAACAGCGCGTAGCCGAGCCAGATAGTCAGCAAAATATGCCGCCGCCAGTAACGGTAGCGGGCGTCCACTTCCTGCTTGTCGGTGATAAGCGGCGCGCTGGCCGGAGCTTTTAAAAACTGAAACATGGCCGTTCCTTAGGCGTAGCGCTGGGGCAGCGACACGCTTACGCGCGTGCCGTGCATGCAGGATATCGTGAGTGAACCGCCGAGCGCCGTCACCCGCTCGCGCATCCCGGTGAGGCCGAAACCCTGCGGGTTCGACCCCGGCGGCAGGCCGCTGCCGTCATCTTCCATCACCAGCATCAACCGCTCATCCTGCTGCCAGCCCTGGAGCGTCACCGCGCTGGCGTTGGCATGCTTCACAATGTTGTTCAGCCCTTCCTGACAGACGCGAAACAGCGTCACGCGCTGGCTTTCGCTCAGCAATGACTCATCAATTCGCCAGTCAAGGTGGCTGACGATACCGCGACTTTCCAGCTCCATTTCGCGCATCAATGAACGGATGGCCTGTTCCAGCGTGAGATCGTCCAACTGGCGCGGTCGCAGGCGACCCAGCAGGCGGCGCACCGAATCGTACACGCCCAGAGACAACTGCTCGATATGCGCCCCGCTTTGCTTAACGCCCGCGTTCTCGGGTGCCAGGCGCTGTACGATACCCGCCTGCGTACGAATGGCGGTGATGGTCTGGCCGATATCGTCGTGCAGCTCGCGCGCCACGTCGCGGCGCACGCTCTCTTCAGTCTCCAGCAGACGTTCCGCCAGCCGATGATTGCGCGCCAGCTCGTTTTGCAGCGACTGGTTAAGCTCACGCAGGCGCTGAATACCCGCGCCAAGCAGCAGGCCGGTCAGGCTTTGCACCAGCAGCGAGAGCAGTAAATCGACCGGGTGATCGTGCCAGGTCTGGCTGGCAATCAGCGCGATGGCGTTCATCAACGTCGCAATCAGCGCGCCTTGCCAGCCGTAATGCCAGGCGAGCGCAATAATCGGTAAAGCGAGACAAAACGGCGTAAAGCGCGAAAGCTCAGCGGGCAAACCGAGCTGTAGCCACAGGCTGACGGTGAACAGCAGCAGATACCAGACCAGGTGTCGCCCGCGCCAGTTTACCGGCTGTGACACCAGCGCCGGGCCGAGCGGCAGCCAGGTGGTGCTGGTGAGGTAGTGCCAGAACACCAGGCAGATCGGCGCCAGCGTTAATCCGCCGGTCAGGGTCAGTAACAGCGCATTCCACGCTTCCTCCCCCTGCCCCAACCACGGCAGCGATTGCAGCAACGCCGCCGCCGTCAGCGCTGCGCCCTGCAACAGCAACGTGCGCCAGTCGCGTTGATGGCGGTATCGCGAAATCAGCATCACCGGGAGTAGCGTGAGGGCGCTTCCGATCATCAAAAGTGGCAAATGGGCCAGCGCCACCTCCTGCGCCAGCCAGTACATCAACAGCCCTTCCGCGCCCAGCAGCACCGGCCAGTAGCCGCGCGGGCATTGCAGCATTAATCCCAGACGCAGGCCAAACGGAAACAGCAGTACCGCCAGCTCCGGGCGTTCGACCAGATGCAGGCTGATGCTCCACAGGCAAAACCACGCGGCGGAAAAGATAAAGAAACAGGCGACAACGGTAATCAACCGGGAGAAAAGTGCGTTCATTGCCAGCCGTCAAACATCCGGCGCGCCAGTTCAACATCGTTGCTGACGTTCAGCTTTTCCATCAGGTTGGCGCGATGAACGTGCACCGTTTTCGGCGACAGCCCCAGTTCGGCGGCAATCTCTTTCACCGCCATCCCCTGCGCCAGCTTCTCCGCCACCTGACGCTCACGTTTGGTCAACGGATCCTGACGCCCGGCCGCCAGCTTGACGGCGATGTCTGGCGTCAAATAGCAACCGCCGGTCGCCACGGTATGCACGGCGGCAATCAGTTCATCCGGGCTACAGCGTTTTGAAAGAAAGCCACGCGCGCCTGCGTTGAGCGCCTGCTCGACCAGTGCCGGGCTGTCGTGGACGGAGAGCATGATGATCGCCATCCCTTTTGGCAGTTGGCTGAGTAGCTCCAGGCCCGAGATATCGGGCATCGAGATATCGCAAATACACACCTGCACGCCGCGCCCCGGTAAACCGGCCAGCGCCTCGCGCCCGGAGCCAAATTCCGCCACAACCTGCAAATCAGCTTCCAGCCCCAGCAGTTGGGCAAAGCCGGAGCGGACGATAGTGTGGTCGTCGATAAGGGCGATGGTGATCATGGGTTTGTCCTGGGGCCGGGAAACGCCTGATGGCGCTGCGCTTATCAGGCCTACGGGAAGGTAGGCCGGATAAGGCGTTTATGCCGCCATCCGGCAAAAACGCTTACCTTAACGATAAGCGCTTTGGTGTTCAAGCCTTGAGCGATCAGGCTATGCCTGTCGTGACGGTAAATGTCCGGGTGTGCTGCGGTTCTATTTCAATCAAGGTGCCATTGCGTTGTGCCGCCAGGAATCCTTCGGGTCGACAGGTTGCAGGCAAGGCGAATGCCGCAACCTGTTGATCGCCGTTATACAGGATCCATCGCGTCACATAATTCAGCTCCGCGCTGGAGAAGCGTGTAACGAACGTGGTGCCATCTGGTGCGATCATGCTAAATTCCGGCTTATCTGTGTACCTGTCCAGTTGGTCAGCAAAGAAGACAATTTCCGGATCGTAAAAATGGGGTTCATTGAGCCGCGCCAGAGAAGCCTCGCCCTGCACAATCCGCTGATTAAACGCCAGCCATTGCTCAGTCGGCTTAACATGCGCGGGTATCGACTCACGCAGCTTCATGGCCTCATCCGGAATATTCTGGCTGAAGGAGGCTTCCGGTACGTAGGCATAGTTCATATGGCACATGTACTGCAACGGCATTGCCACTGAGGCGAGGTTGGTAACCGCCATCTGAATATCAAACAGCGCGCTCGCTTTGTGCATTACCACCGCAGGATGCGCCTGATAATGATGACCGAACCCCATCATATACTCATAGCGTCCACCCACGCGCAAATTCTCACCCTCCAGCTCCAGCCAGGCTTCATCCATCGCGGCACAAGCCATTTCACCGTGCAAAGGATGTGAATCTTCTGGCGATGGGCAACCATTAGCCAACAGACCTGAGTGGAAGGCAAAACAGCCGTAGGTCGCCACCACTTCCGCCGCCAGTTTCGGCTGACTGAACATGTTACGCATGGTCAGGTCATGGCCATCAAACTGAGCATCCCAGATCATTTGCCCCATCCAGGGCAGAATAACGAGATGTCCACGACTGTTTTCTACCTTCAGCCCTTCCACTCCGCTGGCGTAACGAAATGCGGTAACCGTGAAGTCGCTATTCTTTAGTAAGATTCGCGGATGCTCTGCAAAGAGTTCTCGCCACAGCGTTATACGTGTTGTCATGATCGCTCTCCTCAGGAAACTGTCGCTTCAGCCAGGTTGTTGCGCACTTTGCTTTCACGCCAGAAGTAGATACCGACATACACGAAGCAGAGCATGGAAACCAGGAACGAAAGTTGCAATGAATGGAACATATCAGCCACATAGCCTTGAATCGCCGGAACCACCGCCGCGCCGACAATCGCCATAACAATGACGGCACCTGCCATTTCGGTATGTTCGTTATCCACGGTATCAAGCGTACCGGCATAGATTGTCGCCCAGCAGGGTCCAAACAGGACACTTACCAGCACTGCGACATACACAGCGCTGAAACTTGGCGCCAGTGCAACATAGATGAGGAACAGGGCACCAATGATGGAATAGAGAATCAGCACTTTTTCCGGATTGAAGCGTGTCATCAAAATGTTGGCGATAAACTTGCCGATAAAGAAGCAGGCGAAGCTATAGACCATGAAGGTTGAGGCGTCGCGCTCGTTGATATCACCTAATTCCAGGGCCAGACGGATGGTGAATGACCACACCGCGACCTGCATCCCCACATAAAGAAATTGCGCCACAATTCCACGGCGGAAACGGGCATTGCTGGCCAGATAACGCAGTGTATCCATCGCTGACGGGCGTTTACGACTCGTGGTTTGCGCGACTTTACAGGTCGGGAAGCGGGTCAGCAGGAATAACACCATCACCACAACCAGCACCATAATCATGTACTTGTATGGCTCAAGAGTATTTTCCAGCATCATCACTTTAAAGTTATGGATCTGCTCGGCGTTCATCCCGGCCATCTGTTTTTCCAGGCTTTCGCCTTCAGAGAAGACCAGATATTTACCCAGCAGAATACCAGCCGCTGCGCCAATAGGATAAAAGGTCTGGCTGATGTTCAGGCGTAAGGTCGCATAGGCTTTTGGGCCTATCATTGAGCTGTAGGTGTTGGCTGCCGTTTCCAGGAAACTCAGGCCAATCGCAATCGCGAAAATCGCCGCAAGGAACATGGTGTAGGTGGCCATGTGCGATGCAGGGAAAAAGAGCGTACACCCAACGATATAAAGGGTCAGCCCCATTAAGATGGCGATTTTATAACTGGTTTTTTTAATCACCAGAGATGCCGGGATCGCAATTAAAAAATAGCCGCCATAAAAGGCACTCTGAACTAATGCCGAGGCAAAGTTACTGAGTGAAAATACACTTTTGAATTGCGTAATCAGAATATCATTTAATGCGGCTGCGCATCCCCATAACGGGAATAAACAGGATAACAAAATAAACTGGAACAGAGGGGTCTTATTCAAATAGCCGTCAGGCATCTGAATGATGTTTTTATCGTTCATAGTGCTACCTTTTACAGTGCAGGAGTATTATTCGTTTAAGGTAAGAAACTCATTAAATTGTTCGATGCTTGGATAAGATGATTGAGTTCCTTTCCCGGTAACGCTGAAAGCAGCGAAGAGAGCGGCTTTTTTCATGGCGGTTTCCACATCACCGCTTTGAACGTAATAGTGAGCAAAACAACCGATGAAAGCGTCGCCTGCGCCACTGGTATCGA
>OIER01000807.1_pt1 | contig 19266 bp, 19 predicted proteins | sample 1581801 | NCBI WGS metagenome assembly OIER01 (sample SAMN03281006, study PRJEB24777) | human gut metagenome | isolation source: fecal sample PR165 from 1 month old male Malay infant, vaginally delivered... | reverse complement strand
CTATTTATTACTGGATTATGTGTGGGGGTTCATTATATTTTGACGCGATGGGTAACCAGACGCCTGCAATGTGCAACATTGAGAAAGCCGAGAGCAGGATTATTATGCTCTTTATTACTACTTGCTCATTTATTGGAATGTGGCGTTTATGCAACATTTTATTATATTCATCATTGCTTTATTTCATTTTACGACTCGCTTTATTTTTCAATTACAAGTTTTGCCACCGTCGGTTATGGCGATTTGCTGTTACCACGATTCTGGGAGATCTCCGGTTCACTTGAAGGCATGACAGGCGCACTGCTAACTGGTTGGTCGGTCGCTTTACTGGTAGCTGTAGTGGTGCTCGAATCCGGCGAAAAACAACGTTAGAGATACCCTCTAATAAAGTTATAAATTCTGTTGGAGTTACTATGTTGCTCAATTATTTATCATTAGCAATACTCATCCTGGTGTTCTTAATTATTTTTTATGGCGTATTAATCTTGCACGACATCCCGTACGAGATTGCAAAGAAACGCAACCACCCTCACCTCGATGCCATACATGTCGCGGGTTGGGTCAGTTTATTTACATTACATGCGATTTGGCCATTTCTCTGGATTTGGGCAACATTATACAGTGATAAGCATGGCTGGCATGGAAATACCTCAAGACATAATATCGCTGAGCTAAGCGCGCGGATTGCGATACTGGAAAAAACACATGAACAAACTAATAGCGCATACAGCCCGCAGGATCCAAAGGTAAATTAATCGTGGAAATATTATTAACATTAACCTACGCCGCTATCGTTTACGTCATTTTTAAAGTATTTAAGGTTCCGTTGAATAAGTGGACATTACCCTCAGCGGTATTGGGGGGCGTGGTCATGCTTGGGGCGCTGATCCTTACCATGAATTATAATCATCCCTATACAGAAGATGCACAAAAATTGGTTGTGGGCATTCCCGTTGTTCCGCAAGTTACCGGGGTGGTTTCAGAAGTAACGGATAAAATTAACACACCAATAAAAAAAGGAGATGTCCTGTTTAAAATCGATCCTGCCCGTTATAAAGCTAAACTGGAAAAGCTTGAAGCGGACATTGTTACGGCAAAACATGACGTTCTGGCCCTTGAGGAGAAACGCAATAGTGCGCGACTGCAGCTAGAACAGGCCAGGGCTGAACGTGATAAATATTACAAAAACTATCAGCGCTACCAGAAAGGCAGTCAGGCAAAAGTGAACCCATTTACTGCCAATGATATTGATACAGCGCGCCAGGATTATCTGGCTCAGGACGCGGCGATGAACGCCGCCAATGCTGAACTGAACAGTATTCAGAAAGAACTCGACAGCACTATTCATGGACAAAACTCGCAGATCGCCAGTCTGCAAGCTCAAATCGATGAGGCTCGATTTAATTATGAGCAAACCATTGTTCGCGCCCCCAGCGACGGTTATGTCAGCCAATTACTGGTTCGTCCGGGAACCTATGCGTCGAGACTGCCTTTTAAGCCAGTTATGGTGTTTATTCCTGCGCACAAAAACCAAATTGTTGCGGCGTTTCGTCAAAACTCGATCTTACGTCTTAATGTGGGTGATGAAGCTGAAATTGTCTTCAACGGCCTGCCGGGACAAGTAGTACAGGGAAAAGTCGTCAGTGTTGCCCCCGTGATCCCGACCGGGGCTTATTATGCCCAGGGAACATTGCAATCCTTAAACGTCACACCGGGCAGCAACAAAGTGCTGGTCAGTATCGAAGTTGATAATAATCAGGCTGAACAGCAACTCCCAGACGGTGTTGCCGCTCAGGTTGCGGTCTATTCAGCTCAGCATTTTGAAGCATTATCATTGCTACGGAAAATACTCTTGCGTATGACCAGTTGGATGCACTACCTGTACCTTGATCATTAATCGACTGTCCGGGTGCAGTGATTGCGCCCGGACCTCACTCGACGCTCAGGCGGTAGCAGGTTCTGGTAATCTGAAGGAAGAGACCAGCAACGCCAGTTGTTCCGCCTCTTCTTTCAGGGCCTGGGTACGTGCTGCGGCATCATCAATTAACGAGGCATTCTGCTGAACGGTGCTGTCCATTTCGGTAACGGCCAGCGTGACTTCGGAAACGCCTTTACGCTGTTCTTCGCCTGCAACGCGTATTTCCCCCATCAACTGACGCACCTGCCGTACGTTATTGACCAGTTCTCCCAGCCGTTCGCCTGCATTGTGAATTTGCTGACTTCCGCTACCAACATGAGATACGGATTCATCAATTAATGCTTTAATTTCCTGCGCGGCGGTGGCGCTACGCTGGGCCAGCGTACGTACTTCAGAGGCGACAACGGCGAACCCTCTACCCGCATCGCCCGCTCTGGCGGCTTCAACGGCGGCGTTCAGGGCCAGAATATTGGTCTGGAACGCAATGCTGTCAATCACCGCGACAATTTCCACCATTCTGCCGGATGACGCGCTGACGTTATCCATTGTTGAGATCACGCCCTGCATAACATCGCCACAGCGGTTGGCCGTTTGCGCGGTGCTATCGGATAGCTCATCCGCCAGTTGCGTATTACTGGCATTTTGATGAACGGTCGCATTTAACTGTTCCATCGCCGCCGAACTCTCTTCCAGCGCAGCGGCCTGCTGCGTGACGCGAGATGAAAGTTCCATATTGCTGTCTGCCAGGCTGACGGCATTATTCGCCACCACCACGCTACTGCTTCTGACGGTGATCAGAATGGCTGAGATTTTATCGACGAACAGATTAAACGCCTCGGCGATAGCCGAAATCTCATCTTTGCCGCGCACATCCAGGCGACGGGTAAGATCGCCTTCGCCCTGCGCAATATCATCGAGCGCCTGGCGGGTATCATCGAGACGCGAAATCAGTCGGCGAACCACCAGCCAGGATCCCACCAGCAATAGCGTCATAATTGGGATCAACACTTCCAGCACGTCCTGCATCATCACTTTGGCGAGACCGACGATGCGTGATTCAGGCGTCACCAGCCCCACGACCCAGCCGGTATCCGCCATCGGGAATAGCATTACCCGGGTCGGCGTATTCAACACATTGTCGTTGGCAAGCGTAATCGTCTTCACCCCATCTGCCGGACGTAAAGATTTAAGACCGTTTTCCACCGGGATAAGCCATTGCGCGCTTTGTGCCAGATCGTTAATGGTTTTGTGTTTTGTCAGGTCTGCCTGCGGGAAATAGAGAATTTGTCCCTGTTTATCCACCACGAACGCGTAACCGCCGGTGCTGTTTCCCTGCTGTTGCATAAAGGTGGCAACGTTATCGAGACGAATATCGGTAGTGGCGACGCCGGCAAACTTACCGGCCAGTTGATAAGGAACGCTGCAGGTTACCATGTTGACCCCGGAACTGGCATCCTGGTAAACATCAGACCATAAGCAGCTGTTTTGTGAATGTCCCTTGGCATGCTGATACCAGCTTTCATTGTGGTATCCGCTTGATCCTTCGACGTTATAGTCGTTGGAGTACATCAGCTTTCCTTCAGCGTTACGCGCCCAGAAAAAGCTGCGTTTTTCTACGCCTGCGGTGAAGGCGTCTGGTTCTGGCCAAATGCCGCCGCCGGTAATGATCGATTCTTTATCTTCACCTATCAAATGTGGAACAACGCTTTGATATAGAGATTCATCGTTGGGCAGCACTTCGGCCAGTCGCGACAAACCGACGGTCTCACCTTCAATTCGCGACAACACGGTACTTAACTGGCGGGTTAAACCTTGCCCCGTTTCTTCGATCAGGGCGGTATTGATTTCAACGACGCGCGGCTGCCCTCGCCAGAGCATGATCGCAACAATAACAAGTGTAGTGACTGCAAGCAGCAGAATGCCGCCAATGGTTAAACGCGTTGAAATACGAGTAGGATACCAGGCCATACAAACTCCTTCTGCAAAAGACTAACTTTTACCCAGTATCGGCACCGGCGTTTTTATCTTTATAAAGTTTCCTTAAGTATTGCAAAATAAATAAGTGACGGCGTCACAAATAGCAAAACCCAGCACTTTGGCCGGGTTTTAATAACGCTTTAATTTTATTTTGATAATTCTTTTTTGATTTCGTCTTTTATTTTACTTAATTCGCTCTGTGGATGTTTTTTACAAAGTTCTACGGTCAGAGGTACTGCGGTCGTGACGGTTTCGTTATAGTCGACGTAATCACCACCTTTGAAATCTTCGTCTTCATTAAGCACCCAGAAAGCCACCGGAGCCATGGTCTGCGGGTTCAGATCAATGAATTCCTGGCAGCTCATGCCTTTCGGCGTCACTTCAGTTTTCGCGCTATCAGTGGCTGCATTGACGCTAACACTGGTTAACAGCGCTGCGACCAGAATACCTGCTGTAGAAAGGGAGAATTTATTCATTGTAGTACTCCATTTATAATATAGATAATATCTACACTCGCGCTTCAAACCGTTAATGTAGTTCGCAAAAATAATACCCCTACCGTTATAAGAATAAAGATTGCCATTATTGATTTGGCTGAAATTGATATTTCCCATTACCGATTCTGATGTTTGAGGGGAAATGTTGCCGACAATGTGATCGTTCCGACGAAATCAGCAGATTCATACCCCGCTCTCCTGTCGCTGCACCAAAACTGAACTACGCTGCACAAATGTTGATCATTAGTTAATGAATATGGTTTGTGTTTTAACAAAAACAGCCAGCGTATCGCTGTTAGCGACCTGGCACGCGTCCTGCATTGTTAATTCACTAACAGTGAGCCGTCATCTGACAGACAACTAACAGCGAGAAGGTAATGACAGCGAAACCTGAATTATTTACCCGCATAGAACAGACCTTCAGCCAGCTTACGCCGAGCGAAAAGCGCGTAGCCGGATGGCTGTTAGCCCATGGTGTACAGATCCCTTTTGAAACCGCGGATGGCATCGCTAAAGCAGCAGGAACCAGCGGCATTACCGTAGGACGCTATCTGCGTAAGCTGGGCTTTCGCAATCTGGAGGATGCAAAAGCCAGCCTGCGTGAGCTGCCCGTCGTCCCCTATCAGCCCTGGGGAATGAACGAACGGCTGGATTCCTGGCACCAGCAGCAAAGCCTGCCGGATCGTGCGCAGCAGTCGCTGTTACTGGAAATAGACGCCATTACCCATGTCTATCAACTCGCGCAAAGCGAAACATTTTTACGCATTGCGCAGCAGCTGGCGCATGCGGAAGCGGTTTACATCCTCGGGATCCAATCTACACGTGGGATTGCCAACGCCTTTTTTAGTCATCTTGAATACCTGCGGCCTAAAGTCAGCTACTCCGAAGGGCTTTCCGGCAGTTGGGTCGAGTCGCTGAATTCGGGATTTAACCAGCCATACGTGGTGATCACCGACATGCGCGCCTACTCCGCTATCTCCCGACAATATTGCCGTGTCGCGACAGAACGCCATATTCCACTGGCGCTGATCACCGATGTGTGGTGTCCGTGGGCCAGAGATTATGCCCTTGATTTACTCCAGGTAAAAACTGACACCGGACATTTCTGGGATTCTCTGGCTCCCGTGAGCTGTCTGTTCAACTTATTACTTTCTGCGGTGGTGGAGCAACTTGGTGATTCCCTCGCAGGACGCCTGCAGACCAATCGCCAGTTACAACAACAGTTTGGTCAATTCGAACAATAAACAGGAAATGTGCTATGTCAGAAACCCCAGAACTGGTCGATCTGTCGGTGATATTCCCGTCGCTGCATATCGATCTCAAATACGCCACGGCCGACAACATTACCGGCGCGCCTATCTACCGGGAAGCGCGCTGCCTGTTACACCGCGAGGCGGTAACCGCGCTGGCTAAAAGCATCAGTATCGCGCAACTGGCGGGTCTGAAGCTTGTCGTGTATGACGCGTATCGCCCCCAGCAGGCGCAGGCGGTGCTGTGGAATGCGTGCCCGGATCCCCAGTACGTCGTCGATGTGGCGATTGGATCCAATCACAGTCGCGGGACGGCCATCGACGTTACGCTGATGGACGATCGTGGCAATGTTCTTGATATGGGCGCTGATTTTGATGAGATGCACGACCGTTCTCATGCCTGGCACCCTTCTGTTCCACCAGCCGCGCAGCGTAACCGGTTGTTACTCAACGCCATTATGTTCGGTGGCGGTTTTGTCGGCATCAACAGCGAGTGGTGGCATTTTGAATTACCTGATGCCGCGCGTTATCCGCTGCTTGACGACCAGATAGCCTGTTTCCCTGTTCCCCCCATAACAACACAACATCCCTTTTAATTCTGGAGCCTGGTTATGAAGACTACACCTGCGTTAAATGCGTTTTTTCGCCCCGCTCTGATCGCCATTGCGCTGGCATTTGCCCTCCCTGCCGCGCAGGCCGCCGTGCCTAAAGATATGTTGGTCATCGGTAAAGCCGCCGACCCGCAGACGCTCGACCCCGCCGTGACCATCGATAACAACGACTGGACGGTCACCTATCCCTCTTATCAGCGTTTGGTTCAGTACAAAACCGAAGGCGGTAAAGGCTCAACGGAAGTTGAAGGTGATTTAGCCAGCGGCTGGAAAGCCTCTGACGATCAGAAAGAGTGGACGTTCACCCTGAAAAACGATGCCAAATTCGCCGACGGTACGCCGGTGACGGCAGATGCAGTAAAACAATCCTTTGAGCGCCTGCTCAAAATTGGCCAGGGACCCGCTGAAGCATTCCCGAAAGATCTGAAGGTTGAGGCCATTGATGACAATACGGTGAAATTTACCCTCAGCCAGCCGTTCGCGCCATTCCTGTATACGCTGGCAAATGACGGGGCCTCAATTATCAACCCGGCAATCTTAAAAGAGCATGCCGCAGACGATGCCCGCGGATTCCTGGCGCAGAACACGGCAGGCTCCGGTCCTTTCATGCTGAAAAGCTGGCAAAAAGGACAACAACTGGTACTGGTGCCAAACCCGCATTATTCCGGGGCCAAACCAACGTTTAAGCGGGTTTCGGTAAAAATCATTGGTGAAAGCGCCTCCCGTCGCCTGCAGTTGTCGCGTGGCGATATCGACATTGCCGACGCGCTTCCAGTCGACCAGTTGGCCGCTTTAAAACAGGAAGGCAAAGTTAACGTAGTGGATTATCCCTCGCTGCGCGTGACCTATCTGTATCTGAACAACAGTAAAGCGCCGCTCAATCAGGTGGATTTACGCCGCGCCATCTCATGGGCCACCGATTATAAAGGCATGGTGAATGGGATCCTCAGTGGCAATGGTAAACAGATGCGCGGTCCGATCCCTGAAGGTATGTGGGGTTTTGATGACAAGGCTATGCAGTACAGTTTTGATGAAGCCAAAGCGAAAGCCGCATGGGACAAGGTCGCGAACAAACCCGAGAGCCTGAGTTTCTTGTATTCAGATAATGACCCTAACTGGGAGCCGATTGCCCTCTCTACCCAGGCCAGTCTCAACAAACTGGGTATTAAGGTGAAGCTGGAAAAACTGGCGAATGCCACCATGCGTGACCGCGTGGGTAAAGGGGATTACGACATTGCTATCGGCAACTGGAGTCCGGATTTCGCCGACCCGTACATGTTCATGAACTACTGGTTTGAGTCAGATAAAAAAGGTCTGCCGGGTAACCGTTCATTCTATGAAAACAGTGAGGTCGATAAGCTGCTGCGTAGCGCATTAGCCACCACCGATCCTGTCGCCAGAACCAATGATTACCAGCAGGCGCAAACCATCGTGATTGATGAAGCGGCCTACGTCTATTTATTCCAGAAAAACTATCAACTGGCGATGAACAAAGACGTCAAAGGATTTGTATTTAACCCCATGCTGGAACAGGTCTTCAATATCTCCACCATGAGTAAATAAGCCACGTTGATGCGGAGCCACCCAGGCTCCGCAAGGGGAAGCTAATGACGTTCTGGAGCATTTTACGCCAGCGATGCTGGGGACTTATTCTGGTGGTTATCGGTGTTTGCGTGATCACCTTTATTATTTCGCACCTGATCCCAGGCGACCCCGCACGGTTGCTGGCGGGCGATCGCGCCAGCGATGAAATTGTTGAAAATATTCGCCAACAGCTGGGGCTGAACCAGCCGCTGTATGTGCAGTTCTTTCGCTATGTGAGCGATATCTTTCAGGGAGACTTAGGCACCTCTATTCGCACCGGACGCCCGGTACTGGATGAACTGCGTATCTTCTTTCCCGCCACCCTGGAGCTGGCTTTCTGCTCTTTGTTGCTGGCGCTGGTGATCGGTATTCCGTTAGGTATTTTATCTGCAGTCTGGCGCAACCGTTGGCTTGATCACCTCGTTCGCCTGATGGCGATTACCGGCATCTCCACGCCTGCATTCTGGCTGGGGCTGGGGGTTATCGTGCTGTTTTACGGTCATCTGCAAATTTTGCCCGGCGGTGGACGGTTAGACGACTGGCTGGATCCACCGGCTCATGTCACCGGATTCTACCTGATTGATGCCCTGCTGGAAGGCAATGGCGAAGTCTTTTTCAATGCGCTCCAGCACCTGATCCTGCCGTCACTGACGCTGGCTTTTGTGCACTTAGGGATCGTTGCCCGCCAGATTCGCTCCGCCATGCTGGAGCAACTGAGTGAAGATTACATTCGTACCGCGCGCGCCAGCGGACTGCCGGGCTGGTACATCGTGTTGTGTTACGCGTTGCCGAATGCGCTTATTCCATCAATAACCGTGCTCGGCCTGGCATTGGGCGATCTGCTCTACGGTGCGGTACTGACCGAAACGGTCTTCGCCTGGCCGGGAATGGGCGCCTGGGTGGTAACGTCGATTCAGGCGCTCGACTTCCCGGCGGTGATGGGATTTGCCGTAGTGGTCTCTTTCGCTTATGTGCTGGTCAACCTGGCGGTTGATTTACTCTACCTGTGGATTGACCCACGTATTGGACGCGGAGGTGCTGAATGATGCTCACTCAAGAAACGCCGACCGCCCCACAGACTGTTCGTCGTCGTACGGACTGGGCGAAATTGTTGTGGATGATGAAAAGCAGCCCGCTGACGCTGATAGGCGGGGTCATCATTGTACTGATACTGTTGCTGATGGTGCTGTCACCGTGGATTACGCCTTACGATCCTAATGCCATCAATTTAAGTGCGCGCCTGCTGCCACCGTCTGCGTCCCATTGGTTTGGTACCGATGAAGTGGGCCGCGATCTGTTCAGCCGTGTTCTGGTCGGAAGCCAGCAGTCGGTCGTCGCTGGTCTGGTGGTGGTGGGAATTGCCGGCGGATTGGGTTCGCTGCTGGGTTGTCTGTCTGGCGTCATGGGGGGACGCGCCGATGCAATTATCATGCGAATAATGGACATCATGCTGTCCATCCCTTCGCTGGTGCTGACGATGGCACTGGCCGCTGCGCTGGGACCCAGCCTGTTTAACGCCATGCTGGCGATTGCCATCGTACGTATTCCTTTTTATGTGCGCCTCGCCCGCGGTCAAACGTTAGTGGTGCGTCAGTTTACCTATGTCCAGGCTGCGCGGACCTACGGCGCTTCTCGCTGGCACCTGATTAGCTGGCACATTTTACGTAACTCTTTACCGCCGCTGATTGTGCAGGCGTCGCTGGATATCGGCAGCGCGATCCTGATGGCCGCCACGCTCGGGTTTATTGGTCTGGGCGCACAGCAGCCTAGCGCGGAATGGGGAGCGATGGTGGCGATAGGCCGCAACTACGTGCTTGATCAGTGGTGGTATTGCGCTTTTCCCGGCGCCGCAATTCTGATTACCGCCGTGGGCTTTAATCTTTTTGGCGATGGTATTCGCGACCTGCTGGATCCGAAAGCCGGAGGAAAACAGTCATGACACAACCCGTACTGGAAATTGAGGATTTGCATCTGAGTTTCCCCGGCTATAAAGCTGACGTGCATGCGCTGAACCATGTTTCGCTGCATATCAACCGCGGAGAAATTGTCGGCGTGGTCGGTGAATCCGGTTCCGGCAAGTCCGTGACGGCGATGCTTACCATGCGGCTGCTGCCGGAGGGCAGCTATCATATTCACCAGGGACGCGTTTCGCTACTGGGTGAAGATGTGCTTAACGCCAGCGAAAAGCAAATGCGCCAATGGCGCGGCGCACGCGTTGCGATGATCTTTCAGGAGCCCATGACCGCGCTTAATCCCACGCGACGTATCGGCCAGCAGATGGTGGAAGTTATCCGCCATCACCAGGCGCTAAGCCGCACGGATGCTCGCCAGAAAGCCATCGCTTTACTGGAAGAGATGCAAATTCCGGACGCGGCGGAAGTGATGAAACGTTTCCCGTTTGAGCTTTCCGGCGGTATGCGCCAGCGGGTGATGATTGCGCTGGCCTTTTCCTGCGAGCCGGAACTGATCATTGCCGATGAACCGACCACCGCACTTGACGTCACGGTACAGCTGCAGGTGTTGCGTTTGCTGAAGCTAAAAGCGCGCGCCAGCGGGACAGCCGTGCTATTTATCAGCCATGATATGGCGGTGGTTTCACAATTGTGCGACCGGTTATACGTCATGTATGCCGGAAGCGTGATTGAGAGCGGCCCAACACAAACCGTTATTCAGCATCCCACGCATCCCTATTCCATCGGCTTGCTGAAATGTGCGCCGGAACACGGTGAACCGCGCGCATTGCTGCCTGCCATTCCCGGCACCGTACCGAATTTAACCCGCTTACCGAGCGGATGCGCATTTCGTGAGCGCTGTTTTGCGGCTGGCCCTCGCTGTGACGAGACGCCTGCATTAAGCAGTCAGGGAGGCGCGGATCAACAATCGGCCTGCTGGTATCCGCAACTGGAGACAACACATGTCTGAATTTTTACTGGCCTTGCAGGATGTTCATGTCAGCTTTCCCGCGCGTAAAAACTGGCTCGGCAAGGTTACCGAACGGGTGCATGCGCTCAACGGTCTGGATTTACAGATTCGACAGGGAGAAACGCTGGGGATTGTCGGTGAATCCGGCTGCGGAAAAAGTACGCTGGCGCAACTGCTGATGGGGATGCTGCAACCCAGTCAGGGAAACTACTCTCGCCGCGATGGCAAGCAGCACAATGGTATGCAGATGGTCTTTCAGGACCCGCTTTCATCGCTTGATCCGCGCTTACCGGTGTGGCGAATTATCACCGAACCGGTGTGGATCCAGAAGCGAAGCTCCGAGCGTGAACGCCGCATTCTTGCCGAAGATTTGGCGCAACAGGTAGGGATCCGCCCTGAATATCTCGACCGTCTGCCGCATGCGTTCTCCGGCGGGCAGCGTCAGCGTATTGCCATTGCCCGGGCGTTGTCGTCAGAGCCGGACGTGATTGTACTGGATGAACCCACTTCGGCGCTGGATATCTCCGTGCAGGCGCAAATTCTTAACCTGCTGGTGTCATTGCAGGCACGCAGAAATCTGACCTATGTGCTGATATCGCATAACGTGTCGGTGGTTCGCCATATGAGCGATCGCGTGGCGGTGATGTACCTTGGGCAAATTGTTGAACTGGGAGAAACGCAGCAGGTTCTTACTCATCCTGCCCATCCCTACACGCGATTATTACTCGACTCCGTCCCTAAAACGGGAGCACCGCTGGCGGAGGATTTAGTGTTACGGAAAACCGAACTACCGGGGAACCGAACGCTGCCTGAGGGCTGTTTTTTTCGTGACAGATGTCCGTTGGCGATCCGTGGCTGTGAGAATAAACAGATCTTGCTGTCCAGCGAATCAGGATGTGAGGTTCGCTGCTGGCGGGCGGTTAACGTGAGCTGAACGCGGCGGAAAATCAGGCGCAATACGCCTTTTTCAGGGTATCCACCAGCACTTCTGAGGCGGTAGATAACTTATGATGTGCCGAACGCAGAACGCCGATCCGACGCTGGATCACCGGCGTGTCCAGATCGATACAGGTTGCGCCTAATTCAGTCATTTGCGTACGGCACAGCGCAGGTACCGCGCTGCCGCCCAGGCCCTTAGCCACCAGCCGGCCAATGGTCACCAGTTGATGACTCTCCAGCGCCACCTCCAGCGAATGCCCGCTTTGCACCAACTGTTCTTCCAGCATCAGACGCACAGCGGAAGGTCGTTGCAGAGTGATGAAATCCAGCGTCAGCAGTTCACGCCACGCAATACGATCCCGCCCTGCCAGTCGGCATGTTGGCGGGACAATCGCGATAAAACGATCCACACCAAGCGGGGTGAAATGCAGATGCCCGGAATAGTCCGGTTCGAAGGCAATGCCCATCTCCACCCGCCCTTCACTCACCATCTCAATGACTTGTTCGTTGATCACATCGTGAACCGTTACGTTGATACCGGAATAGGAATCACGAAACGTCTTCAGTACTGACGGCAGGACGTTAGCAGCAAATGAAGGCATGGCGGCAATAGAGATTTTACCGCGTTGCAGCGTGAATCGCTGGCGCATTGCCTCTTCCGTGTTCTCCCAGTCCGCGAGCAACTGTCGCCCCATGTTCAGCAACGTTTCCCCTTCCTGTGTCAGGGTCACCTTGCGGGTGGTTCTCAGCAGTAAAGCCCCACCCAACGAATCCTCCAGTCCTTTAATCGCCAGACTTAATGCGGGTTGCGACATATTCAGTCTTTCACTGGCATGAGCAAAATTCAGAGTGTGAGCTACCGCTAAAAACGCGCGTAACTGTTTGATGCTCATTCCCATTTCGCATTCCTTTAACCTGTTGAATACCTTTAATTAACATTAAATTGATAAAAAAACCCAATGAGTGAGTCACAAATTTAAAATTAACAAATCATTTTTCTCCCCCAATGATGTCGGCAAGGACAACAGGAGGGGCAAGTATATGGCTGGACTGGATAAACGGGTCGCCACGTATCAAGAGGCGCTGGAAGGACTGACCGACAACATGACGCTGCTGGCGGGCGGTTTTGGCTTATGTGGCATCCCTGAAAATCTGATTGCCGAAGTACGTCGTCGGGAGGTTCAGGGTCTTACCGTGGTGTCAAACAACTGCGGCGTGGACGGTTTTGGCCTCGGCGTACTGCTGGAAACGCGTCAGGTGCGCAAAGTGGTTGCATCCTATGTGGGTGAAAACGCGCTGTTTGAAAAGCAGGTGCTTAGCGGCGAACTGGAAGCCATCCTGACGCCGCAAGGCACGCTGGCGGAGCAGTTGCGCGCTGGCGGCGCGGGGATCCCCGCTTTCTTCACCGCGACCGGATACGGGACCCCCGTGGCCGAAGGAAAAGAGGTGCGCGAGTTTGCCGGACGTCCGTACATTTTAGAACAGGCCATAACCGGAGACTTTGCGCTGGTCAAAGGCTGGAAAGCCGACTGGTACGGCAATGTTATCTATCGCCATACCGCACAGAATTTTAATCCGCTGATGGCCGCTGCCGGGCGCATTACCGTGGTGGAAGTTGAAGAGATCGTCCCCCCTGGCGAGTTGGATCCCGCTGCGATTCATACTCCCGGAATTTTTGTTAACCGCATTATTCAGGGGCAATTTGAAAAACGTATTGAACAACGCACCCTGCGCCAGAAAGGAGCCTGACCATGTTAACGCGTGAACAAATGGCAATGCGTGTCGCCCGTGAGCTGCGCGACGGTTATTACGTCAACCTTGGGATTGGTATTCCCACTCTGGTAGCAAACTACATCCCCGATGGTATGGACGTGATGCTGCAATCGGAAAACGGTTTGCTGGGTATGGGGCCGTTTCCCACAGAAGACGAAATTGATGCAGACATGATCAACGCCGGAAAACAGACCGTGACGGCGCGCAAAGGCGCAGCGATTTTCGACTCGGCGCAATCCTTCGCGATGATCCGCGGCGGCCACGTTGACCTGACGGTGCTCGGCGCGTTTGAAGTCGATGTTAACGGCAATATCGCCTCGTGGATGATCCCCGGAAAAATGGTGAAAGGCATGGGCGGCGCAATGGACCTGGTGGCCGGAGCTGACAACATCATCGTGGTGATGACCCATGCTTCCAAAAACGGTGAGTCAAAATTGCTTCCCGCCTGCACCCTGCCGCTGACCGGCGTGGCCTGCATCAAACGCGTACTTACCGATCTGGCGCTGCTGGAGATTGCCGACGGGGCGTTCATTCTGCGCGAACGCGCCCCGGGTATCAGCGTGGATGACATCGTCGCCAGAACCGCCGGCAAGCTGATCGTTCCTGAAAATGTCCCCGAGATGCAATTTAACTGAGGAGCTGACCATGCAGGATGTTGTTATTGTCGCGGCAACGCGCACCCCGATTGGCAGTTTTCATGGCGCGCTGGCGCCGCTTTCGGCGGTTGAACTCGGTTCGGTGGTCATCCGTTCCCTGCTGGAAAAAACGGCCGTGGCGCCTGAGCAAATTGATGAAGTGATTTTGGGTCAGGTGCTCACGACGGGCAGTGGTCAAAATCCGGCCAGACAGACGGCGTTACGCGCGGGCTTACCGGTCACTACGCCAGCGCTAACCATTAATCTGGTGTGCGGCTCGGGCCTGAAGGCGGTGCATCAGGCGGTACAGGCGATTCGCTGCGGTGATGCGCAAATTGTGATTGCCGGTGGGCAGGAGAGCATGAGCAATGCGCCCTATTTCCTCGATGGCGCGCGGGCCGGTCTGCGCCTGGGTCATGCCAGCCTGAAAGACAGCGTAGTGCATGACGGTTTATGGGACGCCTTCAACGACTATCACATGGGCATTACCGCGGAGAATCTGGCGGATAAGTTCGCTATCAGTCGTGAGCAACAGGATGCATTTGCTCTGCACTCCCAGCAAAAAGCAGCTGCCGCGATTGAAGCCGGTCGTTTTAGTGCGGAGATTACCCCGGTCAGCGTTCCGCAGGGGAAAAAACCGCCGCGCGTTGTGGACCGCGACGAACAGCCGCGCCCGGATACTCAGGCTGATAAGCTGGCGCAGCTCAAGCCAGCGTTTCGGCCTGGAAACGGCACGGTGACCGCCGGGAATGCTTCTTCAATCAATGATGGCGCCGCGGCGGTGATGCTAATGAGCGCCGCCAAAGCCGCGGAACTCAATTTGCCGGTTCTGGGACGGGTTGCGGGCTACGCGGTCTCCGGCGTCGATCCGGCCATTATGGGTATTGGGCCAGTAGAAGCGTCACTTCAGTGTCTGCAACGGGCTGGCTGGGCGCTGAACGATGTTGATCTCATTGAAGCCAACGAAGCGTTTGCCGCACAAGCGCTGGCGGTTGGCGAATCACTGAACTGGGATAGCAGCAAAGTTAACGTCAATGGCGGCGCGATCGCGCTGGGTCATCCGATTGGTGCCTCCGGGTGCCGGATTCTGGTGACCCTGCTGCATGAAATGGCCCGCAGCAACGCCGCCAAAGGGTTGGCCACGCTGTGCGTAGGCGGCGGTCAGGGTGTCGCGCTGGCAGTAGAGCGTCCGGGGGGATCTCATGAAAAATAAGCAAATTTGCGTACTGGGCGCGGGTTTAATGGGCGTCGGCATCGCCACCCACTTTGCCCGCTTTGGTCACGATATCTGGTTGTACGACACCGATAGCAGCCGAATTGCGGAAATTAGCCTTATTGCCAGCGGTATTGTGGATGAGCTTATTGCTACTGAACAATTTGCTCTAAGCGAAAAAACATCGGTTATGAACCGTCTACACGGTACGACGTCGCTACAAGATATTGCCGCGTGCGGATTGCTGATTGAAGCCATCCCGGAACGCCTCGAACTTAAACATGCGCTGTATGCGCAACTGGAAGAGCTGATCGCACCGGAGGCCGTTATTGCCAGTAATACCAGCGGACTGCCACCCGATGCCCTGGCAGAAAAGCTTGCCCATCCTGAGCGGTTGCTGATTGCCCATTTCTGGAACCCGCCACACTTTATTCCGCTGGTTGAAATTGTGCCGGGGACGGCAACGAAGGCGGAATATCTCCATGAATTACAACAACTACTGCTGTCGATGCAACTGGAAGCGGTCGTGCTCGATCGCGCCGCGCCAGGGTTTGTCGGCAACCGTCTGCAATTCGCCCTGCTGCGTGAAGCGTTGCATATCGTTAAAAGCGGTATCGCCAGCGCGGAGGTAGTGGATCAGGTAATGCGTGCCTCGCTCGGACGACGCTATGCCATGGTTGGCCCGCTGGAGGCGGCTGATATGACGGGTCTTTCTACGGTACAGGACATTTGTCAGCATCTGTTACCCACGCTCGCCACCGGTAGCGACATGATGTCGCTGGTCGCTGACAAGGTTGCCAACGGTGATACTGGTTTGCGCAGCGGCCAGGGATTTTATCGCTGGGATGATTCGCGCAAGGAGTACATCCAGCAACGCAGAGAGCACCAGCTGCGCTTTGCCCTGAAACCGTAACTTCTCTTTCTGTACCCCACTATAACAATGATATTGAGGAGTCATGATGAGTGTATTAATCGCCCTGGCAGCGCTGGGCCTGCTGATGCTTGCAGCCTATCGCGGATACAGCGTCATCCTGTTTGCCCCCATCGCAGCATTAGGTGCTGTATTGCTTACTGAACCCAGCGCCGTCGGCCCTGCCTTCACCGGCCTGTTTATGGAAAAAATGGTCGGTTTTGTGAAGCTTTACTTCCCGGTATTTTTGCTGGGTGCGGTGTTTGGCAAGTTAATCGAGTTGTCTGGTTTTTCCCGCTCTATTGTTGCCGCCGCCATCAATATTCTCGGGCGGCGTCACGCCATCCCGGTGATCGTGCTGGTGTGCGCACTGTTAACCTACGGCGGGGTATCGCTGTTCGTCGTGGCGTTTGCGGTGTATCCCTTTGCGGCGGAGCTGTTCCGCCAGAGTAATATCCCTAAGCGCCTGATCCCGGCCACCGTTGCGCTGGGCGCGTTTTCCTTCACGATGGACGCCTTGCCGGGCACGCCGCAGATCCAGAATATTATTCCGACCAGCTTCTTTGGGACTAACGCCTGGGCCGCGCCGTGGCTGGGGCTGATAGGCTCGCTGTTTATTATTTTCGTCGGTCTGGTTTATCTCGAACGTCAGCGTCGTAAAGCGCAGGTAAAGAATGAAGGCTATGGCACTGAACTGTTAAACGAGCCGGAAACGCCGGATAACATTAACCTGCCGAACCCGATAATCGCTATCTCTCCGCTGATTCTGGTTGGGGTATTTAACCTGCTGTTTACCCGCTGGATCCCACAGTGGTATGGCGCAACACATCAACTGGAACTGCCAGGCCTTGCCAAACCGATTACCACCGAAGTCGGTAAAATTACCGCTATCTGGGCGGTGGAAGCGGCGCTGATTTCAGGGATCCTGCTGGTGGTGCTGTTCGGCTATCGCAACATTAAAGGTCGCCTGGCGGAAGGCAGCAGAACGGCGGTTGGCGGCGCGATCCTCGCGGCCATGAACACCGCGTCGGAGTATGGTTTTGGTGCGGTGATCGCTGCCCTGCCGGGTTTCCTTGTGTTGTCAAAAGCGCTGGCGGCGATCCCCGACCCGCTTCTTAACGAAGCCATCAGCATCACCACGCTGGCCGGGATCACCGGCTCGGCGTCTGGCGGGATGAGTATTGCCCTCGCCGCCATGTCTGACACTTTTATTGCCGCTGCCCATGCCGCCAATATTCCACTCGAAGTCTTCCACCGCGTGGCGTCAATGGCCAGTGGCGGCATGGATACCCTGCCGCACAACGGCGCGGTCATTACCCTGCTGGCTATTACCGGCCTCAGCCATCGTCAGGCGTACGGCGGGATTTTCGCCATCACCGTGATCAAAAGCCTGGCCGTGCTGTTTGTTATCGGCGTCTTCTACACCACCGGAATTGTTTAAGGAGAATCATCATGAACTTAACGGGAAAAACCGCCCTGGTTACCGGCTCGACCAGCGGTATTGGATTAGGCATCGCTCAGGTGCTGGCACAAGCGGGCGCTTCGTTGATCCTCAACGGGTTTGGTGATGTCGAAGCTGCCAAAGACGCCGTGGCGCAGTATGGCAAAACGCCAGGCTACCACGGCGCGGACCTGAGCGATGAAGCGCAAATTGCTGACATGATGCGCTATGCCGCAAGCGAATTTGGCGGTGTGGATATCCTGGTCAACAACGCCGGGATCCAGCATGTGTCTCCGGTAGAAACCTTCCCGGTTGAAAAATGGAACGCAATTATTGCTATTAACCTCTCATCCGTTTTTCACACTACGCGACTGGCGCTGCCAGGCATGCGCGCACGGAACTGGGGACGCATCATTAATATCGCCTCGGTTCACGGCCTGGTGGCTTCTAAAGAGAAATCCGCGTACGTGGCAGCCAAGCACGGCGTGGTGGGATTAACCAAGACCATTGCGCTGGAAACCGCGCAGACCGGCATCACCTGCAATGCGCTATGCCCCGGTTGGGTGCTCACACCGTTGGTCCAGCAGCAGATTGATAAACGTATTGCCGAAGGCGCTGCGCCTGACGTCGCACGTGACGCCCTGCTGGCGGAAAAGCAACCGTCGCGCGAATTCGTCACGCCGGAGCAGTTAGGGGAACTCGCGTTGTTTTTATGTTCAGACGGTGCGGCGCAGGTACGAGGCGTTGCGTGGAATATGGATGGCGGCTGGGTGGCGCAATAACATCATCGGGTGCCGGATAAGACGTAGTCGCATCCGGCACGCCACGATTAAGACTTCAGCTGATAATCCAGTGTAATTTCCGCGTTCAGTACCTGCGAAACTGGGCAGCCGGCCTTCGCTTTCTGGATGATGCCGTCAAACGTGGCGGCGTCTATCCCCGGAACGCTTACCTCACTGTGCAGCGCTACTTTGGTTATCGCAAATCCCGCATCCACCTTATCCAGAGAAACATCGGCAGTGGTATCAATGGCGTCTGGCGTAAAGCCCGCATCGCCCAGCATTAACGAAAGCGCCATTGAGAAGCAGGCGGCATGGGCCGCGCCAATCAACTCTTCAGGATTGGTGCCTTTTACCCCTTCGAACCGCGTATTAAACCCATACGGTTGCTGATTCAGCACGCCACTTTCGGTCGATACGGTACCTTTACCGCGTTTAATGTCGCCTTCCCAGTGTGCCTGACCCTTCTTATGGATAGTCATTACCGTTCTCCTGTGTTGTCGTTGAAGTTACAAGTATAGGACGCCTGAGAAAATGCATGATACATCCGGGATAGTTCTGCATTTACCGCTTAAGCATTGACCTTTCAGACAAAATGACCGACCATCCTGAAAGCCGTTATTTTAAACATCGGCTTTCTATCAGGTTGTATTTCGTCCGTTGTTATACGGGCTCGCCCTTGAAACCAGAAACAGGATTAAGGAGTTAGAATGAAATCGAACCGTCAGGCCCGTCATATTCTTGGACTGGACCACAAAATCTCAAACCAACGTAAAGTCGTGACCGAAGGTGACAAAACCAGTGTGGTCAACAATCC
>OIER01000800.1_pt1 | contig 19580 bp, 42 predicted proteins | sample 1581801 | NCBI WGS metagenome assembly OIER01 (sample SAMN03281006, study PRJEB24777) | human gut metagenome | isolation source: fecal sample PR165 from 1 month old male Malay infant, vaginally delivered... | reverse complement strand
ATTACATACTGAACTACTACAACAGCGTCAGACCCCACCATTATAACGGTGGCTTGACGCCGGAAGAGTCAGAGAACAGGTACCATTTTTACTGTAAAACCGTGGCCAGTATTACTTGACCACTACACCGTCCGGATCCTGCAGGCTATCCACCACACCATGAATGCCTCCGGTCTTCTTCTGGACTATTGCTCCCACATTAAAAGCAGCCATTGCACACCTTCCGGTTCGTGAAGAAATGAGATGAGAGCGCCCAGCGCCATAAGTGCGGCGATGAGACAGATAACGGGATTACCTTGCATCTCTGACCTCTTTGTAAATGTCGTGAGTTTCGATGCAGGATTTGAAGGCCAGTGCGCCAGATAGGAAGTGATACCAACTGCCATCTGCATATAGCATCAGATATGCAGCGCAGGATGCAGTAATGCCAGGGCGGAGAATCAGCATAATTAGAAAGCCAATCCACTTCGGAAGAGTTATTTGCATGGTGAACTCCCAAAAAGAAGCCCGGCGCGGGGCCGGGCAAAAGGGATAACGTGGCAGTGCTTTCGCACCCAATAGCCAGCTCATAACTGGCTATCAGTTGCATCAGCCTGGGATAACCACGATGACGGTATTAACCATCGTCCCTGATGATTTAAATGCACCTTCTGGCAGTTCTTCGATATGTCCGCCGCGCTCTTCTATGAGTTGACGGAAATCAGTTGTCAGCTTGTTGCTTCGAAATGTCACAGATGAAGCCATAACCGATACCAGCAGTCCGCCCGGTTTAAGGAATTTCAGCGCATGAGTTACGTGCTTAATATCTGCCTGTCGACCAAAAGGAGGATTCATAACCACCCGGTCATAAATCGGTTTCGGCTCAACAGTAAGGAAGTCAGTAGGCTCACCGATGCCTGAAAGTCGCAAATTGAGACCGTGAAGGATGTCGTTGTTCGCTGGCATCAATTCATACATATCGATCATCACATCTGCTGCTGCGCTATGAGCTGCTTTAGCAATTGCTCCCTGCCCGGCGCTTGGTTCAAGAACATGCATCCCGTCCCGAATATCTGCCAACTGAATTACATGTCTGACAACTTCTGGAGGGCTCGGGAAGAACTCAAAATCATCCTTCGGTACTACGACGTCACCGGTAAGAATAATTTGCTCGATGCGATCTGATGCATCAGTCTCGAAAATGTGCGCTTTGGCTTTGCGATTCCATTTCCCTCCAGCGGCCTCCAAAACTTTATTGGTTCTGGTGTAGAGATTGCGATCGAGCTGACCGGTAAGTAAAAGCTGATTACCGCTGCATTCTGCTGCACTCAGCACGTTCAAAACTTCATTATCTACTCGCATTTGTTGATCTCCGGGCGTAAAAAAAGCCCTGATGGGCTGTTTGATTAAATTTTGCTATCAGTTAGGTCAGTCGTCTTCATCTTCGTCCCAGTCCTCGTCGTAATATGGCGAGGCGAGAAGCGGGTTAGTTGCTGATAGAATCTCTCCAGCGGCACCCTGCCTCTGAAGTCGACGAAGCGCTTCGTATAGCTCGAAAGCCTCGGTTCGCTCATCACCTATATCGAGCGCGCATGCAACCTTGTGCGCCTCGGTGACCAGAGTTGATAGCTGGTTTCGGATGTCCTGAATGGTGCTCATAGTTCTCCTTACGCCGCACGCTGGGCGCGCAGCGATTTAATATGCTCGATCGTCTCCAGTTCGGCGCGAATCTGCGCCGCCTCACGGTGATCGAGGTGCTCAAAATCATTGTTAAAACGGTCGATTGAAGCGGTGTTGATCCGACCCTGTCGCCAGTAGCGGACTATTTCTGATGTGCTGCTGTGAATGATAACTGGCCAACCGTGCTGGTCAGCGTATATCTGACCCTGTTGAATTAGCTGGAACATTGGCTGACTCCTGCATCATGAGGAATACGATGGCTATAGCTCGAAGTGGGTTGCGGTGAGTGGCTTTGATGCCCGACTCGTGGGTTGCCTGCCAGACAGTCTTTCCTGATGGAGCGAGGCCGATCCGATGCTTCTTCATAACCGAGAAAAGCTCTTCGGCACGACGTAGCGGGAAATAACCAGTGTTCTGCACTGTGTTGAACCAGTTCCATGACAACTGAGCGCCAGACTTGTCATTAGGATGGATAGTGGCGCTGTATTTTGGCTTGAGAAAATACGCCAGCCTGATGCTTATTTCACCATCACTGAGCTTGCTGTAATCCATCACATCCCCCTCTGCTTATTCCGTAACTCCATCTCACCCTGACAGCTAACGCACATCGTGCAGCCCGGGTAGGCTTGTCTCCGCTCATCGCTAAGCTGGTCATCGCACTCTTCGCAATGTGTTGCTGATACTGCGTTGTGGTTGAGGCGGTGAGCGGAAAGGGCAGCGTTACGCTGAAGCTCTTCAATCTCTGCTGCTGTGTCGATGATGTCCATGGTCACTCCTTACTCGCGGTTTGGCCGTGATTAGCGAATTCGCCATGTCGTGCATTTCTAAATGACTCAACGGCTTTAATTGCATCTTCAATATTTTCAAATTTACCCAAGTGATATTTCTTTCTCTCAAACATGCACTGGGAGTGCCATTTCTTAGTTTTATTGCACCAACTGACACCCTTGTGACCGCTTTTGTTGGTCTTGCGCAGATTCTGGTTATGCATGTTTTGGGTGTGAGTCGCTGGGCGTAGATTTGCGATACAATTGTCGGTACGAACGCAGTTGATATGGTCAAGGTGACCGGGAGGGAATTCGCCAAACATGTAAAGCCAGGCCAATCTGTGCGCCAAGTAATTCTTCCCGTCGAGCTTAATCCCGATGTAACCATTGCAGGTCAGGCTATCAGCTGGCATTCCCGGCTTTATGCAATAAGCGGTGGATTTTATCCAAGTAAACGATCCAGTAAGCGGGTCATAATCTAAGCACTCCTTAAGTCTTGCCTGAGTAATCATGGTCAATGCTCCCGGAACTGTCGGTTAATTCGGTTGTAGATGAACGCCAGCAATAAAAAGGGAGCCTTAAGCTCCCGGGTGATGAACGATTTCATGCGGCTCGCTCCGCCATTATTTCGGCCTTCTGCTCTTCGTTTAGCATGTCGTCAGAGACGATCGCCACGCGATTGCTGGCGCTCCACGATACTGGAGCACTTTCTTTCAATGCCTTATTCAGCGCCTCAGCAGCATCACGCACAGCTTGCGGCAAGCAGTAATAGTCATCACCATCAGGCATTATCTCTTCGCAGTGCTGCTCCAGATCGAACTCAGGCGGGTAGTTAGGCTCGCAGATCATCAACTGCAGCTCGCTCGGCAGCAGGGAGTGCTCATAGCAATAGTCGGCCAGCGATTCAGCGTCGAAAAAGTACTGGTCACTGTCGAAGATAACTAGCGGCTCTCCGGCCCATACCGCGCGCTCAAAGGTGGAGAACTTCGCCTGGCGGCTTTCGCGGTGGCATTCTTCGCAATAGCCATTAGTGCTATGAATTGGGTGCTCTTCAGGTTTGTTTTTGCACTTGCGATGAGTGGCACCGCACCAACGCGCCTGGCGCTCGTCACCGCCCCAGAAACGACCTTGGCGGTCTACCCAACCAGTTACGGTCTGGATGCTGGCCGCTTCATCGCTGTCCATCATCACGATTTTTTCAGTTTTCATATTCATTGTTCGGCTCCAAATCGCCCGTTAAGGCGGCCAGTTTTGACGACGAACTCCAGGAGGCTAACTCCCAGAGCTACAATTTTCTTGTGATGCTTGTTGATGATGGGAGGCACCGTTTCGTTCCAGTTAGGCTTTGGCTTCTTGCGCATGGCCTGCCGGATTTCCTCGGTGCAGCGGCGGCAGGCGGCGCGGATGGCGTTGTCTGTTTCTGGCGTCATGCGGCCTCCCGGCGGGCGAGAAGTTTCGCCCAGAAAGCCATCAGCTCGTCCCGGTCCACAGTTGCGAAGTGGCAGTGTGTACGCGGGTACGGTCGCCAGATTATGAGCATCGACCCTTTGTTATTCCCCGATACTGGCTTACCGGTGACCGGGTTAATAAATGCCAGCCGCCCGGCGGTGATGAGGCGAACCTCGCTAGCTGTCTGGATAGCCTCTTTGAACCAGCCAACCGAAGTGTCTGCCGGTACCAGCATGACCGTGCCGATCTGATTGGCGCTCTCTGCGGCGGCCTTCTTAACAAACGGCATGATGTCGCTGTATGGCGGGTTCAACCAGACGTAGCCGGGAATGCTCAGGTAATCAGCCCAGGGCGTTTCCAGCGTGTTCTGCTCGGCGGTGATGAACTTCCGGCACAGCGAGTTATGCGGAGCTGCGGCGGCATCCAGTTGGAAGCAAAACTCAGCATCAAGGGAAACGAAGATGGCTGGTGGAGTGCGCCAGAGGTCGCGCTGATCCGCTGGCGTGTTACTGCCGGTGTAATCGGTCATGATTCCTCCCGCTCCGGATCGTTAACATCCCAGCCATTACGCTCCATATTGGTTTGCAGCCGCTTATCTCCGACCTCTTCAATGCTGCGACCGGTAATCTCTGCGACTTCAGCGTTTGAGTGCCGCCATAGCAGCGCAAGCTCTTCGAGTGACCACACTTTCATAGCACGGCCTCCATTTCGTCGATATAGAGGCCCTGAGCAATCAGGCGGCGACGGCGGGCGGCACGTTCAATGCATTCCTGCCGTCTACCTTCCTGCGATTGCTCTATGGCGCGCCGGGTGAACAGCCGCGATTTGCCCTGTGGTGTTATGACCTTTGGCTTCGTGACCAAGTCGAAAGTGCGGTCGCAGATGCCGTCCTCGTTGAGCCATTTTTTCGACTCAACGATCTGCGCTATCTGTCCGGTGCCGCGAGTGATGCCGTTGGCAACCCGGTTAAACTCGATCAGGGTTACGCCAAACTTCTCAGCGATTTCGCTGCCGGTTACCGGGCGGCCGCGCGTCTGAATCATCCAGATAACGCGCTCACGGAGGCCCGAAAATTGCCCGGTTCGCCCTGGCCTGCGGTAGAAGGGTGTGCGTTTCATTTCCACTGCTCCCCGAACGTGAAGCCGATCTCCGCCAGCGCCTCGTCCATCTTCTCGATGAACTCCGGCACCATTTCGTTGAAATCGGACATGTACTGCGGATCCCGCTCAACGACGACGTGATGAATGCCTTCTCGTTTCATGCGCGGGTCGTAGTTAGCAAAAAACCAGGCGTCTTTCCCGGTCACCCACATGCTGTACTGCACCTGGGCCATATACTCGGACTTAATGGCTTCGAAACCTCCGAGGCGGAATTTCATGAAGTCGCGGGAGGTGAACGGGCATTTCAATTCGAGGCCGAAATCGTTACTGCAGAGGCCGTCAGGGGAGCACGCGGTGCGCATGCTCTCGTCACGGAACAGGATCGGAGACTCCGTGACTTTCACGTCGGTGGTGAACTCGAAGAGGGTGCGGGCGTCTTCCTCGTACTGCTTTCCCCAGGCCAGAGCCTTGGCGTTAACCTCTGGCGCGACGCCGGTGCATACCTCGGCGAGTAGGGTGTGGAAGTAGGACATCTTCATGCCCGTCCATTTGGTGCCGGAGCGCGGCTTGGAAATGACGTTGTGCACTTCAGAGGCAGTTATGACGCCGAGGCGCAGCCGGTGCCACGCCTCATCGCCCTGTTGGATAGTGGTTACGTCAATGCCGGTCCGGGCAAGGATAATTTCGGGTGTCATGCTGCCGCCTTAGCTTTTTTCTGAAGGAAGTTGAACCCTTTCTGGGCCTCTTCTTCAGTGAGGTCTGACGCCTCAAGAATTGGCCGTTTGAAGATGTCGCTGCACACAGGGAGGAAGTCTTGCTCCCAGTCTTTATTCAGCGATGTTAAGAGATCGGTAATCGCCTGAAGCGTTTCTTCACTTGCAGCTGGTGGAAGCGCTTCTGTGGTGTTGCGCGGCGTGACGTCACGAATATCAACGTCCAGTGATTTCCCTTCCATTTCTTCGGCTGTAGGCTGCTGTCCAATCTCAGGCCATGCCTTACGCAACGCCTGGGCTTCTGCGCATTTCGCCAGCTGTCCGTATGGGCGCTTTTTCCACATCGCGTTCGGCGCCGTGGTGTCGCGGCCGCCGGTGGCGTAGTTTTCAATCCAGTATTCTTTGGCGCTGAACTCGACGATCTCGCCGCTGGGCATGCGTTTGTAGACGGTATATTTGCACCACTGAGGAAAGGTCACCTCGACGCCAGTAAGCGTCTGAGTTACGTCGGGCCCGAACTCTGGTTCGCGGGCACCGGCATAATCGCCAGAACGGTCTGCCTGAATGCGGTAAAGCCCGATGCCCGGCATGACGACGTCGCGCCAATCACCTTTACCTGTTTTCGAGTCTTTGACGTACATCGGAACGAGGTGGACAGGTTTGAGCAACGGGTCGAGCTGGCGGGCGCGGCAGTAATCAAGCGCCATCATTACCGATTCGTCTTTGGCGCCAGGGTAGATGCTATTCTTCAGCGCGCTCCAGGTGGAGACGTCGACGCCTATCTCCTGAAGTGACGTCGCTGTGATTGTTAATTCGTTTGCCATCGTTAATCCCCTCAAAAATTAAAACGGGCAGCCGGTACGGTGTTCCCAGTCGTATTCCGCCTGGGCGTAAGCAATTGCAGAAATGAAATCGTTGTAGGCCTCGCCAGCTTTATCGCTGCGAAGTCCTTCGTATGGGCTGGAGTCAATCGGGATCGTGAGGTGGAAGAGGCCGGACGGCTCTTTTGGAATCATGTCGATGATTTGCTGTGCCCGGTCGTCGATCCACTTCTCTTTCTCGTCGTCGAGTTGCTGTTCAACCCAGCGCCGATCTTCGATGCGGTCGTAAGTGAGGTATGCGTTCATGGTTGCCTCAGTAGTGGATTTTCGCGCAGGGGATCAGGTCATCTTTCAGAGCGGTGAGCACTTCGATAGCCTGTTCGCGAGTTAAGCTGGTGTGGCTGGTGAGCGCGTTAACGATGTTAGTGCCGACCGTTTTGCGGTGCTTCACGTCAGCTTCGCGCTTGGCTTGCTCGTCGGCTTTGCGCTTCTCTTCGGCCAAGCGAGCATCTTCAACCTGTTTTGCCTTCAGGCGCTCAGCTTCAACCGCCGCGGCTTTTTCGCGTTCCGCCCGGGCTTCCGCTTCCTGCTTCTCGCGAGCTGCACGCTGTTCCGCTTCTACGCGCTGGCGTTCAGCCAGCTCAGCGCGAGCTTTCTCTTCAGCTTCACGTCGCGCTGCGGCTTCAATCTCCGCTTTGTGCTTCGCTTCGGCATCTCGGCGGGCCCGTTCAGCTGCTTCCCGTCGAATATTTTCCTCACGTTCCAGTCGAGCTTTTTCTTCCGCTTCTTTACGAAGGCGCTCAAGCTCTGCTGCTTCATGCTCACGCTGCTTTGCGACGATCAGGGCAGCTTCAAGCTGTTGGATGGTGGTGTCTTTAGCCACTCCAGCTTCAGCTGCTAATTCCTGCCAGCTGTCATCAAGTGCAACAGCTTTTGCTGACTCAATGCGCTGCTGAATTTCAACTGACGGCAGGTAGCTACCCACGCCATCAATCACATCAGCCAAAGATCGCAAATCAGCAAGCCGCTGCTGCAGCGCTTCCTTTCTTGCCGACTCGGCGTTTTCCCAGTCAGTGAGCGGTTTGCGTACTTCATCCTTCAGCGCGTCCAGCCGTTCACGCACAATGCGGCGGCTTTCGTCGATCTGCTTCGGCAGGGCTTTAAGCTCAGCTACCAAATCCTTTCCGGCGTTGTCGATATAAGTTTTTGAGCGCGCTACCTTGTGCGCCATGGATGCGATAGCGTCGCGGCCTTTGCGGGTCGACACATCCGGTACCAGGCTGCGAGCTTCTTTCTCGATCGCCTCAATAATCGGGTCGAGCTGCTCTTTGGTGGTGAATATCGCCATTGCGTTCTGTTTCTCAATGACGACTAAATCCGTTACTTCGATCATGGTTTCTCCTGAAATTTGGATGTGCAGATCCCGCCCGCGTAATGCCAGGCCGATCGGTTGAATAGGTTGGTTGGTATCAGTGAACCATCGGCTCGCCGCGCTCATTCAGCAGCACAACGACGGAATCACTTTTGATGATGGTTTTTTCGAAGATGTTGAAGGCGTACAGACCTTTCTCAACGTTCGCAGAGGCGCGATAAGTTTTACCGTGGTGTTGCAGCATTGTGCCCGGTAAAACCTCGCTACGTGGCACTGATGCGGTGCCGTAGTGCATTCCAATCATACCTTCACCTCAACCTGTTCCAGGAGGCCAGCGATATGCATCTGCCAGCGGTTCAGCACCAGTTTTTCCCTCGGTGCCGATACCGACGTCAGCTGCCACTCGTTATCGTTGAGCTTTTTGGCGGTGTACTGCTTGCCGTTGTGGGTGACTGTCATGAGGCCTCCCGAGCGAGGAGCATCGCGTCGGCAATGCTGTATGCATCGCTTGCTAAATCACTAAACGCTCCATAGTTGCATTCGCTGCTGATGATTCCCTGCATAGCCTTAGCTGCAAAGTAGTCACGGATCGTCATGTCATCTGTATTGACTGAAACTTCTTCTGGATATGGCTTGTCATCAAACCGGTAAAGCAGGTCGTAATCGCCGGCATCGTCAAAGCTGGTGACTTCGTACGCCCAGCGGTGACCCGCCCATTCAAATGACTGGCCATTTCTGGCGCCGTCGGATCGCGCTTTCAGATAAGCAGCATGGTCATCAGAGTTTTTATAAACCTTCATGGTGTATTTCATAATCATCTCCGCGCTTGAGGCCGCGCCGCCGAACGGTTAATACAAGACTTCAACGCATTTATTCAGTGTTTCATTGGGCGGTGGATGGCCGCCGGTTGTCATAAAAAAACCGACCACATGTGTCGGTTTAGCAATTCATTTAATCGAGCGAATTTTCGTGAGCAGGCTGTCGTAAAGTTGAGGGTGTATCTCGTCGCAGATTGGTTTGAATTGCTCAGCAAGCTTCAGCTTTGCATTGAGCCAAGCTGCATACGCCTCTTCTTCAGTTTTATGCGTCCCGAGGTGTTGCTTCCTGCCTTTTCCAAGGCTGATACTTGCGCGATACATACCAAGCCGATCGTCAAAGGCTGTACCTATGGCCGAGTTGCCTCTTTTGGCCTCTCGACTAATGACAAAGTTGTTCAGAGCCTCAGGGACATAAAGGCAATGTTCTGGCGAGTAAATTTTATTGCCGGGGTGGAGAAGGTCTTTGTCTACAACCCAACCCTCACGAAAATTAGCTTTCCACCACTTGAAGAAACCTGAAAAATTCAACCATTCGTCTGTTACGCTGCACGACGCATATGTTGGAAATTTAAGGATGCTTTCTTCGCTGTAGCAGCGCTGAATGATGTTTTTCCAGGTTTTGTAACCTCTATGCTGAAAGCATTTGCCATCAATTTTTAACTGAATACAAAAGTCAGCATCGTTTTTTCCTATGCCATAACAAAGTTTCCTTGGTTTAAGTCTTCTCTTTCTGCTTTCGAGAAGAAGATCCGATTCTGAATTAGTCATCAATTACTCCTCGGTGAAGCGACTGAGGTATAACTGCCCATGAATCGGCATGGGCGACCGGGCTTAAATCAGATTTATATGTCCCCACAACCCATCACCTGAAATGATGTGCCTCTGCGCTACTTGAACGCGTTAAGCTGGTTGAGATAGCGATCTGCTTGCTTTCTGAAGGTTCTCGCTGCGTTCTTGCGTTACGGCTAAGCCATACCGTTAGCAATAGGGACAGGATGAGCAGGCTTTGCATGTTCTTCCTGTTTGGAGCTGTAAGTTATTCCTCGATGTTGGTTTTCAGTCGTCACTATTACCTGTTACATAACTCCTCCGATACGGTGCGCCGCGTCGAAAAGGGTGGCAGCGGCTAGCCATTTGAACGTGATCCCCATTCGGGCGAGAAAGACTCTGTGATTCAGCCCAGCCCACTCAGCTTCGAATGGACTGGAATAAATCTTTTTATTCGCTTTGCCATAATTGCCGCTCTTCCTGAGCCCGCCTATGGTCCGACGCATGGTTTACTGTCGCGCCGTTCGACTGACCGAACCTCCACTTCACCGCTGGCTAACTTCGCTCAGCTGTCGATGTTTCGTTTCGATGGGTTGATGATGTACCAATAGTTCATTCAAGTAAAGTACCAAAAGTACATTTAATGTGAATGGAAAGTTCATGCGCGATTATCTTTATGAACTTTAAGGAGAAATATTTTTGAGTTTTTTAAGTGAAGTGGGCGAGGAGGATTGGGGCTGATATGATTTATTAGAGGTTTGTCACATCAACAAGTCTTGTACGACCATTGAAGGTTGCGAAAAGGCCTCCGTCTGGCTCAATAACTGAAAGTTCAGCGTATCGAAGGAAATCAGTTTTGATCACAGACATCAGCACCTCTCCAGTATCGATGTTTATTACCTCAAGCCGGTTCGCGTAAAAGTCATCCTTGTTTTTGCTGCCGGCAAACGATAGGGCGATGTAGCGGCCAAATTCAGATATGGCAGAACTAATCAGGTGAGTGGAAGTTTCTATCTTGAATAGCTCTTTCCCGGTGTTATCCATGACTATGGCTGCAGCCATGTTGTTGTCTTTGCCGATATGGACAGAAAATAAAAATCGTCCGTTAACAGCTATGCATTGAGGCTTAGGAGAGATCTTTCCGCCAAGCTTAACCATAAACATGAATTTTTCATTCTTCATAACCGCCAGAGTGTCATCTCTAAGGTTGCTTTCATCACGTTTAAAAGCCCCTAGTTGCCACCGTTTATCGTGGCTTAATTTGCAGGTTATGTAGTGGTCGCCAAGCTCGTACAAGACGCTTCCATCACTCAGCTCTGTAACCTTAATTGCTTCCATGCTTAAATTCCTCAGCTATGAAATCTGTATGCCCTTGACTGGCTTACCAGCACTTTTGCGCAGATACGGAGAGAAGAAAAATCACCATCTTCGATGTACCAGGTTTCATATTTTTTATTGTCTGATATCACAGCTAATTTTTTGTGCTGCTTTTGAAGGCGCTTTATATATAGATCATTGTCCAGAACGAAAATGTATATGCCGTCACCGTCAAAGGAGTCGATACTGACGTCGACGAAGATCTGATCTCGCGGCTCGAACGTGCCAGACATAGAATCGCCATTAACGGCAATCATTTTTATATGGTCAGCTGGGCGACCACCAAAGACGGCGCGAGCCTCTTCGGTTGAATACTCAATGGATCTGATGGTTTCAATGAATTCATCTCGCACGAGAACTCCCTGCCCAGCACTAGCCTGAATGTCAAAAACGTCTACACGGAAAGAATCATCCCTCATCGCCATATGCCCTTCAGATATGCCATCAGCAGCGCTATCGCCCAGCAGGAAAGACGAGGATGTGCCAATTATAGCCGCCAATTCCTGCAGCTTCCCACGTCTTGGAATAGCCTCCCCATTGAACCACTTGCTTACCGCTTTAGGCGTGAGCTTCATTCGTTTGGCTATTTCAGCCTGACGTCCATGAGCAGGTAAACCAGCTTTATCACAGGCCAGCGCTAGCCGTTGGGAAAACTCTTTACGCGCTTTTTCTTCTTGAACCATAGGTTCAATCATAATATCACTTGCGTGAACTATCAGTTCCGACATAATATGTACTTACAGTTCAATTTGAGGGTTAACAAATGCAACCTAAGAACCTTGGCGACATCATCAAGCAAATCCGTGTACCGGTGGTGGCGAAGGCTTGCGGGCGCACTCCCCGCGCTATCTACAAGTGGATTAACAGCGGTTGCCTGCCGCGTACCGATTACACCGGCGAAACAGGTTATGCGTCCAAAATCGCAGCTGCATCTGGTGGTCAGTTTACCGAGAACCAGATCCTTGAAATCAGTAAACCAAAAGCCGCTTAACGGCGGCTCTAACCACGAAAGGGAAAGCAATGCATTCACTTGCGTATCAACACAATACCGGAATACACCCGGGAGCGATGATAAACCGCGCTCAAGCTAAAGCGGCGCCAGACCACGAAAAGATCCGCGATGCGGTCCGGGCATGGTCATCGGCGCTGGACAATCAGGACGTCGTTTCGGCGCTGATCATCAACGAATACCGGGAGCAGGGCGGCACCGCCATCAGCTTTCCGGAAGACATCAGCCGGGCGCGGCAGAAGCTATTTCGCTTTCTGGATAACCGCTTCGACTCTGAGCAGTACCGTGAGAACGTGCGCCAGCTGACTCCGGCAATCATGGCCGTCCTGCCGCTGGAGTACCGCAACCGCCTGGCGCCGAAGAACGACACGATGTCGCTGATCGCGTCCGCGATGAAAGAGTGTGCCGAGGCTAAGCAGGCTGTCCTGCTGGACGCTCCAGAGCATCAGAAGCTGAAAGAGGTAAGCGAGGGTATAGCGTCGCTGTTCCGCCTCATGCCGGAGCAGGTAGGACCGCTGATGACGATGGTTACTTCGATGTTGGGGGTTATGTGAGAACTACAGAAATGGCGAAAGCCGGTCTGCGCGAACAGAACCGACTTTCTGGTGCAACAAACGTCAGTCAATTGCGAGGTCATTATGACAAACGCTAATCAAAAACGCCAGGCGCAGGAGGTTTAACTGTGTCTAACGTCGCTTACGCAAATTTCGCGGCGCACTCAGCCGCAAGGAGCAACAGGATGGAGAACCAGAAGTCTGGTTACGTCCCGTTGTACCGGAGCATCAAGAAGAAGTCCTGGGCCAAGGATGTATTCCTGCGCGCGCTGTGGGAGAACCTGCTGATTGACGCGGCCAGACAGCCATACACGGCATTCTTCAAGGGCAAACAATGGCCTCTGCAACCCGGTCAACTGGTCGTCACTGCTGCAGATCTTGGTCTTCAGTTGTGTGACCGTCAGGGTAACCCGACAAGCCGCGACGCTGTGGAGAGAATGCTGTCAGTTTTCGTCCGCGAAGGGATGATTTCCATCGAGGGAGAGAAGCGAAAAGGCAGGGTGATCACCATCACAAATTACGTCGAATATGCTCAAAAAATGGACGATTTACCCGCACATAAAGCCGCACATACAGGCGCACATGATGAAGCCAGTAACGGCGCGGGTTCAGGCGGGTATGCCGCACATAAGGCCGCACAATTCACCGCACATCATGAACAAGAAGGTAATAACAAGAATATAAATAACTCTACGTCCGAGAATTCTGACGAATCCTCTGACAAGCCCGGAAAGAAACCGCCTGTCATGAAACCTGAAGCGGCAATTCAGAGCGGCACGAAGTGGGGTAACTCAGAAGACCTACGCTGCGCTGAATGGCTGTTCACCATGGTGCAAAGCATTTCACCATCTGCCAAAAAACCAAACTACGCAGCGTGGGCTAACGACATCCGCCTGATGCGCGAGCGTGACGATCGCACCCATTACGAAATCGCTGCCCTGTTCAAATGGGCCTGTAACGACAAGTTCTGGAAGGGGAATGTTCTATGCCCGGCAACGCTGCGCGACAAGTGGACTCAACTCGATATCAAACGCAACAAGCAGCAGACAGGCGAAGAACCTGGCAAGCAGGATCTGGACTTCAATAACACTGACTGGGCTTATGGGGTGATTCGATGAAATCTCTAGCAGAGCAGATGCTTAACCACGACCGCGAGCAGATGAGCCGCATGGCCCATAATCTGCCAGAGCAGTACCAGGACCGCGCGCCGGTAGAGCAGGTGGCGCAGGTATTCAACAAGCTGTTCAATGAGCTGCGTGCCGCGTTCCCGGCAAGCATGGCAAACTTCCGCACCCAGGACGACCTGAACGAATTCCGCCGTCAGTGGCTGCTGGCGTTTCAGGAGAACGGGATCCACTCAATGGATCAGGTCGATGCCGGTATGCGAGTGGCTCGCAGCCAGGTACGCCCATTCCTGCCATCGCCGGGCCAGTTTGTCGCCTGGTGCAAGCAGAGTGGCGGTGCGCTGGGCATCACCGTTGACCAGGTTATCGCCGAATACTGGGACTGGCGTAACCGTTCGTTCGAGTTCACCTCCAGCGAGCAATTCCCATGGTCGCAGCCAGTCATGTACCACATCTGCGTTGAACTGCGCCACCGCAGCACAGAGCGCCAGTTAACGCACGGTGAGCTGGCACGCGAAGCGGGCAATCTGCTGGACATGTGGGAGAAGCGCGTCACCGATGGTAAGCCAGTACCGCCGGTACGCCGGGCGATAGCAGCCCCGGCTGCCGAGTACGGGCCGACGCCGATCCAGCTGCTTCAGGCCAAGTACAACCGCAACAAGTCGAACGGGATGGTGTGACATGACCATAACAATCCGTGAGCAGGTGCTGGCAGCCCTGCGCAATAACCCAGGCCTGAACAACGCCAAACTGGCAGGGCTTATTGGTATGGACACCAAAAAGATATCCGGGACGGTGAGCACGCTGCTGGCCGACGGGCTGATCAACTGCGAAGGCAAATACGGCCAGCGCCTGTACAGCCTTACCAGTTACGGCATGCGCTTCGCCCCTGACACGATACCGGGTATGAAGCATGGCAAGTCGAAGTTAATTAAGCGGACGGACACAAACGTGATCTGCCAGGAGTGCCGCAACAGCGCGGCGATGAAGCGAGTATTGATGGTTTGGGGGAGGGTAGGGGTATGACAAATATTAGCGCAGTAGAGAAAATGGCTGAATTAATGCAGCAGATGGAAGAGAACTCGCCGCGGGTTGCTGCTCTTCAGTATTGCCTGTCGGAGGTTTCCAAACGCATTACAGAGCTTGAGCAGAAGCTTGCAGAGTCTCAGCGCGAGTTCCGTGCTGCTGATGCAACTATCGAGAATCTGCAGATGAAGCTTGAGAAGCTGGCTGCGGAGAATTCGTATCTGCTGCCTAAGGCTGCAAGCGAACTGTCAAATGCCTGGGTATTGCATAAATACCTCATTGGTATTCAGGCAGCGATTATGTATCTGGATAATGGCAACAAGAAGGCTGCTCAGGAATGGCTGTACGGAACTATTGCTGGTCCGGGATTTGAGTTCCCTGATGAGATAGACGACATAGACGCATGGGCTAAGCATCAGATGCGCGGCAGTATCAGCCATCCGCAAGCGCTTGAAATCATCAGGGCCGAAATCCCAGCAACCGACGCTTTCCTGGCTGAAGTGCGGGCGCAGGGTGTAGAGCAACTGACATCTCTGGCTGGTAATGAATGTCAGCGTTACAAGTCAGTAAACGACCGTTCCGGCGCGAGAAAGTGGAAAAGCATCGTAATTCTGTGCACTGACTTCGCCGCCCAGCTTCGCAAAGGAGTGCAGTCATGAGCATTCTGAACATTCTAAACACTGGCCTCGCTCTGATGGGGTGGTTATTCATCATGTTCAAAACAGGCCAGTGGTTTATCTCCATTGCGCTAAAGCAGTGGGATAAGCGTAGAAAGCTATCTCGTAGACAGAAGGCAGTAAACGAATTTTACGATGCGTTTGACCTGTCCAGCATCGAACCAGGAACAACGGTGCGCCTGGCGACTAAAGGCGATCTGACAATCATGATGTATCGCACAGAAGGAGCCGCCCAATGAGCAACATCGACAAACATGCGCTGCGGGAAGCGGCGGAGAAGGCCGGTTCCGATGAGTGGTTCGCCTTCATTGACACGAAATCCAAAACGTATTCCGTTCACACGCCTGGCGATAATCGTTGCGGCGACGTGGTTAAGTGGGCTGGCTTTGACGGGCAGAAACGCGCGGCAGATAAGGCCAGGTTCATCGCCGCAGCCAACCCCGCCACCGTGCTGGCGCTGCTGGATGAGCTGGAAGTGGTGAATGAGCTATTTCTGCGTGCAAAAGCTCTTATGTACCAATCAGGCGGCACGCCAATCGAAAACTCGTTGAATCCGATTGATGCATGGCTCTATGACGCAGAACGCGCCGCCGCAGCCGGTAAAGGAGAGGCATCATGAGCACCCTTACCAAAGAATGGCTCCTGAAGACCATCGCGGAGCTTGAAGAAGAGCGCGATGCTGTGACAGGAGTAGTAAACGAAGATGCGGCTATGGCGCTTGCTGCGATGAAGCTGGCGCTGGCATCGCTCGAAGCGGAGGCTGTGGCGTGGCTACTGTCAGGCGGCGGCGCAAAAAACAACGTCAGCTTCGATAGTGGCAATGCTTATGCCGACCCGCTGCGAGAAGTAACGCCGCTTTACACCGCCCATCCAGCGCCGGTATCTGTGCCCGCTGCGATGGAAATGGATGATGACTTTGACAGCGCGTTTGAACACGGAAAAGCTGTCGGCTGGAACGCCTATCGCGCAGCCATGCTTCAGTCGTTCGGTAATTCCGAACAACTCAACTCTCCGGTGATTCCGGATGGTTGGGTGGCTTGCAGTCAGCGGTTGCCGGAAACTGACGGAAACTATTGGGGGTGGTGGAGTGAAAGCAAACGGCAAGGGCCTGTGTGGTTCATCAAAAGCGAACTACAGGCGCAGTTCCAGAGCAGCGAGATAACCCACTGGATGCCGCTGCCAGCAGCACCGCAGCAGGAGGTGAAGTGATGCCTTGGCACTCACCTGAAACTGACGCCATTCTCGAATCCATGCCGAGAAAACAGAAGCGGCAGAAGTTGATCTACAACATAGCCGAAAACGATGCAGAGTTCTGTATCGGTTGCATTATGGACGGGAAAATCATTCGTCATGGAGCTTACGCAGCATGGATTAACATGCTTCAGCGCTGTTACGGCGAATCATATCGTAGCGCACGTAAGCAATATCTTCAGGTATCACTCGACCCCACCTGGCATAAGTTTTCTGCTTTCTACGCCTGGTGGAAGCCACGATATAGGACCGGATGGCATCTCGATAAGGACCTCCTTATCCCAGGAAATCAGGTTTATGGGCCATCAACATGCGTCTACATTCCTAAAGAGCTGAATAACTTTACTGTTGGGCGAGACTGTAAACGAGGGGATTTGCCAATAGGGGTAAGCTGGGATAAGCAGCATGGTAAATACATGTCCAGGGCCAATGACAGCAAGGGGAAATATTTATTCCTCGGTCTTTACGATGATCCGATGGAAGCGCATGAAGCATGGTTCTTTAAGAAGCTTGAGATAGCACTGGAATACAAAGGGCTGTGCGACAGCATACACCCCGATCTTTACCGAGGCGTTCAGAGAAAGTTGCTGTTTATCCACCGGGAGCAGTTGGCAGCATAAGCAGTGATTCTTGATAATCATTTTTCAAAAGTGATGTTATAATCATGTCATCGGAGCCTGAACAACTCCGGTGACTTCTGCGCATTTAAGGGGACTTAAATGCGACCACAATCTGAACTCCTCACCTTGTCACAGATGCAGAAATGCACCTGCGATTTTCTGCATTCTGCGGTTTCCGTTAAGGGGGCCGTATGACTCTGCCAGTAGACGGTATCAAACTCCATCGCGGCAACTTCGCGGCCATCGGCCAGCAGATTCAGCCATTGTTGGATGCAGGGCAATGCTTCCGCCTTCAGGTTAAGCCATGGCGCGAGAAGCGCAGCCTGTCGCAGAACGCGCTCAGCCATATGTGGTACACGGAAATCAGCGACTACCTAATCGCCCGCGGCAAGACCTTCGCTACGCCTGAGTGGGTCAAAGACGCGATGAAGCACACCTATCTCGGCTACGAAAGCAAGGACAGGGTAGATGTCGTGTCCGGAGAGGTGACCACGGTTCAATCTCTCCGCCATACCGCCGATCTGGAAACCGGCGAGATGTACATTTTCCTGTGCAAAGTCGAAGCCTGGGCAATGAATATCGGCTGTCACCTGACCATCCCGCAAAGCTGTGAGTACCAGCAGCTGCGCGATAAGCAGGAGGCGTGATGTCTACTCCACTATCCCGCGTCATCACCAACGAAATCTTCCGCGTTCCGGCGCGCCGCAAGCGTAAGCCCGCGGTTAAGCCGTCCGATATCCCGACTCTGAAAGGCTACACCGCCCGTTTGGTGGATCAGAAATGGCTGCGTCTCGCTGCACGGAGGAATCATGCGTAAACCAACCCGTCGAACCTGCAAGGTCTGCAAAGAGAAATTCACCGCTACCTTCGACAACGTCTGGTGGTGCTGTCCTGAGCATGGCGCCATCTACGCGCTGGATTTGAGGGCAAAGCAGAAGGTGAAAGAGGCCGCTAAGCGTATCAGTGAACAGAAAGAGGCAGAGAAGGCAGGGCGAAAACGCCGACAAGAAAAGCGCGAGTCATTCAAGTCCAAATCCCAGTGGGATAAAGAGGCTCAATCAGCTTTCAATCGCTACATTCGGATCCGCGATGAAGGTAAGCCATGTGTCAGTTGCGGCAATCCACTCATCGGCAAAAGCAATTACCTGACTGGCAGCGCCATTGACGCCAGCCATTACCGTTCACGCGGCGCTGCCTCACACCTCAAATTCAACGTGTTTAACGTCCACTCCGCTTGCACCCGCTGCAACCGGCAGTTGAGCGGCAATGCTGTCGAGTACCGGATCCGTCTGATTGAGCGTATCGGACAGGAACGTGTCGAGCGCCTTGAATCTGATAACGATCCGCGCCGCTTCGATATCCCATACCTTCAGCGCATCAAATCCATTTTCACACGCAAAGCCCGCGCGCTGGAAAAACGCCGGGCACGCCGACAGGAGGCCGCATGAACCACGCCGATTTCCTGCGGTACCAGGCAGAAAGCGTTAAGCGCGCCTGCATGCCACCAGTAGCAAAGCACAGCCAGACTAAAACCAACCAGCCACATAAGGAAGCCGCATGAACAGTCAGCAACTGGAATACGTACGTCAGCAGCTCATTGTGGCGACCGCAGATCTGAGCGGGGCGACGAAAGGGCAGCTGGTAGCTTTCGCCGAGAACGCGCAATTCACCGCGACAGCGCGCAGCCGGGGACGTAAGAAAATCACTGACCCGGTCACCGGCCGCAAAGTTAACCCTGACGGCCCGGCGATGAGCGGCAGTCAGTCCCGCGCTAAAGGCTCGTCTATCGCGCTAGTGGGCCCGGTTGAGTTCGTGACCGCATCCTGGCGCCGCGCTGTCCTGTCGCTGGAAGACCACCAGAAAGCGTGGCTGCTGTGGAACTACAGCGAGAACATCCGCTTCGAGCACCAGGTGGTGATCACTCAGTGGGCGTGGGCAGAATTCACCGCGCAGCTCGGCGCGAAGAAGGTGGCGGGCAAGACGATGGAGCGCCTGAAGAAGCTGATATGGCTGGCGGCGCAGGACGTCAAAGCTGAACTGGCAGGGCGTGAGACGTACGAATATCAGGTGCTCGCGGAACTGGTGGGCGTAACGCCAAAGAACTGGTCAGAAACGTTTACGGACCGCTGGGTGGAGATGAGATGTATCTTCCTTCGCCTGGACAGCGGTGCTTTGTTGCAGGTTACGCGATCACGTTCACAACAAAAGGCGACAAATTTAGACTCAAGTCTTGCAAAACTGGATTGAAACGCATATATTTCATGTAAATCTGATATCGTCGCCATAGCTTCGTAGGTCGACAAAGAATTAAGAGCCTCGCTAAATGCGGGGCTTTTTCGTTTCAGGGTCAGAAGCACAGCGGTTGTGCGTTCGGCTGTTAACCGAATGGTCGAAGGTTCGAATCCTTCCTGTCCCGCCAAATTCGCCGGTCTAGTTCAGTGGCAGAACGGCAGCCTTGTAAGCTGCGCGTCAGAG
>OIER01000789.1_pt1 | contig 19718 bp, 19 predicted proteins | sample 1581801 | NCBI WGS metagenome assembly OIER01 (sample SAMN03281006, study PRJEB24777) | human gut metagenome | isolation source: fecal sample PR165 from 1 month old male Malay infant, vaginally delivered... | reverse complement strand
TCGCCATGAGTACGCTGGCGTAAAAACACATTCCACTCACGATAGCAATGAGCATTAATAGCCGCTTGCCAATACGTTTCATGTAATAGCCTGCGATTAACATCATCGGAATTTCCAGACCGGCAGCAATACCAATCATTTCTCCAGCCAGTTTATCGGTTAGATGCAGTTCATCAATAATAAATAGCGGCATATTTATCATGTAGAGATTATTCGCCGCCCACATCATTGAACAAACCACGAAAAGTAGCCGTGTATCCCGCTTCCTATGGGTGGAGGGTAAAATTTCTACGGGTTGGGTAACGACAGGAATATTTCTTTGTATTGATGGCAAAAACAACCAGACTATCAGCCCGCAAACAACAAATGCGATGGCTGCGGTGAGATACATCACTTTAAAACTAAATCCCATTGCCAGCTCATAAGCGAGCGGTGGCCCGATAACCCAGGCAAGCGAGATCTGAGCACGTAAAAATGTACTGAACATTACCGTCTCACGGCCTGTTCTGTCGGCGTGTTCACGGGCGAGGGCGAACATTTGCGGGTTTGCGGTGGAAGCAAAACTACTCAGAAGTACGCCCGTAGAGAGGAGAATGAAGTAGTTGCGATTCCACGCAAAAAGCGTGCAGGCCAGCACTCCAAATAAGCAACATAGCAGGATCAGTAATTTACGGTCGCCTTGTTTATCGGAGTGTCTTGCCAGAAATTGACTGACAAGAATTCCCATAATAGCGCTACCGGTGAAGAAAAAACCTACCATTATAGGACGGGCTTTCAGTTCATCTGCGAGGAATATACTTAGGGTAGGAGTCTGGAGAGCGCCCGCAATACCCGTCAGAAAGGCGACAAGTAAAAATGCCGCGGCAGTGAGATCAAGTATTTTTGATGGAGTGGTAGCCGTTTTTTGCATTCTTCTGAATCACCGGGCGACAAAATATAACTGAGTTACAAATAAGTACCAGTCGAATGAGTATTGTATTAAGAATTTTTGAGTGTCGCTGATACAACCAGAAAGCAATGCTAGCGCAATATTATAGGGCCAGCAATTGAGATTATTAGCAAAAGCATGTTAAGAATTAATCACCGAATTTATATATTAATTATAGTAAGGCAATGAGCTATTTTTGATAGTAAAAATAAAACAAGTTGATTTGATATATTAAATGAAAAAATTAATCTTGATGACAGTCTGATTATTGGTGAAGTTTACAGGTCAGTTTTTTTCGCCAGCTGTTAAAGGAATAGAATCGTCGTATAAAAAAGGGTGTTATGGAGCGTGTAAAACAATATCTTCACCTTAATGGCGATACAGTTGGCTGAGAGCCAGCAGGGGGCAAATCACCTGCAAATAAACACGGCACATGCTGGCGCGCATATCGCGGATGCGTTCGAGGACAGAAGAACCGACAGGCGGATTCTTCAGTCGCTCATCGTCCATCACAAAACTTTTGATCAGGTATTCCTGAAGCCGATTGAATATTGAGCAGATAGAAAATCTCTGGAATGACAGTATTACAAGGGGTTGGAGAATGTCAGAAGAGGCTAATTGGCGGAAGATCACAGGAGTCGAATATAAGTGTTAATGTGTTGATTTTAAATGGTTAATGTGGGTTGGACAAATGAGTAACCCCCATAAGAACCCCCAAATGACTTTGCGTAAGGGAATGGGGCTAAAATACACAATCGAATCAATTCTTAGAGCTTTATTATGAAGGTAACACTCCCGGATAGTGTTTCGCAATAATATCATTCAGCCTGTCAACCAGTTCTGGTTTCCTGAACGTGATGTGCGCGGAGCCTTTCTTAAAGTATTTAATTCTGAACATTTCATCTTCATAGCGCTCTTTACCCTGAACGGACTGGATGTGACCATCCAGACGAATAGTGATGTTTTCCCGGTTGTCGGGGATCGGTTTGCCGCTGAACAGATGTAGCATTCTTTCCAGGTCGACGAGTCGGTCAGTCTGTTGCCCGGTGATAAGATGAAACCCCCACCGGTCCCACCTCACCAGGTTGTTGACGATAATTTTACTGCCAAATTTGCAGGGGCAATTGGTTTTGTAATTCCAGCTCAGTCCCCTGAAGACGTTGATCACCCCTCGCTCAAACACCTCATCCTTATTCTGGTGTAGTTGTTCAAATGTGCTCAGAATGTTCGCTTCACTGATTTCCGGAAAATTATCGTACTCCAGTGACCGGTACCATGTATCACGGGCCTGTGCATCCATTAAGGAAAGCATCCCTGAACGTTGCATCAGGTCACGCCAGATTTCGCGATCGAGATTGCGTGTGATGGCTTTCATTGCGGTTTCCGGTTTCTCCATCAGCCAGCAGCCGCAGCGAAAATCCTGTTTCATGGCCCAGTCCGGGGCGGCTTTACCGCCAATACTTTCTGTCATTGCTGATATTTCAGCCAGTTGCCGGATAAGTGTGTCGATTTGCAGCAGTGTACTCTTTCGTACAGCCAGAATGTGGCGGATACTGGTTGAGCAGATAACGTCCGTATGCCCGGTGACCACTTCCGGACGGGAGATTGTGATGTCTGACATTATCGGTTTCCCTTTTGGTTTATAAACGAAAACGCCAGCCCTGTTCAGGCTGACGTCAGTGGAATGAAGTATGGTGAGTGATATTTACCGGTTCTGGTGCAGAAGCTGCAGATGACGAAGAGTACGGACATCCTCCCGGGCCTGTTCGATACAGGGCAACAGTGCTGCCGAATCCGTTTTATCCTCATCGTTGTCAAAGATAATTCCCGATTCGCAGTCGATATTGTCCTGCAGCCACGCAATGAGGATATCCAGCGCTGTTTCCGTGGTTAATGATTTCATGTTGTTTCTGGTTACCAGTTGAAAGTAGGTAAACCCGGCAGGCATTCAGCGCTGGCATCCAGATGAATGAGACTGACGCCATAACGCCGGATAAGTGTGACAACCAGACGGCGGAATATTTTTGACAGCCCCAGGCGTTTAAGCCGCAGAACCGGGTATGACCACGCATCGGTACGTAACAGATATCCGCTACCTGTAAAATGAATCCATTCTGATTCACCGAAGTCACTGATCTGGTGCGACAGCGAGTACAGCCAGGCGTTGTCCTTGTCTGTGATATGCGCGGTACTGCAGCGTATGCCGGTAAGGGTTGTTAACGGTGGTGGTGTGCAGGTTGACTGTTGGTCGGAGTCATCCACCACACGGAGTGAATAACCGTTTTCAGCGACCTTGTTAATCAGTTCAGTGAGATTAACACCATCGACGTCAACGACAATTCGCCCCATGTTCAGCGCCTGCACGTTAACGCTGTCGGCTTCCAGTGTCAGGGCCAGTTTCATTGTTGCGCCTCCGGATGCTTACCCTGGGTAATGTTATTTACCATTCTGTAATTGTCGCGGGTCATCAGGCCTGTTGCCCGGCGAGCCCGGAGGATATCGATGCTGTTTATTAACTGAGAGCGGGGACAAATGCTGAATCCCGGCTGGTCGGTACGCACCAGCGCGTATTTTTCCACGAGAAAGTTCACCGCATCACACAGTGAAATGCCTGCCTCAATATGCTGCTCAATCACACGTTCATCGGCGAACGGTGTGTCATTCAGCGTGAGGCCGTAGTGCTGGTCCAGCAGTCGGGTGAGCAGTGTCTGCCAGATGGTGACGGGAGACGGGCAGCGCGATGCCTCCCGTACGTGTGTATCGGGTAATGTTTTCATACTGAAGGTTTTCCTGATATGCAGAGATAAAAAACGGGACAGTGGCGTGGTGAAAACACCAGGCCGGAGCAGAGGGTTATTCCGGTGGTTTACTTTTTCGTTTCGGGCGTCGGATAAACAGCCAGATAAACGTAACCACAGGAGCCGAGGGTGTCGGCTTCACAGGTCAGCCCCTTCGCATACAGTGTCACGGTATGCTGATGGCGGGGATTCAGTTCACCGCTGGTGAGCATGAGTTCCAGTTGTTTCATCAGCAGTGCAAAGGCCTGGTCCAGGTGGTATGCATCTGCATTGCTGAACCGGCCTCTGATACCGGCGCGGTCGGCAAGGTAATGCAACCGGTTACCCTCCTGCACCAGACGTGCCCCGAAACAGGGCGTCACGGTGCAGGGCAGTCCCCACCAGAGGCGGTCGTGATTGTCGTCGGGATGCGTTGTCCCGGGCAGTGTGTCTGACACGATAAAGTCCTCACAGAAAATCGGTTAAGAATGGTCCGGTGGCAGCGATAATTCGGCTCATCATTTCTCCTGACTCAGTTCAGAGTGACGCTCATCAGCCGGACATACGGGCCAAAACTGTCCTTACGGCGTTCGGCAAACACAGCCAGCACACCGGGAATATCCTGCACTTCACGACCGGTATACGTCTCAGCACTGCCGTGCCAGCGGTACTTACCGGTGCAGAACGGAAAAAGACGGGATGCAGGATGCTGTTGGTGAATACGCATGGCTTCACCACGGGTGATGATTTTCATAGTGTGATACCTCTGAAGACAGAAGATAAAAGTGAAAACAGGTGTGATGTGGTTGTGACGGTGACGGGTTAAAGCAGACCGTGTTCCGCAAAGGAGAAAACCTGGCTGCCACCGATTATCAGATGGTCCGGCACCCGGATATCCACCAGGGCCAGTGCCTGTACCAGACGTTCCGTAATAAGGCGGTCTGCCTTGCTGGGTGTGACTTCACCTGACGGGTGATTGTGTGCCAGCACCACGGCAGCGGCATTGTGATACAGGGCGCGTTTAATCACTTCCCGGGGATGGACTTCCGTGCGGTTGATGGTGCCGGTGAAGAGGGTTTCACCGGCAATCAGCTGATTCTGGTTATTCAGATACAGCACCCGGAATTCTTCACGCTCCAGTCCCGCCATGTTCAGAATCAGCCATTCCCGTGCCGCACGGGTGGAGGTGAAGGCCACGCCGGGTTCATGAAGATGGCGGTCCAGGGTTTTCAGGGCCCGCAGAATGAGACTGCGCTCGCCGGGCGTCATCTCTCCGGGCAGAAAGGAAAGTTGTTGCATTGTGCTTCTCTCCATTCAGTCGATGATGCGCATAATGGCGCTGCATTCCGGATGCTGCAGGGCGTAATCCCGCAGCCGGTAATAATGGACCGTCATGGCATAACACTCCGTACGACAGGCATGATGACTGTACGTCATCAGACAGGCAGCAATGCCGGCGGCTTCCGGGCTCATTTCAGCGCGGTTACCGTTCATGGCATTGAACAGTACCCATGTTTTGTCATCATCGTCATCCGGTTCGGGTGCCATAAATGCCCCACCGTTGTTCAGGGTGTACAGATTCCAGATACCACCACAGTAGTCTTCGCACAGACGGTCCATCCAGCCGAAAACACGGGGCTCCAGGGTCACCCACTGTGGAATGAGGCCAAAATGCTGCGGCCAGAAGCTGATGCGCTGTTCATCAGGGACGGGAGTGGCAACCAGTTGAGACTGGTTATTCCCTGATGCAGTGGTTACGGAAACAGAAGGTGTGGTGGAGCTATGCGAAAAGGTTGTCATGAGATGATTCCTTATAAAAAGTAAATGAATGGAAGAATGCCTGGGGACTGGTACAGACGTGAGTCAGGGCTGCACTTTCAGGGAAACAGCATCAGCGCATGCTCTCCAGCAGCGTTTCTGCCATCACCCACAATGCGCGGTTGAGCTTAATATCGGTGTCGATGCTGTGAATGGCACGGGTGTGGATACGTTTTCCTTTTGCACTGCGACCGGAAATCCCGCCTTTCAGCATGTTCTCCTGGATGGTCTGGTAAGTACTCCACAGGTCCTTACCGTAATCCTCCCGGCGTCGTGGCGTCAGAATGTCGGCGGTGGTGACGGGCTGATGTTCATCACCATAACGGTAAGTCAGTGCCGCCTGTGCCAGCGCCTGACGTGCCGGTGGCGGCAGAACCAGAGACTGCATGGCATCACGCTTTTCCTCAATCCGGTCAAAAACGCCCACTACCTCGTAAGCCCCTTCAATGACTCTGTCCACCACGTCTCCCCGGTGTGGAACACGCACTTCCCCCAGAGACTGGCCACAGACGCACCCGTTCTGGCAGACGAACCTGAAGTAACCCGGCAGCATCTGGTAGCTGGAGGTACCGTCATGGGAGTTCAGCAGGATGATTTCAGGGACATGTTGTCCGTTTATCTCCCCGTCACGGCGCAGACGCAGCATGTGTTTGGTGTATCCCCGGCGGCCCGGGTCGCGCACGCGGGTCTGGCAGGCGAAGAATGGCTGAAAACCTTCCCGCTGCAGGCTTTCTAGTACGGTGATGGTGGGAATGTACGCATAGCGTTCACTGCGGGAGGTATGCCGGTCTTCCCCAAAAATACTGGGCACATAGTGCATCAGTTCTTCATGTGTCAGCGGGCGGTCACGGCGTATCTGGTTTACATGACCAAAACGATTTGCTAATCGCATTATTTGCTCCTTATGAATGAGTTAGCGGTATAAATGAAAAAGCCGCGTCTCCCGGAGAAGACGCGGCCTGACAGATGAAATGAATGACGTTTATTGTCTGAGAAGCCCTCCACTGGTGAGCTGCGTATTTTCATGGAAGGAGATCACCCAATATCCCCATCGGGAGCGGGTAATAACCGGCCAGACTGTGATCAATTCAGATGCCATTTGGCAGTAAAAGGGTCTTCGGGCAATAAACGTGATGCACAACCCGGCATATCTGTTGATCCCTTAAAGTAAAAGGCCCCGGTCATAATGACCGGGGCCTGAAGGGGAGTGCCCTGATTATCAGAAAGTCACATTCAGCGTGGCCTGACCGTTATAGCCTTCAGCGCTGCTGCCGCTGACGCTGTGGGCATAACCGGCCTGAACGCCCAGGGTGATATTTTCCCGGACACGGGCTTCCAGTCCGGCCTGCAGGTCCAGTGACGTGCCATTCTGGGACGGTGAGAACGTCATGTTACTGCCGGCTGCGGCTGTACCCATGCTCAGGTCACCCCGGGAGCTGAAGGTGCGGATAACAGAAGGCTGTACCCACCAGTTCACCGGCAGTTCACGCACACTGTGTTTTGCACTGTCGCGTAGGGTGTCACGGGATGAGGTGCCTTCACCAAAGGTCATATCGTTGTGGCTGCCCAGACGGAAACCGGCACGTACATGTTGTGCACTGCCATGCCCGAACTTCACATAACCGGCGTTATCCTGGCCGTCATCCAGGGAGAGTCCCTGCCAGGTGTACTGCAGTTGTGGCTCCAGCATCAGATTGTCAGTGATACTGAAGGGCAGACCGGTTTCCAGTGAGCCCAGCCAGCCCCAGCCCCGGGCGCGGAAGTCGTTATTGTCCGATGACGCTTTCATGCTGTGGCGGGTTCCCTGGGCCACAATGTCAGCCCACAGGCCGGAGGATGTGTGTGTCAGATTCAGGTATCCGCCCAGGCTGCCAGCATCATCCCGGACCGTGCCGGCGCGGGAGCCGTCATCATCCTTAACATCAACGGAAGAATGGCCTGCAGCACCATACACTCCTGTCGTCAGAGACATACCGGCAACCTCTGTTCTCAGCAGGTCACCCTCCAGACGGACGAGGCCATAGCTGCCGCTGCTTTCCGGCGTGGCCCCGCGGGCAATACCACCGTTGTTATCGTGCCCGAGATGACCGCCCTGAATGCTGAGACGGACGCTGTTATTTTCACCATTTACACCGGTCTGATGGCTGCGGGAGCCTGCCAGAATCCGGTCATAGTCCATTGCCTGTGTCAGCATGGAGGCATACAGGGGGACTTCTGCACGATAAGCATTTTCACTGCGCAGGTACCAGTCTTCATCGCTGTCACGGTTCAGGGTGTAGTTAAAGGCGCCGGCCTGAAGCGGGCGGCTCAGGGCAAACGCACCTTCTTCTGTGGTGGCACCATTCTGTGCATCCACAACCCGGATACCCTGTCCGGTGGTTGCCACCCCGAGGTTACTGTTTCCGACATTTGTGAACGCAAGCCAGGTTTTGCCGGTTGCCTGGCCACCATTAATCACCAGCTGGTCAGAGGCATTGCTGCCATCAAGGCGAACACGCATATTGATGGTGCCACCCTGACCGGTGAGGTTACTGGTGGTCAGTTTATGGAACGTTACCGGGGAGCCGCCTTTTGCAACAGCACGGCTCAGCGCGGCTTCCTGTGTCGTCTGATTATCAAAGTGAATCTCTCCTGCGTTAACAATATCGCCGGTACTGACCACATCACCATTCAGTACCATGCTGGCGCCTTTACTGAGCTGTGTTCTGCCACTCAGACTTCCCCCGGCAGCCAGCGTCAGTGTTCCACGATATCCGACAGTGGTGTTACCGGCCTGTCCCCCGGCATTAACCGTAAAGCTGCCGCCATTTTCCAGCAGCAGGCCGCTGGCCTGACCGGATATGCCATCAATACTGAACTTACCGCTGGCATTGGTCCCCTCAACAGTAGCACCACTGTCTGCAATCAGGGCACCACCGGATGTCATGGTGACACCGGTTGCCTTACCACCGGCAGACACTGCCAGGGTACCGCCGTCATCCACCCGTGTTTTCTGCGCTGAATGGCCCTCCAGTACATCCAGGCGACCGCCGGACTCCAGAACAACGCCGTCAGCCTTACCGTTTTCCACCGCGAAATTGCCCAGACGGTTGCTGCCGGTGACGGTTGCCGCCGTACTGGTGACCAGTGCGCCTCCCTGCTTCAGGGTGACATTCGTGGCTGTACCACCGGCGTTCACCTGCAGTTTGCCTTTCTGGTTAACGATGGTGAAATCCGCCAGACCACCTTCCTTGACAATCTGCCAGCCGTCACTGTTCACAACAGTGTCAGACGCTGTACCGCCGTTGTGCACATACTGGTTACCGCCGTTCAGTGTGGTATCCAGCGCGTAGCCATGTACAGTCTGGTCGCCGCCGGCATAAACCACAGTGGTATTTGCTGTTCCTTCAGCAGCCACAATCTGACGACCATTTTCATTGATAGTGGTACGTACGGCATTTCCGCGAACAAACTGCCCGGTATCACCATTTTCTGCATCCGGTCCCCCTTCCGCGCCGGTATTCACAACCGTGTCGGTTGCCACTGCGCCGGATTTGACGGCCTGCCAGCCCTTCTCATTAATGACAGTACCCGTTGCAATCCCGCCTTCATGTACCCACTGCTCACCGCCGTTCAGCGTGGTGTTCACTGCCTGCCCCTGAAGGCTCTGTCCGCCTCCGGCACTGATAACCGTGTCTGAAACGCTTCCTCCGGCATTCACTCTCTGAAGACCACCACCGGTGACAGTAGTGTTGTTGGCGATACCGCCATTTTGTATCCATTGTCCGCCGGTATTGGCCTCGTTATCCGGCCCATACTCCAGACCGGTACTGATGGTCATTCCGTTGGCCGTACCGAGGACAATCTGGTTGTCATGATTTGTCAGTGTTCCGTCGTTCACGGTTTCTCCCGCCTGTACAACCTTGTCAGCAGCCAGTGCCGGGACTGATGTGACAGCAGCAAGAGACAGCGCAACCGCCACACCAGCGCGTTTTCCCCGTGAGCGGGCCAGTTCGGAGGCCACCACCAGGGTGCCCGTAATGTGATTCCATACCAGCCTGTAGCTGGTGTTCAGATGTCGTTTCATCAGCTTTTCCTTACAGAGGGTGAATAAAAAAGCCGGTACCCACAAAAGTGGATACCGGCAGATACAAAACAGCATGGTCAGATAAAGTGGTTTTTCCCGGACATAAATGCTTTCCCTCTCTCATCCGCCAGAGAAGTATCAGTCCGTTGTGTGCAATTCCGTTCTGCATGATGAAGAGATTCAGCTGCCTTTTCGCAGGCCATTAACCACTATAAACGATCGATAGTGACGATCGATACCTGTTTTATCGATCGTTTTATTCTATTGACAGCGGAGCGGTCACGCAAGAGAAACAGGAGGAGTATGAGGTGTTTGTGTCATGTTTTCAGTTGGTTAACGCAATGTAATCAGGCATTTCCCCTGGCAGAGTGTTCAGAAGAAAATCCAGTTCCATACCGCGCGGGCAACAGAGACCACCGTGTCACGGACGGCTCGCAGAACCGTGCGTGCAACAGAGGCAATACAGACGCTCTCCGCCGTGTCAAATATCCGGTCCACCGCACCGGTAAACTGTTCACGGGCCTGCCCCCGGACAGATTCCGTGCGCAGCTCGTCCTGCAGTCGGGTCATCAGGGGGCTGGCGGCATGGTCGGGAAGTGCTGTCATGAGCGCACTGACCAGCGTATCCAGTTCCCAGCCGGTGCGGGCCGATACGGCCACAACCGGATGTACGGGCCGGAACAGACGGAATACCGCCTCCGTTTTCTCACGAATGTTCTGTTCCTGCGCGGGAGAGGGCTGAATACCTGCCATATCCCATTCATGGCAGGGTTCCGTTTTGTCAGCCTGCGTCACCACAAACAGCACCTGCTGATGTCCGCACTGCAGGATGTGTCGCCAGAAATACTCATCCACAGACAGGGCACGGTCATCGGCTTTAATCAGCCACAGCACCAGGTCCAGTTCAGGCAGAATGTCACGGTACAGGGCTTCATACTCTGCATCCCTGTCCCGGCTCTCGCCCACCCCGGGCAGGTCAGTGATAACCATGCTGTGACCGTGACCACTCAGACGGAAGCGCTGCACTTCCCGGGTGCCGGCGTGAACATCACTGACCGGTGTGACCTCCCCCTGAAACAGTGCATTACAGAGTGAAGATTTACCGGCCCCGCTTTTACCCATAATGCCAATCACGGGTTCGTGACTGGTGAGTTTGCGCAGATGTTCCAGGATGTGACGGGAAAGTGAGTAAGGCAGGGAGGAGAGCGGTTTTTCAATTGCCTCAATGGCATCAGACGGATTCATACATGTATTCCCGGTGAAAAAAGACAAAACCCCGCGCACCGGAAAGGTGGCGGGGGATTCACGGAGATAATATCTGTCTGAGATTATTTAGAATGTAACAGGTAATGAATTACTTCCTTCGCTTGTGTTCAAGATATTTCTCTGTAATCAGCATTTCAAAAAACTCTCCTGTTCTCAGACCGTAAACAGTTCTGAGCTCATCAAGCATTTCTTTCACATTGCTTCTTATATGTATATTAATGGCCTTTTTACCATCACTCCGATATTTGTCCTTTTGTTTTTTCTGATGCCAGGCATGATTTATTCGTGTTCTGAACAGTTCAATGGTATCAGGCGCTTCTTTCCATAAAGCAAAGGCGACAAGAGAGGCAAGATAATATTCTTTCGTTGAAGATGGTATGAACCACCGGGTCACTGGGTTATGTACTGGATGTTTTTCATCCTGTTTTTGTTTCAGTCTTGTCCAGAACCACTGACACATTTCATCATCGTCAGGAAGGAGCCACTTAAACTTTTGACAAGCGCTTTTCTTTTTAAGCCACGCCTGTCTGAGTTCCTCGAGGTATATGCTTTTTGCATTTTTATTAATTAAAGAATGGCAGGAGTCAAAATATGAAATGATTACTTTTATTCGTTCGTTATGGGATGATGGATTATCCGGAAGGTTACTTTTTTTGTAAGTATTTAACGTTTCATCGGTAACTGTTCGTATTTTCCTGACTTCAATTCCGTTTTTTATTCCTGATGAATTATGGTTTATTTTCGGGAATTTTGTATGGTCTTCCTTCGACAGATAAATAGTAGTCCAGGTAAAGAAAGTCGCAAGTTCGTCAGTTTTCAACCAGAGAAAACTCTCTTCAGGCAGTATTGCCTGCCCTGCAATAATTTCAAGTTCATTAATTTCTTTGCTGAGAGCTTCTTCTGCAGTCGAACCAAAAACACCAAAAGAATTGTTTGAAGCTTTATAATACTTTTCTTTTAAAAACGAATTAACATTTCTGATACAGTTTTGTGGGTTGTCAGGCGCAAACTGAGGGAATTCATTGGGGTATTTGTGATTCAGATATTCGGCATAAAACCGACATTTACGGGGATCTTTGCATTTGATAAGCATCTGTTCGTTATTCATTATCTCACTCCATGTCGCCTCTCTTATAACAAAATCGTCTCAATTTTATTTTGTCACTAAGTGATTATCAAATGTTTTTGTTGTGATTTGTTTATGTTTTTAAATGTCTATGTCATGTTATCAGTGTTTTTATATAAAGATACATTGATGTTTTTATGATGGTGAAAAATCATATTTTCTTTTATATTCATTTGGTTATGATTGTTTGTTCTGCATTTGGGGGATGACAGAAAAGAATGGACTGTGTTGATCACATGCGCCGTATGCGCTGTCCAGGTTACAGCGCACCTCAATATTCAGTGTTTTCCTGTTGACTGGCATTGTTAATCTTATGTTTTTGGTTTTGTTTTATTGTGTGGTTGTGAATGTTGTGTTTGGTTTGATGGTTGAGAAAGAAAAAAGAAGACTATGATGCACTAATCAGGAAATATTTTCGACGCCGGTTGAGTTAAAAGAACAGATAGAGTGGACAGGTGTTGTGTTAATAGTTTACGGCTGACAGCATTCTTATTTTAATAACAGGTGTTATTATTTATGGATTTATACAGACGATACTCCCGCTAAATAGTCAGGTGATGATGGTCGTTGAGTGGTTTTATAAGCTACGTATAGCTCTGTAAGACTTATTAATTCAACGATGACTACCGTTTATTGATATACATGTATTCGGGAAATGTCATAAAAAATGTCACGTTGTTTGCAGAATCTTTTGTTTTTTAGTTTTTGATACGCAATGACTAAGCAGGAGGACTCACTTTGTTTGTATGCTGACCGTGATCGTCAGTGGAGATGAACAATTGACTCTTACACTGAAAAATATACTCTCTTGTTTTTTATCGTTTATCTGCATGAAATAAATAATCTTCAGCATTTTTCATGTGAATTTCATCATCTTACCCTGAATGTTCATTTTATCAGTATGATATTCCTTTGTTTACTGATAAAATTAACCGATAAATGTTCTTGTTAAGATTGCCAGAATGACAGTTTTTGCTGATTCCGTGCAATGGAAGAAATATTATATCATCTATTTAAGCAATAAGTTTAATACAAATTTCAGAAGATATGTTGGTGAGTTGATGACTAATTTTCAGAGGGGGATGGAAAAGTGTATGGAATCCCACAAAGAAAAAATCGTTATTGTTCAGTTGACGTTTATTTCTGGGTGATGACTCCAGTCAGCAGAATATGTTTTTTCGATGAATGACCCAATAACTTTTTCGTGAATTTCCACGGAGCATGAAAAGCAAATTGTTTTCCGGTCCAGCCGTTTGATGTGGGAACGGGGGCAGATGGTGGTGCTCAATGCGCCGGGTAAATATCAATGCGATTTGAGGAACCATTTGCTGGTTAATCTCTTTCCGATAGCATTGGATGCAGCAATCACTACATCCAACGTGAATAACCATGAATTGCACAGAAACAATATACCTGCGACCCTCTCCGGAAATTCCGGTATCACTGACTACGTACCGCCCGGGAGTGATTATGAATCAACAGGCGTATAACAGGTACTCGTCAATCATCAGTTCAAGCTCGCGCTTTTCCCGTTTGCGCGCCACAGCCCAGCTTTCAAGTTCTGCGTGTGATTTATGCTTTAACTCTTCAGTCCAGGGCTGCATGGAGTGGGCGCACATCAGATCATACCAGCACAGCCATATCAGGGTGTGGTAGAGATCGCGATCGTCAAAACGCCGGAGCAGACTGTTCAGCCTGTTTGCCAGTCGGCTTTCTCCCAGACGATGTAGTTCACTGAGTAAAACACCACCCAGGTTAAAATGTGTAAGTAACATGATTTCATGAGTCTGAATGCTGGTCATTAACCCTTCCTGAATGGCAGGAATGAACGGTGGCGTTGCCGGGTTGACTACCTGATAGAGTCCCTGTGGTGCCACCGAGATGATGGTGCCTTTTTCCGGCAGAAAAAAGTGGGCCAGGGTCAGGCGATGATAACCATGAAGATGCGGAGAGCCCATTCCGTGAGCGACAATAAACCGGGTTACACTTGCCATCCATTTCTGATGCTGGGTGAGCAGCAGATCACACCGGTTTTCAAGTTTTTGCATAATATTCTCTCCTTTAGCACGCAGCAAAATGCCTCCGGAGGCCGGATAGTGTATTCGCTGCGGTTGAACGGGTAATGGTCAGGAATTACGGACGGGATTGTGCAATACGCGCCTGCAACCAGGCTTCCACTTCACTTTTCAGCCATCGGGAGCTGCGGCCGAGTTTGATGGGGGCCGGAAAGGCACCATCCTTGATGAGCTTGTAAAACCACTTATCGGTTAAGCCGGTCAGTTGAGTGATAAACGCCATGTCGACCATCTGGTCATCCATCAGCGAAACTGGGGTATTCATGAAAATGTTCCTCCGGATGTTGTTAATCTCAACCGGCGTTGGTGATGAAAACAACGCACCACCTTCCCCGGCATAACAACCGGGGAAAAACGTAAAAAATAATCGGGAATGTGACCGTCAGAAGATAAACGGGGGGATTGCGGTGGCTGAGCCGTACCGGTATGTCGGGTGATTGTTGCGAAACGATGCTTCCGCACGCGATAAAGGAGGTAGGACTTTCGTGAGACAAGGGGAAAACTGGCGTTCTGATAATTGCAGAGTTGTTTTTGAAGGCGGTGATGGTGAGTCAGCCTGTGACCTGTGGGCAGGCGACAGATATCACTGGTGGGATAAGACTGTCTGATTGGTATTATAAATATATAAGAGAGATCAAATACATGAGCTCAAACTCATGAGATCAAACACATGAGTTCATATATGTGAAATAAATCTGTGAGTGTGATCAGCAGACCAGTCTACCCAGTAGCAACAGATTGCGTTGTACTCACAGGGTTATCCCTGATAACTGGCGTATAACCTGCGTACATAAAACGTACCTGCAATGCACCTGAACAGAGTGCATTAAGCATCCGCCTGAGCGGTAAACGTATCCGATCTGGTGAGTGACAGTCTGAGAGCATTCTCAGTAATCGCCCCCTTGTATCCTGGAAATTGGTTAAGAGCGATTAGATTTGGCAAGGTGTATGCAGCCAGCAGCTTAACATCTCAGCTAACTGGCTGGTTACCTTCAGGTTGTCGCAATGGCATCGGACATCCGGTGTCGGATAACTAAACGTAGCGTTAAGGCGATATTGCTGAGAGACCGGTTAAGTGGTTGCACGGGAGTAATGAGTTTGGGGAGGGTACCAGAATGTCAGTCTGGTGCGGTATGCTGGCAGTATCACGTTGATTACAGCATAAAGTAACGAGAGGCTAATAGCGGTTAAAACCAGAGCAGTTCCGTCGTTGTTCATCCCGGGAGACGCTGGAAAAAGTGATTTCCCGCACACGTTATAACCTTACCCCTGCGGAGCCGGAAGCCTTCTGCGGTCGATCGGCTGGCAGAACTGACGACAAATTTTACGCGTGTGGATCCAGTCTGGTCACCTGAGTATCCGGTAATCACAACGGTCTGGTGTTATCTGCTCTGTGTGATTCTTTTTAGGTCTTCTCCGGTTGTTGGTAACCTGGATAATACCGCGAACGTTAAGCGGTATCGTGACAACGAATAATTTGAAATTAAAAGGGGCAGGGTGGTCTGCTTCGGGGATTAACGGCTTACAGCGTGTGGGTTGACGGCGCGTTGCAGGGGACGAACTCTGGCAACCCTCACGGATATCTGATAAGCCCCGTTACCGCTACCACAGCACATACATGCTGACAGCAGATGTCACCAGCAAAACCACAACCAGCAGCGCCAGCAGGGCCGTGAAGATCCTGTCCGTATTCCGGTAATAGCCGAAGAGGTCGACAGAACCACAGTACGGACAACACACCGTATTATGAGTAATCGCGTTATCACACTCCCTGCACTTCTTTTTGCGTATCACCATCACTCCCTCCTCACAGCCTTACCCGTAACCGGTTTTTTACATTAAAACCCCCTGAAAATTCAACCGTCAGTCCGGAGACAACCGTTCGGGTTATCACAGAGTGCCTGAGGCATTGTCCTGCCGGAGGTCACGTCAGGGACTCTGCGCATTTTTTACGGCGTGGATATTCCGTATGAACCATACGGAGATTTAACCATGACCTACAAATACAACCCCTTCTGGCAACAACGCATCCGTGAGATGGTGCTGTGCGCACTGGATGTTCATCCCCGCCTGACGGCACTTCGGGTTGACCTGCGGCTCCCGGATGTACCGGCAGCAACGGACGCGGCGGTGATATCCCGCTTTATCAATGCCCTGAAAGCCCGAATCAACGCTTACCAGAAGCGTAAGCGCCGTGAAGGTAAACGCGTGCATCCCACGACCCTGCATTACGCCTGGGCCCGGGAGTTCGGGGAGCTAAAAGGCAAAAAACACTATCACCTGCTGCTGCTGGTCAACCGGGATACCTGGTGTCGTGCAGGTGATTACCGCGATCCGGGGTCACTGGCCGGGATGATTAAACAGGCCTGGTGCAGTGCCCTGGGTGTGGATACCGGAGATCATACCACGCTGGTGCATTTTCCGGTCAGGCCAGCGGTGTGGCTGGCGCGTAATGATGACACCGGCTTTCAGCAGGTGCTGGAGCGTGCTGACTATCTGGCGAAGGAGAGTACCAAAGCTTACGGCACCGGTGAGCGCAACTTTGGCTGCAGTCGTGGCTGAGCCCGACAGACGACTTATCTGACCTCAGTGTGATGACGCGTTCACAGCGACCACACTGATTTTCCCATCTGAGACTGAACTGAAAACCGCCATTCACACCCTGACCACGCTGCCCGTACCGGGACGGCTGTTGTCTGCGTGTCGTCTGGCGGCTGAGGAGTTTGACGATGTACGCAAAATCTTTTCTCGCACTTGATGGCAACGGACGTCTGACCGGTGCCCGTACCGCACAGACCGCACCTTATGCTTACTACACCTGCCACCTTTGCGGCAGTGTACTCAGATACCACCCGCAGCACGACACGGAACGTCCCTGGTTTGAACACACTGACGACGGGCTGACGGAACACGGTCATGAGTGCCCTTACGTACAACCGGAACACAGGGAAGTACAGCTGATTAAACGTCTGCAGCAATTCGTACCGGATGCCTTACCCGTGGTGCGTAAAGCCTGCTGGTACTGCAGACAATGTCGCCACGCTTATTATGGGGAGCAGTACTGTACACACTGCCAGACCGGAGGATTCAGTGAGGAGGCAGTGGCAGGATGAACGGTATAAAAACGGGGCTGGGGATCACGCCGGGTGAGCACATTATCAGTGCCGACGCTGCGCTCAGCAGGAAGATCCGGCATTGTTTCTGCCTTTCCTGTCGTGGCCGCTTGATTTTGCAGACAGATGCTCAGGGGGCGTGGTTTGAGCACGATTTACATGCCCTGAGCGAGCAACAGAAGGCGGACTGTGTGGTCCTGAATCCGGAAAAGTCCCACCCTTACATTGAGGATATGGCGATGTTTTTATCGCCATTACCAGTCGTGCTGGAGTGGCATTGTGTGATGTGCGACAAGTTTTTTCCCGGGAAGAAGTTCTGTGAGGCCTGTGGTACGGGGATTTATTGCAGAGCGGTATGTACAAAGTATGTTTACAGGTACCGGTCAGATTTGCTGCTGGACCCCTGACGTGGTGTTTCCACGTCATCCGACAAAGTCCGCGCTGCTCAGGACGTTCAGAGGTATCACCAGCCTGCATATTATCCGGTGTTTCGCACCCACACCGTGCAACGACGCGACAGCGGATATCTGCAGTTCTGCTTACCAGAATCCCGGAGGATTCAGTGTGCCGGGATGCGAAAGCGCACCGTGAATCGTTGAATCCGCACCGGGTGAAGCAGCACCGTACCAGAAGCCGCTCCCCCCGGGATGTGTAGTGGTCAAGTAATATTGGCCACGGTTTTACAGTAAAAACGGTATCTGTTCTCTGATTCTTCCGGCGTCAACCCACCGTTGTAATGGTGAGGCCTGACGCTATTGTAATAATTCAGGATATAACCGCTAATTTGTTGCCGGGCCTCGTCCTTGCCTACGTAACCATCCGTCGGCACCCATTCTGTTTTCAGACTGCGGAAGAAGCGTTCCATAGGACTGTTATCCCAGCAGTTTCCCCGTCGGCTGACACTTTGCTTTATCCTGTAACGCCAGAGAAGCTGTTGATATTTCAGTCCTGTATACTGACTTCCCTGGTCGCTATGGAACATGACGTCCCGCGGCTGACCACGCACCTCATACGCCATCCGCAAGGCACTGCTTATCAGTGCAGTATCGGCATTCGCTGACAGGCTCCAGCCGATAACCCTGCGGGCAAAAAGATCCATGACGACCGCCAGATAGCACCAGCGATTTCCTGCCCAGAGTAGAGTAAGAGGCAGGGCGTAGTCGGACTATTTCCCTGCCTCTCCTCCCCGAACCGGACGTGCACCTTTCAGCGCATCCGGCTCTCCATTTAAATGCTGGCGAACGCCATTGCCACTTCTGTAAAGCGCGATGTATACGTGTTTCTGGTCTCCGTCCTCAGATAGGGATTACCTTCGGGTAGCCGCCAGCGGAACAGCTTCTTGCCTTGCCCCACCAACCGGTACAGTATTTCGCCGCTGAGCTTGCCGTGATTGGTTTTACCAAATAAAACCCACGTTTTGCTCTGACCCGGTTTCGGTGATTTACACCACCACCTCATCAGGGAAGCGATACCTGTACGGTATTTGCGGGCCAGCCAGTGAGCCAGCTTCCAGAACACGACACGGTCGATATAACTGAAGACTTTGGCCTTAAAATCAACGAACTGATAGAACATGGCCCAGCCTTTCAGTTTTCGGTTGAGTTGTTCAGCCATATCGACTTTGCTTTCACTGTAGTTGCCTGATAACAGTGCTGTCAGCGATGCGGCGAAGTTTCTGGCTTTCTCCTGCGGGATCGTTGAGACCACTCGCATCTCGCCATAACGACTGCGTTTGCGAATGATCCTGTGCCCCAGAAAGATAAAGCCGTCATTAACATGGGTGATTTTAGTCTTATCCATGTTCAGCCTGAGTTTCAGACTGCCTTCGAGCACACCCCGACACTCCTCCCTGATGGCTTCCGCCTGTGCTTTGGTGCCTTTGACGATGAGGACAAAATCATCGGCATAGCGGCAGTACGCCACCGCGGGTTTCCACTGCCAGTTTTCTCTGACCGCCGTACTTCGGCCCCGTTGGATACTGTTATTCCAGTACCACCGATCTTTTCTGGCTTTCCCGCTCAGGTAGCGCTCATGCAGGTATTGATCGAACTCATTCAGCATGATGTTCGATAATAGCGGCGATATAACACCGCCCTGTGGCACACCTTCACTGGCCGCCCGAAAGAGACCGACATCGATATGTCCCGCCTTGATGGTTTTCCACAGCAGAGTCATGAAACGTGCGTCACTGATCCTGCGGCGTACAGCCTTCATCAGCAGTCGATGATGTACGGTGTCGAAGTAACTGGACAGGTCGCCTTCAATCACCCAGCGTCCCCGGGTTTCACCACAGTCTGTGAGCTGTAATTTCACCGTGCGGATCGCGTGGTGGACACTGCGCTCAGGCCGGAAGCCATATGAGAGCGTATGAAAATCACTCTCCCATATCGGCTCCATCGCCATCAGCATGGCCCGCTGAACAATACGATCCCGCAACGCGGGGATACCCAGTGGTCGCAGTTTGCCGTTGCTTTTAGGGATGTAAACCCGTCTGGCGGGCAAGGGCTGGTAGTGGCCTGAGAGTAATTCATCCCTGAGGATTTGCAGCT